>LDZU01010467.1_pt1 | contig 16395 bp, 15 predicted proteins | sample 615531 | NCBI WGS metagenome assembly LDZU01 (sample SAMN03408293, study PRJNA278302) | terrestrial metagenome | isolation source: oil reservoir sample SB2 | place: USA: Alaska, North Slope, Schrader Bluff formation | collected 2011-09 | reverse complement strand
GGATGAACGGAGATATCCTGGCGACCGTGATTCCAATCGTAACCGAAATCAGTGATGACCTTTTTCCCAAATTCGATTTGACCATCTGCATCGTATTTCAAAAAAAGGAAGCTGTTGTCTATCTCGGGTTGTTGGCTGATCTGGTGGATAAGCTCAACCTGCTCGTCTTTCATATCAGCGAAAATTTTCTGAACCTCGGCAGTTTTCATACCCGGTTCAAAATCATCAAGAAGAGGGTCATAGACATGATCGTAGGGTTTGAAGAATTCGGCATATTCTTGTCTGAGACCCACCAATTTTTCCAGATGCGGTCGGAACAGCTCGAAATCATCATTAACTTTTGCTTCTTCCCAGGTGCTTTGTGCCACAGCGGTTGCTTTGGTGAATTCTGCTACCCAGTCACCGCTCACCTTGGTGTCTTTGTCATATCGTCGTTTTGCCACTTTTATTAAACGGGCTTCATCCGAATCTTTAGCCAGGCTGGCGGCTTCCTTGGTGAGATCATCCAACAGCTTCCCGAGTTCATCGGAAGTGGATTTGATATGGGCAATACGGCTAAGAGTTGCCATCTGTTCACCGCGGTCTTCTGCTGCACCACGTGGCATATTTACCTGCTGGTCCCATTCCAATACCGCGTTGGCAGCACTGAGATCATGGATTTCGTGCAGTAATTTTTCTAGCTGTTCTAATTTTTCTTTCATGATTTCTCCTCTATAAATTTTATGCTACACGCCACTGCAAGGGTTCACCCTCCAACGCGGCTAGTACTTCATTCACAATATCCACAGCTGCTCTTTGCTGTGCTTCTTTTGTTTGCCCGCCCAAGTGGGGAGTGCCGATGAAATTGGGATGTCTTACCAGCGGCGAGTCAGTGGGAGGTTCCTTTTCATATACATCCAGCGCTGCGCTGGCTACCTTACCGCTTTCGAGGGCTTGCAGAAGATCCATTTCATCAATAACCCCACCGCGAGCTGCTGAAATAATGCGCACTCCCTTTTTCATTTTCGTAAAAGCACCCGCATTAATCATGTGTTTCGTTCTATCTGTCAGGGGAACGTGGAGGGTGATGATATCTGCCTGCTGTAGAAGTTCATCAAAAGTGACCGGTTCACCACCGTGCTGTTTGATCTGCTCGGGTGATGCAATGAGGTCATAGGCTATCACTTTCATCCCGAAAGCTTTCGCATAGGAACCAACGGTTGAGCCGATATGACCAAACCCGATCACACCCAGTGTTTTTCCGTTCAATTCAGCACCCTTGATTTCCTTTTTGTACCAGATACCTGCTTTGATCCCGGAATCCGCTTTGGGGATCTCACGTACCATTGCCAACATCAAAGCCATGGCATGTTCCGCGACCGCTATTGTTGTTGCGACTGGCGCGTTGACAACTGCAACGTTGTGCTGTTTAGCAGCCTCCAGGTCAATATTATCGACACCCACTCCACAGCGCCCCACTACTTTGAGCTTTTTCCCTTGCTCAAAGACATCTGCGGTAACTTTTGTGCGCCCTCTGACGATTAGTGCATCGTAATCTGCGATACAGGATAATAGTTCCTCTTTTTCAATGTCATTTTTGTCATCGAACGCGATGTTTTTTGATTTGAGAATTGCTTTCCCAGTTTCAGATAAGCCATCTGTTAACAAAATCTTCCACTCTGACATGCTTCCGCTCCTTTTATTCCATAGATGAGAAAATTGTATCGCATTCCATTGAGGTTCAATAGTGTATAGTTGCCTTATTTCATCTTTAGGGCATCTTTTATGGGAAAAAAGGATGGGATTGCAATAATGAACAAAAAAAGCAGCGTGTTCCGCTGCTTTTTTTGTTCATTCGTGGCGTAATGCCTCAACCGGTTCGAGATTTGCTGCTTTATTAGCCGGATAGATGCCAAAGAACAAACCGACCGCTGAAGAAAAAATGGTTGCCAGGAAAATAGCTTCCAACCCAACTTGAGGTTCGAGTATGACACCCTGAGCGCTGGCGACAGAACCTATGGCTGATGAGAGGATCCAACCGAGGATGATTCCCATAATGCCGCCCATAAAACTGAGCAGAGAAGATTCCGTTAAAAATTGAATGAGGATATCTTTCTTTTTTGCACCGATGGCTTTACGCAACCCGATTTCTTTGGTCCTTTCGGTAACAGATACCAGCATGATATTCATGATCCCAATTCCGCCTACCAGCAGGGATATCCCGGCGATGCCGCCCAATAGGACGGTGAAAATATTGGTGATGCTTGATGCTAAGGATAGAAAATCTTGCTGTGAATAGATGGTGAAATCATTTTCACCTAGGTCGGTGCGGTGGCGTTTCCGAAGGATCTCTTCGATCTCGCTGGTGGCTTCAGGAACTGAATCAGCACTGATGGCTTTAACATAAATGATATCCACGCGATTCTGATCGCGATTCATCAAACGGCTTTTTGCCGTAGTCATGGGGACGAGAATTACGTCATCCTGGCTGCCGAATTGACCACCTCCCTTGGGAGCAAGAACTCCGATAATGCGGAAAGGTTGCCCTTCAATATGGATTGTTTCTCCCAGTAAATTATCTCTCTGCCCAAAAAGCTTATCCGCAACGTCCACACCGATCAAAGCAACGGAAGCACGACCGTTGACGTTTTGTTCATTGACGAATTCTCCTTCTAAGAGTTCATAATTACGGGCATCTTGATATTCAGGGGTGATACCGAAAATCTGAGTGGATTTTGATTCGCCGCTGTACTTAACAACCCCGCTGCTCTGGATGACAGGTGCTACCACATCCACGTGGGGTGCAGCAAATAATTCTGTGATTGCCTGTGCGTCTTGCAGTGTTAGCGGTTGGGTTGTTGTCGTGCCATCCATCTCATTTCCCTCAAAGATGAAGAGCAGGTTTGTCCCGATGCCGCTGATTTGATTAAGGATGGTATCCTGGGCGCCGGAGCCTATTGCTAGCATAGCTATTACAGCTGCAACCCCGATCACGATACCGAGAATGGTGAGTACCGAGCGCATCTTATTTGAGGTAAGGCTGTTCCAAGCTTCACGAAGAATTTGTGCGAAGTTCATGATTCCCTCTCCTGGATCAATCCATCGAATAACTGAATTGTACGTCGTGTGTGAGACGCAATTTGAGGGTCATGAGTAACGATGATGAGAGTTGTCCCATTCTTTTTATTTAATCCCAGCAGCAATTCCATAATTTCATCCCCAGATTTGGAATCCAGGTTACCGGTAGGTTCGTCGGCGAGGATGATGGCGGGATTATTGATAATGGCTCTGGCAATTGCCACACGTTGTTGTTGCCCTCCGGATAATTCGGAAGGCTTGTGGTGTATCCTGTCTTCCAACCCTACGCTGGTAAGAGCTTTTTCTGCCAGTTGCAGGCGATTCTCAATTTGCCCTGCGTAGCGTAAGGGGAGCTCGACATTCGAAAGCGCTGTTGAGCGTGCTAATAAGTTAAAATTCTGAAAGACAAAACCAACTTTCTGGTTTCTAATCTGTGCTAATTCATCATCATCCAGGTTAGCAATATCCTTCCCATCCAGGTTATATTCTCCAGTGGTCAGGTGATCAAGGCATCCAATGATATTCATCAAGGTGGATTTCCCTGAGCCGGAAGGACCCATGATGGAGATTACTTCTCCTTTTTGCACATCAAAGGAAATTCCTCGTAAAGCATGGACCTCAATCTCGCCCATTTTATAGGTTTTAGTAACATTTTTGATGTTGATAACGGGTTTTGACACAATTACCTCGTGAACGCTGGACGTTGGTTGGTATTAAACAGGTCTTCAGGGGGGTTCAATACCAAGGTCTCATTTTCGGTAATTTCTCCTGAAATGATCTGTGTGTAACTATCTGAAGATGCTCCGATTTCAATGATCACTTTTTCAATGTTGCCGTTGCGAAGTGCATACACTACGATATCTCCATTTTCGAGGCGGATTGCACGCGTAGGGACGATTAATACATCTTCCAGCTTGGTGACGGTGATGCTCACCGAAGCGGTCATACCGGGTAAAATTTCGGAATCGCCATCAATCAAAATTATTTTGACGATAAAGTTAGTCTCTCCCTGTTCTTCACTTCCAGCACCCGCAACATCCACTACCTTGCCATGATAGGTTTTATCGAGAATCGAATCGAAGGTAAATTCTGCTTCTTGACCGATTTCAATTCTGTTAATATCAATCTCTGGAATTTCCACTTCAATATAGAAGGTAGAAAGATCATCCACACGAAAAGCTTTTAACCCCGCATTTACTTCGTCGCCAACCTTTGTAAATACTGAAGTAATGGTGCCATCAAAAGGTGCTTTAATGACTGCCATATCCGTAACTGATTCGGCTGCGATAACCTTGGCTTGTGCAGCCAGGATATCATCTTCATTTTTCCCGTCTTTCACGCGATCCCACTCCCGCTGGATATCATCCAATTGAGCTTCAGCGAGATCATATTCTGCAAAATCTTTGGCTACGGTGGTACTATATGTCTTTCCTAGAATGGAGCTGAGATTGCGAAGTGCTTTGTCTCTGGTGAGCTGTGCTTCATCCAATTTTTCCTGCAATGCTTGCACATCCCCATTTTCCTCACCGTTCTGAACTGACTGAAGGGAAGTTTCAATCTGTTTTAAAGTTTCTTCTGCCGCGATGAATTCAGCGCGTGCTTGATCAACACTCTGCTGATCGGCGTTGTTGTAGTTCCAAGCATCAACATCCTCTTGTGCGTCTTTATAATTTTGTTCGGCATCCAGCAGGTCAAGATAAATCTGGGAGCGCTGTGTATCGGATTGAAGGACATTTTCAAGGTTCCGTTGTGCATCTACAAGATCTGCTTTTGCAAGGATAACAGATTGAGGAAGGGAAGCAGGAGCCAGTTCAGCGAGGGTTGTACCTTGCGTTACCTGCGTACCATTTTCAACATATACTTCACTGACGTTTCCGGTTGTATCCCAGGTGAGAAAAGCTGATTTATTGGCTTCAACCTTGCCTGTTCCACCAACGGTAGCGATCAATTCGCCCATTTCGACCGTGGTGGTTATTAATTCATCACCGCTGTCGTCCTTGTTCCGGTTTGAAAAAATGATGATGATAATTAAAATGATCGCTGCCGCGTAATAATAATATTTTTTTGATTTCTTGTTTTTCTTTTCTTCAGACATATTTTCCTTTCCCAAAAACACGCTAGGCTGTGTTGATAACTTATTTTAAATCTGTCATAACCATAAATTTCTCACCCCGTTTTGTCAAGCAAAGATACATAAATAATTCATTAGAAATGGATGCGTTGCTGGTAATATTTGAGCAGGGAAAATTATGGTTTCTATCGCGACTGTTCTTGTGTGTTGGGGGCTGAAGTAGCAGAAATGTCAGGCAACTCCTGCTCTATTTGATCAAAAGATTGCCCTTTTTCAAGACGATCGACCACTTCGTCGAATTCTGGTTCAAATTGTTCACCTGTTTGTTGCCCCATCTTACGCAGCGTTCTCCCCAGTTCTTCAGGATTCTGTTCAAGATGTGCGAAATCAGGCATATCTTCTGAGAAAACGTCACCATCGGGATTGGACGAATTGAATCGTATCTTTGATATTTTGCGTTGGATTTTGGTAGAACCACATGCAGTGCAGTGAACCGTTTCAAGTCCATAATTCTCGTATGCGATTCTTTTTTCAAAAGAAGTTTTACAGGTAAGGCAGATAAATTGGTATACAGGCATGCTCTCATCTCGTTTTAGAACGTTTTCAATTATAATCACATTACCTGACAATTGGATGATGCTTATGGCGCGGACCGCTAACGTGAATTTTAATGTGCTTAAAGATGATGCTCTACTGATCGTTATTTCCGGTCCTTCCGGAGTGGGAAAGGATTCAGTAGTTAAGGCATTGAAGAGTCGGGAAGGGAAATTCCATTTTGTGATTACTGCTAACACCCGCGCACCCCGACCTGACGAAGTGGAAGCTGTGGATTATTTTTTTGTCAGTAAAGAGCATTTTGAAAAGATGATTGAACAGGATGAGTTGGCTGAGTGGGCGCACGTATATGGGGATTACAAAGGAGTGCCGAAATCGCAAATCGAAACAGCTCTTGAAAGTGGAAAAGATGTGCTCATGCGGTTGGATGTACAAGGAGCCAAACGTATTAAGGATCTGTATCCCTTCGCTATCTTGATCTTTCTTATCCCCTCCAATGAGAAAGAATGGACTGATCGTTTGCAGCACCGTGCGGATGATCAGGGTAAAGATCTTGACCTGGATATTCGTATTACTAAGATAAAAGAAGAATTGGCGATGCTAGATATTTTTGATTATGCGGTCATCAATGCTGATTCAAAATTAGAGGAAACAATTGATACCATTCTTGCTATCATCACCGCAGAACATCATAAACTGTGATTAATTCATGATGCTTTTTCAGCTTGTTGTCTTCTTTGACCTTCTTCTTCGATATTCATCAAATCAGGGTTCAACAGCCCGAAGATCCCCATAATGATACAACCCAAACCACCCACCAGGAACCAGCCTTGAATACCGATGATCTCTGCCACGGGTGCAGCGATGAGCATTGAAAAAGGGGACATGGCATTTGCCAGGCTGTTGAGAGTGGTGAAAACCCTGCCCTGCATTTCAGGTTTGACATTAGTTTGCATGATAGCAGTGATGGATCCGTTCACGATCGGATTGGTAAAGCCGGTCAACAACATTCCGGCAAGTGCCAGGTTGAATTGACTTGGTGATGCAAAGGCAATCAACAGAATAGCACCTCCCATCCCGATGATGGCGGTGATGGTGGTTAAGATACGTTTTTTAAATCCTCCCCAAGTACTCAATAAAACACCCCCTGAAATAACACCAATGCCAAATACTGATTCCACCAGGCTGAGCTGGAATGCCCCACCCTGAAAATGCTGTGTGACTAACAATGGCGTGAGGGTAAAGCCAGGATTTACCAGGAAATTAATAAGAGTTGCTGTAAAGGTCAATAACAGCATTCCCTTCCAGTTTTTTAAATAACGGAAACCTAATTTCATGTCCTGTAACAAAGAGGAAGCGGATTTAGCATTATCTGTCTGATCTTGTGCGGGTTGAGGAATGGCAACAAATAGGAGTGGTGTAACCGCGAGAAAGGCAGTAATAATATCAATCGCTAAAATATTATGAATATCTGTCAGGTCAAGCAAAATGGCTGCTAAAGGGGGTCCTACAACATTAAGTAAACCGCGGATGGTTTGGTTCATCCCCTCAACCCTAGCCATGTTTTCTTTAGGTACCAGCAGTGAGGTTGAGGAACGCATGGAAGGCCAGTGGAATGTGCTCCCAAATTCACGCAGGAACATCGCTAGGTAAATGTGCCAGATTTGGATTTTGCCAACCCGGAAAAGGAGGATCAGGATGAGTGTAACCAGAGCAATGAGAAGGTCCGCAATGATCATGATGCGCTTGCGGTCCCAGCGATCAACCAATGCGCCAATAAATGGAGCCAAAAGAACATTGGGGAGAAGGCTAACGAGCGTTGAGGTCGCCAGTACGGTTGCTGAGCCTGTCTCTTTGGTCAGATACCAGATTAATGTGAATTGGACGATCTGAGACCCGAGCAGACTGAATGCTTGTCCTATCCAAATGGAAAAGAATTTTGTTTTCCAATTCTTATTGAGTTGAACCTGCATTCTTTCCCCTGCGCAATGGATTTTATTCGATGAAGATCTCTACATGCTCATTGTCATCATCATCAATCACATCTATTATTAACCCAGTTTTTCCAGATTTGATGGCATTCATGATATCGTCTGATTTCAGAGCGGAGACTTCGGGAGAGAATTGTGCTCCAATCCGGAATCCAGCGTTCATCAACCCGATCGGGATGCGGATATTTGTTTTTTGATTGCCGGTGATGACATCCGAAACGCGAACCCGAAACCAGCGACCGGTTCTCTCTTCTTTGACATTCTCTTTTTTCTCTTCTGTTTTCCCTGCTTCCAATGCTTCAAGCAGTCTTGCTGCTTGGTCAGCATCAATCTTTCCCTCCTGCAGCATCTTTAGGATCATCATGCGATCTTCTTCCATGGCTTCAACTCCTACTTGATTTTAACAGGTTTTTGCAATAATAAATCTTGAGCTTCATCAATTGAGATCTGTCCCTCATTTAACTTGGTGAGGATCGCCTTTCGCTCTTCACTGGTCATTTTTTCTTCTTCCGGTGGTTCAGCCTCAAAACCCATCACGCGCAAGATCTCGTTGAATCTGCTGCGGAGTGTAGGATAGGATAATTCGAGCTCTTCCTCCATGCGGTTGAATTTCCCTTCGCAGCGGATGAAGGTTAAAACAAATTGTAATTGGTCTGCACTGAGGTCACTCAAAGGGGTGTGCGCAAGTTCGAACACTCCCTGAATATTCGTTCTGCAATTATTGCAATGCAGAGATGTGACAATAAGATCGTTATTACAAACGGGGCATTTGTCAATTAGCATGTTCATATTTCACCTGGTTTATTTGTTATTCAATATTCTTAAAGCAATCATATCATTTGTTTGTAAAAATTCAATATACACATGAATAATATTTATTGTTCGCTTATATTACTCGAGTCCAAATTTTCCTGAAACAGCATCCAACTCCTATCCTTTTGTGCAGATTGGGGAGAACGATCATAATAAATGGTAAAGTCTTGACCTGTATTTACTTTGACCCTAAAAAAGAATCTGCCAACGCCCCATGATCCGGTTCTTTCTGCTTTTATGCGATGAGCTTCACTCATATTGCGTTTCATGCGTCCCTTACGCGAAAAATCTGACCACTGCTGGACGAGTTGTGTGACTGTATATTGGGTGGAGCGCCAGTAGAAGCGATCAGGGCAGGGGGGACTTTTGAGTTTCATGATTCCATGGTCATAGCATACCTCTATGCTCTCCCCGATAAAGCGTATGTTGGGCATTGATTCATTCATTGATTTATTTTTTAGTATGTTATACTAATTTCGATTTCTAATTCTATCATTATGGAGATCAGCTATGAAGAAAATTTTTCTTATGCGGCATGCAAAATCTAGCTGGAAGGACTCGAATATTCCAGATCATGATCGTCCACTGAAAAAGAGGGGTGAAAAAGATGTAAAAGCGATGGGGAAGCTGTTAAAGAACAAGAAACTTGAACCAGATGTCATTCTATGTTCCCCGGCAACACGAGCAAAACAAACAGCCAGTATTTTTAAAGATGCCATTAAGTACGAGGGAAAAATTGAGTATATCGATAAACTGTATATGGCTGAAGTACCTGATTTGGTTTCTGCTATACAGAGTCTCCCTAAAAAAGCAAAAAGTGTTTTGGTCATCGGGCATAATCCTGGGTTAGAAGCTTTCTTGCAGATGTTGACTGGCAAGGTAGAAACTTTACCCACGTCAACTATTGCCTATATAGCTGTACCCATTAATGACTGGTCTGATCTCAATAGCGAAGTGGAAGGCAAGCTTAAAAAACTTTGGCGACCAAAGGACCTGTAAAAGAGAAAATAAAATGCTCACACGAAGTGAGCATTTTATTTTAAAAATTGGAGGACCAGGCAAACATGCATATCCCTGTTGATATACTTTTCTCTCGACGAGGGTTGCAGGATGTGCAGTTATCAGGTGATGACAGAGTAATCTGGGCGGAAGTTGAGAATGGGATAGGAAAAGTATATCTCCAGAGTGATGATAAGAAATTCCTTGATCTTTCTCAAGGGATATCTGTGAAGGGGGGAATTCTCTATGGGGGTGGGGAATTTGATTGCCGGGGTACCAAGGTTGTTTTTTGCGGTGAAAAAAGCCAGCTCTATGCAGTAGATTTAAAAACCACCGCCACCACTATGCTCACACCAGCTTGGGGCAAGGTTTCCTCTCCCTCTATTTCGCCTGATGGTAAATGGGTGTTGTATGTTTTTAGTGATGGCGAAACAGATTTGATCGCTGTGGTACCCATGCACGCACAAGATTGGCCGCGCCAGATCGTGAAAGGCGCAGATTTTTATCTACAACCAACCTGGCGTCCGGATGGGGAATGGATCGCCTGGGTTGAGTGGGATCATCCACTCATGCCCTGGCAGGGCAGCCGTGTAAAGCTAGGGGAAGTTGGAGGAATGCAGTTACGGTTATTCAACGAAACCTGGATCAGTGGGAAACCGGGACGGTCTGCCCACCAACCTCTTTTTTCTCCAAATGGCAAAACATTAAGCTATCTGCAACAAAACGGAGAATGGGAAGATCTTGTCCTTTATGATCTTAAAAAGAAAGAAAAACGCATCCTCGTGCATGGAGAGGAATACATGCTTTCGACTCTTGATTGGGTGCAGGGTCTACGTTCTTATGGTTGGAGCTATGATTCGAAGAATATCTTCTATTTTCGATATGCGGATGCGGGCGCAACTCTCTGGAGAGTGAATGTTCGCAGCGGGAAGTCTGTTCAAATACCAACTGCACCTTTCACATGGTTGTCGCAGATCAGCTGTTCCTCTATCAGTGACACAATGGTATGGATGGGTTCTTCACCCTCTGTGCCCAAACAAATCCTGAAGGTTGAGAATGGCAACGTTGAGACAGTACATTCAAGCTGGGATGACACAATCTATTCACCTCAAATGGCATTGCCTCAGAAGATCACCTGGAAGGGGTTGGATGGAAAAGATGTGTTCGGGTTGCTATATCTTCCAGAAGATACAACTGACCAAAAAGTGCCTTTAATCGTCGAAGTGCATGGAGGACCAACCATGCAGCGTATGCTATCCTTTGCAGCGGAAGCGAATTTATTCACTTCACGCGGGTATGCATATTTACAGGTGAATTATCGGGGCAGCAGTGGATATGGCGCTGCCTATCGCGAAACACTCAAGGGGAAATGGGGATCTCTTGAAGTGGATGATATTTACAGTGCTGCAATCCATCTCGTCGAAAAGGGAATTGTACGGCGAGGAAAAATGGCTTTGATGGGGAACAGTTCGGGGGGTACCACGGTTTTGAATACCTTGCGTAAATATCCGGGTGTTTTTCAGGCTGCCATTTGCAGTTATGGCATTGGGGATTTGATCGCCGATGCCAAACAAACCCATAAGTTTGAAAAATATTATTACCAGTTTCTCATCGGAGATCTCGACGAGGAAAAGCAGCAATTTATTGACCGCTCCCCCATATTCCATATTGATGAGATAAAAGATCCGTTGCTGTTGTTTCACGGCAGTGATGATATGGTAGTACATCCGTCGCAATCACAAGCATTGTATGATTCATTGGTAGAACGCGGTATTCCATGTTCATTGACGATCTTTGAACAGGAAGGACACGGTTTTCGGAAAGAAGAGACGCTGCGCGAATATTACCGGGCTATTCTGGAATTTTTGGCGCATTATCTTCTGGCGGAGTAAGTATTTCTACTGGATTAAATGGCTCGGGATGAATGTATGCTCGATCAACCAGCGGCAATGCTTCCAATACAGCGGCAACTTGATCAGATATTTGATGGCTTTGCTTGAGATTGATATTCTGATCAACATCAATGTGCATATCGACCACTATTTTAGGTCCAACAAATTCTGCAACCATCTGGTTTACACCGATTACCCCTTCAATTGATAGAGCAGTTTCCACAATCTCCTTTTTGGTCTCTTCATCCGGACTGCCGCCTGTTAGAAAACCAAGGTTCTCCTTTCCTACCTCGAAAGCTGATTTAAATATCCACAGTGAAACAAGCACACCTGCGATGGGATCTAAGAGGGGGTGAATAAAATTGGAACCGATGATTCCAATGAGAGCTGCTACGGAAGTGAGAATATCACTCAGATTATCCTTGGCAGTGGCATCCAATCCGGGTGAAAGGACTTTACGTGCGATATTACGGATCGATATGAACATGGCAGTTTTAGTCAATGCGCTGACCAACAACGCAAGCGAGGAATACCCCAGTGTGATTTCCTGCGTACCGTTGGAAAAGCGGTTGATGGAGGAACGTAATGCTTCTACACCTGCCAGTGTCATGGATATGGTGATGATCAATCCCATCAAGGGCTCAAAACGTTCGTGCCCTTGGGGATGACTGTCGTCCGGTGGTTTCTGAGAGATGGAAAGACCAATGATTAGAAAAATCGAATAAATCACATCAGAAACAGAGTTAACGGCATCGGAATATAAGGCTGCAGAACCGCTGTAGTATGCAGCGATGCTTTTAATGATTGCCAGAAACACATTCCCGATGATAGTAATAGCTAGCGCTTTACGAAATTGTGCTCCTTTGGAAGTGTTGGGTCGAAATTCTCTAACCAGGATCATCATATTCCCTTAATTTACTTAATGAAATATTAATTTTAACGCACAAGCCCGCTTGAGAGCGGGCTTTTTGCAAATTTCTGATATTTCTTGTTTATTTTATAAATTCATCAATGTAGCCCAGCAGCTCATCAACATCACTCATTTGCGTTTCACCCATCGTGGCGATACGGAATGTGGTATTTTTCAACGTTCCATATCCATTGGCGATGCGCATACCGCGTTCCAGTAGGTAAGCATTCAATTTCGGAATTTCGATGCTGTGTGTGTTCTTGATAGTCGCGACGGTCTTGGAGCGATATTGTGCTTCTGCCAGGGAATCCATGCCCCGTTCAACAGCCCAATCGTACACACGCTGAGACATGGCTGCATGGCGGGCGAAGCGAGCGTCCAACCCCTCTGCAAAAATACGGTCCAGCTGGTAATCGAGCGCATAAACCAGGGATACCGCTGATGTCATGGCGGTGGAGTTTTTCAAACGATGGTTTTCCATGATCAACAGATCAAAGTACCAGCCGCGGTTTTCCACGGTGGCTGCTTTCTCGAGAGCACGGTCACTGGTGCCTGCCAGGGAGATACCAGGCGGCAGTGCCAGACATTTTTGTGAGGATGTCAGCAGGAAGTCAATGCCCCAGGCGTCCATTTCGATCTTGGTTCCAGCCAGAGAAGAAACGGCATCTACCAGAATCAGTGTATCGGGACTGACCTCTTGAATGACCTCACACAGTTCCTTTACGGGATTTTCCAATCCTACCGAAGTCTCATTATGAACGATGGTAATTGCTTCATAATGTTTCTTTTGGAGTGTGTCGCGCAGCTGTTGGGGGTCGATCGGTTTTCCCCACTCGGCTTCTAATTTGTCGGTCTGTTTACCATTACTTACCGCTACGTCGTACCAGCGTTCAGCAAAGGCGCCATTCACACATGCCAGAACGTCTTTCTGTGCCAGATTGCGAATGCCGGTCTCTTGCATACCGCTGCCTGAATGAGTGCCGATGAAGACACGATACTTCGTATAAAATAGATCTTCGCATTTCTTGGCAGCTCGCTGAAAGATCGCCTCGTATTCTTTACTCCGGTGTGGAAGTACAGGTTTGGTCATGGTTTCGAGGACTTCTGGTGCAACATCAACTGGTCCGGGAACAAACATTCGTGCCATTTTTTACTCCTTGAAAAGCTACCCAATGGGATGTGTTATATGAAGAACCAATGTAATCATAATATGATCCCCGCCCTTTTTCCAGTATGGAAATACATTTCCCGTTACTATGAAAATCATGGATGAGAATTGAATGTTCTGCCCTACGGGGTCTCTATCTATGAAATTAAAGATAGTGTAAGATTCATCAACGAATTCAAAACCATATCACGCATAAATCCGTTAAAATAAACTAGCCAATTGAATCCAAATATTTTTTAGGTACAGGAACAGGATGATGCTTGAAATACTGAATCAATTATCGACCGGATACGGGGGTTTTTTGTTGTGGTGTTTGATATGGTCTCTGGGAGGCATTTTTCTTGTTCAAGGTGCCTTCAAATTGAAAAAAGATGAAATTCTTGTAGTGGGTGTGGCATCCGGGATTGTGATTGAAAGTTGGATTGCCAATCTTTTGGGTCATTTTCTTGAACCATTAAAAGCATTTTGGCTGGCTGCCCTGGTCACATTGGTAGTCGGTATTCTATTTTGCGTACCACTCTTTCGCAAAAGGATTCGTTTTAAAGAACTATTCCCCTTCGTGCCCTGGCAGTGGATCACTTTCTTTGTACTTTTCTATTTATTTTTCATGATCGCACGTGGGATGTCAATCTGGGATGAATTTAAAACTTTACCGTTAGTTTCAATGATCGCCAGTGGTGATATTCCACCACATTTTCCATACGATATTTCCACTGTGCTTGATGAACATTATTTGCGTTATTTAATCGCTGCACAGTTTATGCGGATCGGTGATTTTTACCCCTGGACATCGCTTGCTATTTTGAAAGCGTTGACATTGAGTTTAGGTACTGTATTGGTTGTGGTATGGGTTAAGAAGATAACCAAGAATATCATCGCCGGGATATCGGGAGGTGTGCTGCACGTGCTGGGTGGTGGAACGCGCTGGTTGCTGTTGCTGCTGCCCCCATCCGTGATTGACCAATTTGATAGTGCCATCAACCGGATAGGAAGTGGGTTGAATAGCGGCGCTGATTTACGAACGGCTTTGATCAGTCCCTGGGCGGCTCAAGGAATGGCTCCTATTCCGATCCCCTTCGCTTTTACGAATGGTCTGATCAAGCCCTCGATTCTGGGTGTGGGCTGGGATAATGTGACGTTCTTGATCCTGATCGTGGTGATCTTGCTCTATAACAAGGCGAAAGACTGGAAAGCACTCAGCTTGCTCGGCGTGTTGCTGGCAAGTATGGCTTTGATGGATGAACTGACCTTTGCATTTATCTCCGGCATATTAATCGTCATCCATTTCGTCCAGATTGTGAAAAAAGATGCTGCGGAGAAAAAAGAATCGCGTACACGCTTATTGCTCCTGTTAGCAGTTTGGATCGTGGTTTTCCTGCAGGGCGGTTTCTTTACTTCGATTGCCCGCAATGTGTTTGAACCGGCATACACCTCCTATCATTCCTTCCAGGTATCTTTCAATTTTCCCCCGCGATTTATGAACCCGCATTTGGGTGAATTAATTCTGACCGATCCCATTCACCTGGTCGTACTCCTGTTGGAATGCGGTCCACTGCTATTTGTGTTTCCTTTTGTATTGAAATGGGGTTGGAAATCGTATAAGAATAAGCGCTATATCGAAGCAGCATATATTGGAACATCGCTGATCGGTTTAGCTTTTTGCTTTGTGCAAATAGTCTCGAAAGGAATCAATTCAGCGGTCAATCGCGTGCAGAATGATTTTCTGGAGGTGAGTTTACTTTTCGCTGTGCCGGTGCTGTTCTTCTGGCTGCAGAATAACCGCAATGGTCGCAAAGTACTGGTATTCATGATGGCATTGATCACCATATTTGGAGGAGTGGTGGTGATGGGAACGGAATTGAGTGCGGTACAGGAACCGCAGCTTTCTCTGTTCATTACCGATATGGATGTGCGCATGATGGATATTTACTGGAATAGACTTGAAAAAGATGCGGTGGTAATGGATCCGAACATCCCACGAGCTATTACCATCTTTGCCCGTACCGGTAATTCATCTATCGATTTTTATGCTCCAACCGAAGAATGGCAGCGCATGGTCTATGACCCTGATCCTCATGAAATGGCAGTCGCTGGCTATGATTATATGTACTATGATCTGGAATATTGGAAGACGTTGACAGGTACTGAACAAGAACTGCTCACTTCGCAGTGCGTGATTCCGGTCAATGAGGAATCGGATTGGACCGGTGATTTCCGTATTCTGGTTGATATTTCACAGTGTCGCCAGGATGGGGCAGTCGAATAATGAAATCTGACCGGAACACTCAACATGACACGACTTTTTTAAGGAAGATGCTGGCTTATGGGGGCTCACAGCAGGAAGATGTCGATGATCCCTCGGTAACCTATAAACGCCGAGAAATCATCCGCTCAAAGCATTTCCTGAATGCGATCTATCGTGAGTGGTACGGCTTGCAGGTTGCACAATTACCAACTGTCCGCGGAAGAATTCTTGAGATCGGATCTGGTGCTGGCTTTTTCGATGAGATGTACCCTCAGGTAATTTCGTCTGAGGTATTTTTCTGCCCCTTTGTGGATGTCATTTTAAATGGGATGGTACTTCCCTTCCCGATAGCTTCGCTGCAGGCGGTGGTGATGACCGATGTGTTCCATCATATTCCGGATGTAGAACATTTCCTGTGGGAAGCAGTACGAACACTGACCCCAGGAGGGCGCATTATCATGATCGAACCGTGGGTTAGTGATTGGTCGCGCTGGGTGATGGATCATTTTCATTCTGAACCCATGGATACTGAAATGCACACATGGCAGTTTCCTTCTACTGGACCGTTATCTGGCTCAAACCAAGCGCTACCATGGATCGTTTTTAAGCGGGATAGGAAAAGATTTGAAAGTGCATTTCCTGATCTTGAAATTGTAAAGATTCAGCCTTTTATGCCTTTCCGCTATCTGTTGAG
>LDZU01008933.1_pt1 | contig 16422 bp, 15 predicted proteins | sample 615531 | NCBI WGS metagenome assembly LDZU01 (sample SAMN03408293, study PRJNA278302) | terrestrial metagenome | isolation source: oil reservoir sample SB2 | place: USA: Alaska, North Slope, Schrader Bluff formation | collected 2011-09 | reverse complement strand
AATAAAATAGTTGCTAAATTGTAGTTGTACTTTAACAGTCTTGGGTGATTAACCCATGTAGTGCAAGGTTTTGTAGGTTATTAGAACCTTCCTCTTTCTACTTCCTTCGGGTTGTAGAGCATCTTTCTGTTTACAGATTTCGATGTTTGAGTTCCGGTGTAAGTCCGGGGCCTTGCTTGTGCAGGATGTTGTAGGTTATTAGAACCTTCCTCTTTCTACTTCCTTCGGGTTGTAGAGCATCTTTCTGTTTACAGATTTCGATGTTTGAGTTCCGGTGTGAGTCCGGCGTCCTGCTTGTGCAGGATGTTGTAGGTTATTAGAACCTTCCTTCTTCTACTGCCTTCGGGTTGTAGAGCGTCTCTTTTCTGCTTGCAGGATTGTGACGTTTGGAATTTCCGGTGTAGGTCCGGCATCCTGCTTTTTGCTTTTTTAAGACTGTCTAAAATATCTCTTCCTTATTTCCTCTATATTTCTATTTATGGTAGATTGTATCTATGTTAAAACAACAGGGAGTTATTCTGGAAAATAACGAAAGAGATTCTCTAGATTTAAGGCTTGAACCTGGGATCTATGATTTTACAGAACCAACAAGAAAGTATCTTGTAGATGGAACTCCATTATCTGAAGAACATGAGAAGGTTCTAAACCTTTTTGAAAGAAGACACACTATTGAGGAAGTCCTAGAGGAGAGGGGAAGAGAAAGAGTTATTAATGACCTGGAGGAAGCTTCTAAATATTTTGATTTCACTCAAGCACAGAAAGCTGTAGGAGAAGGGATTTCTCTTGCACAAAGAATAAATCCTGACATTCCAATAAAACCATTCCCAATAGTTTTCTTATTTATGCCCGAATACGGTGATGCTACTGCACTCCACGGGCAGGGTTGTGCAATAAATATAAACTCTTTAAAACCAACCAAGTCTTGGAACGAACCTTCTTACCAAAAGATAGTTTCTCATGTTGCCCACGAGTCTACACATCTATTTCTTCAACAACTGGGGAAGAAACCCGCACCATTTAGTATAGGGAATGATTCTCTGGACAAAGGTATATATGATTTCCTCTGGGAAGAGGGGTTAACAACATATATAGAGCCTAGCCATTACAGACATCACGAACTTTTTGTTAATGATGCAAAATTCTGGGTGGATACAATACAGAATTGGCTAAAAGCAGAAGGTTCAGTAACCAAAGGAAAGATTTTGAGAGAGTGTACAAGCAGGGAGTCAACGATATCTTGGTTTCAAGATATGTCCAATAGCAAAGAACCTCCCAACCTGGAAGGGTTGAATGAGAGGGAATTAGACATAATGTTTTTTAGGATGCTAACAGAGAAGAACGGACCTGGTTATCATATAGGGTCGTATTTATGGAAGAAACAGTTGGAGAAGGGGAAAGAATTAAAGGAACTAGTTATGTCCGGTAGTGGTGAAATGAGAAATTGGATTAAAGAAGTCTCTAATTAGGAGAAGTTTTTACTCTTTCTCTATATTTGCTTCTATTCCAGTTATCTTTGTAAATTTATTGGAAGCTGCTTTTAATGTTGTTCCTCCAGATACAGCCATCTCTCCAACAATGTTTCTGATAGCACCTTCAAGTTGCTTTTCAATGGTAATGGGAATTAATCTTCCCTCTTTTTCTCTTACCTTCTTAACATGATTACAGTATTGAATAATCTGTATAGATGCCCCCAACTCTGAGCTCTCTTCTAAATCTTTAAACATCTTTAACATCATATTAAAATCCTTAACCTTTGGATCTATGGTTGGAGTTTTCTTCAAAATCTTTATAGCTTCTTCGACATTCTTAGTGGGTAGAATAGGCCTTATTCCAAGATTCTCTACATTATCTACAGGTGTAGATATACTCAGAGGATTTGTTATTAATTCAAATTCAAAATACCTCTTCTTCTCACCATTAAATTCTATTTCCTTTTCTCTTTTTATAACTCCTGCTCCATGGGATGGATAAAAAACTTTGGAGCCGACCTTAAATTCCATATTCTTTCCTCTGTTATATTAACATCCAATTATAGCATGAAAATGATATAATTTCTTATGAACATAGTACTAATTGGTGGAGGAACTGGCTCCACGGTGGTCTTAAATGGTCTAAAGAAGCACAAAGATCTCAACCTGAAAGTTATAGTTTCCATGATGGATGATGGTGGTAGCAATGCCGTTGTTAGAGACGAATTTGGACTTCTTCCACTAAGTGATGTTAGGAAATCTATTATCGCCTTGGCAGATACCCAAAGCAATGAGGTCCTAAGAGATCTTTTTACCTACAGATTCCATGGCTCTCGGAGTATGGAGGGGCATACCCTAGGAAATCTTCTTATGATAGCGATGACAGACATTATGGGTTCAGAAATAGGGGCTATCGAGATGTTTAAGAACATGTTTAGTGTAAGAGGGGATATCATCCCTGTAACACTGGATAGTGTTAGGCTTGTGGCCGAGTATGATGATGGTAGTAAAGTCGTAGGTGAGCATTATATAGATGAACCAGAGAAGCACAAAGAGATAACCAAATTTTACCTGGACTCCAAAGCTAAGGCACTCGAAGCCGCCCTGAAGGCTATTAGAACGGCAGATTACATCCTCTTAGGCCCAGGAGACATATATACTACACTCCTCCCCAATCTGTTGGTAGATGACATATCAGAGGAGATTAAAAAAAGTAGGGGGAAATTGGTGTATATAACGAACCTCATGAGCAAAATAGGTCAAACCAGAAATAAAACCCAAAGAGAGATCCTAGATATTCTGGAAGGATATATTGGTAGAAAGGTGGATTATGTTCTAGTTAATAATGGAAGAATTCCAAAAGAAGCATATAAAAGATATATTGAAGATGGAGAGCATATCTTACAGGATGATCTTCATGATGGCGATGGTAGGCTAATAATTAGAAAAGATTTGGTGGCATCTGGCCCAATTAAGAAACAGAAGGGGGATTATCTAAAAAGGAGCCTAATTAGGCATGATAGCGAAAAACTAAGGAAACAATTATATGCAATATTTAATAGAGACAAAAACGGAATCTCCAGAATACTAAATACCTTTTTTAGCTACTATAAGGATTAATCCTTCTTTAGATTCTTCCAATTCTTTTCCATTCTGCCTATAACTTACATCATAACCGTTCTTTTTTAAAATCTTCTCTGGATTTTGTAATTTACTCTTTGGGCTTGGGTGGTATTCCACTAACAGATTCTCTATTGCAGAAAAGCTTCCACTTTCGTCTAACTCCTTTAATATCTCATACTCAGCCCCTTCTGCATCCACTTTAAGAAGATCAACTTCCCTCTTAATATATTTACTCAAGGGTTCTGTTTGAACAATTATTGGCCTACTTTTCTGTTTCCCATTCCAAGCATCTTTTCTAAAACTTGCTGTAGAGAACGCTGCAAAACCAGAACTCTCAATGTACAATTCTCTATCTCTTGTATCTTTCCCTATAGCTACATTATGTAATTGAACTTTTTTAATATTATTATATTCAAGATTCTCCTCTAAAAGGGGGAAAATATTTGGATTAGGTTCAAAAGCAGTTATATGTGCATTAGGATAACAAGATTTAAAATAGAGAATAGATAAACCGATGTAGGCACCTACATCTATAATATTAGGTTCATCCGTTCTGTCGATATCTAAATCTAAATGATAAATTTCCTCCTTAAAAATCTCTTTTTTAAGATTACGAAACTCTATCTTATTGAAATATGATACGGAGTACTTTCCTATCTTTTCTACGTTTAAATCCATATTGCAAGTATAACAGAGGGGGTATTAATTCCCAATCTGGTTCATAACATAGTTAACATTCTGAGCCCATTTAATAGCATTAGGAGGACAGTAATATGATGCAATTAATTCAGGTCTTGTAAGTCCATTAGAGTAGTATGTAGAGATACCCTTGGAAACGCTCCATATACCATCGGTCCAGTTTTCAAAAGGAGATTTACCCCAACCCCAAGCATTGTAAGCTTTAAAGGTGTGTCTTCCTCCTCCGGATTCAACTACTGAGATAGCAGCAACTATTCTATAGTCAATACCATAGTGATCCGCAGCCTTAACAAATTCCTCAGCATAATCGGCTAGGGGAGCATTTCTTCCCACAAGATACTTTCTTATATTTTCAACTTTCTCTGTATCAGGCGTATACTCAGGATGTTCATTTGCAACATATTTTTTTACAACAAGCGTTTCCTCAACCTGTCTACTTGTAGATATAGAAAGGTTAGCAATATCGTTAGAACCATTAGCTTCTACATAGCTAATAGGTATATCTCCAGTAACACTGTTTAATATAGCCCCTGTAAGCAGTATTCCTGTTGTAATAGCAAGTGTCTTATTTCCTTTTATGAGCAGGTTTTTCATAGTATTATGTTTAAAAATATTAAATAATACCGACTATATTATACCATAAAGTACCCTATAGTATCTACCTCCCTTCTTCTTATCTCTTCCGTTATATATGTGCTAATATATTCTGTATATGCATCAAAGTTATGATCTCAAAGATGAAAAAACGAAGAGAGAGAAATCCTTTACCAAAAGAGCGGTTTTAATTTCAATACCATTGTCATTAATCCTAACTTTTTTCTTCCTTCTCCTTACTCAAGGGAACTATCTAACAGCTAATGTTGGTTACATATTGGGGGAAAAGGATTATGTTGTATACGACACCTTTACACTCTCTTTTGACGAAAATATCCCTGAAACTTATGTAACTAATGCAATCTCTAATTTAGAAAAATTGGAGTATCAAGGCAAAAAAAGATTTGAGATTGTTCAAGAAGATGCAGATATTGTTCTTTCAAGAGAATCTAAGGAGAATTCTGAAGAGATATTTAGTAAGAATCTCATTCCTGTTGCTCATGTATATTCTTTAGTGAATAAGGTGACAGATGAAAATATTGAAGGTTTTAACCTTTTTGTTCTAAGTTCACTTAACCAAGAATTTGTGAAAGAGGAGTATGGGACAGAGGTGACACTATTGGAGAGTTATGATGAACTAGTTTCAAAGCTTGCGGGAAGTGACACCAATATTGGTCTTGTAGAGTTTCCGGACCTAGATTTCAGAGTAAAGATTCTTGAAACAGATGAGGGATATTATCTAGATGACAGAGCTGCCTCTGTAGAAATTAAGTTTTATGCACAATTAAGCGAGAAGGTAGATGACTTTATCCTTTCTGTCTTATCTAGAAACATAGATATTGGTACGGAAGGTTGGGATGAAGAGAAATTAACAAAGGTTAATATGGGAGGAGTAGTTGCAATAGCAAGATCTCTTGCAGCAAGGATGGATCAGGTGGGGGATTATGCTTATCCAGCAAAAGAGATAGGTTCTTTTCTTGCAGATGCAGACTTGACACATGTTTCCAATGAGGTGTCTTTTGTAGATGGTTGTGCTGTTTACAGTGGTATGAGGTTTTGTTCTAAGCCTGAATATATTGAAACCTTGGAGGAGTCTGGTGTAGATATTGTTGAATTAACAGGTAACCACAATAATGACTTTGGTAGTGAATATAATAAAAAGACAATAGAAATATACACAAGTTTAGGGATGAGATATTTCGGAGGAGGACTTAATAGTGAAGATGCTAGTAAGGTTCTTTACGAAGAGGTCAATGGATCTACAATAGCTTTTGTAGGTTACAATTATTACGATACAATATTGGGAACTTTGGCTTTAGCAGGGACAGACAGGGCGGGTGCGAATTCTTACTCTGTGGAAAAGCTTAGAGCAGATATGGCAGAAGCAAATGAAAAGGCGGATGTAGTTGTTGTTACTTTTCAATTCCAAGAGTGTTGGAGTTATCCTGCTGCAGATGTGATTTATCCTCCTTGCTATAGACCTATTGCAGTTCCAGATCAAGAGGCTGTGTTTAAACAAGCAATAGATTTTGGGGCAGATATTGTGGTAGGGACACAAGCTCACCAGCCTCAAACATATGAGTTGTATGGTGATGGAATAATATTCTATGGCTTAGGGAATCTATATTTTGACCAGATTAGCTGGATAGGGACAAGACAGGGCCTAGTCCTTTCTCACTATTTTTATGATGGTCAATATATACAGACAAAGATAACTCCAATATTGATGGGCAATGATTTTATTCCTCGCATTGCAAATGAAGAACAATCAGAATTGCTTATGAGGTTACTTAAGGATGCTAGAAATTAGGGTTCTTAATGATAGAAAGTAGATTCATTATATTTTTGTATACAGATTTGCTAATTGTAATCTTATATTTCCCATCATAGTTTGAAAATCCGAAGAGTTCTTCGTCAAAGGGTCTTTTTGAACTAGGTTTTTCTACTTTGTTTTTCTTCCCATTTTTAATAAAAACGGTATAGTTAGGATGGCAATTATTGAGTATGGCAACATTAAGGAGAAATACCTTCTGGAGGAAATCTTCGAGGTCTGTATCCAGTAAGTGCTTTTCAAAGTAACTTAGATATCTCTTTCTTGTGTCGGGGTCTATCTCTGGGAGCAGTAAAGAGAGGCTATTTCTATTTCGCATCTTCCTAGGATATCCTCCTGGATCTACGGTTACATCTATGGGGAATTTGTTAGACTTAGTGAATACAATGAAATCTATTCCTTTCTGATCCTCTTGACCTGTGGAAACAGCAATTCTCGGATTGTTAAAGTGGTTGTTAGGTTCGTACCTATTGGCTAGTGCTGTAAAGAAAAGAGCCTCATAGTGGATTCCTTTAGTTAGGCAATGTGGTTCTTTGCAGTTAAGTTGGTCTTCGAGGTAAAGCAAGAGTTGACCCTGTTGTTCTTTGTATTTCTGTGAGCCATCTGTAGTTGTTTGTAGTCTGTAACTTGTTATGTCTCTGGATACTTGTAAAAGTGGGCTTGCTTTTGTCTCTAATTCAACATTTTCTGCTTGCTCTTTTTCTAGCATAAGTTATCTTTAGAACTTTTGTAATCTATTTACTAGGGTTTTTATCGTTATTTAGATTTTCACTTAATGTCGTAGGATCAACTCTTTTCTCTGATTCGGGCCATAGGTTGGAATTTATGAGGACTTTTAGGAGTGTTGCCAAATTCTTCTCATTATTTATTCCTGCACCCACAAAACGACTGTCTGGGGTAGGGTTGTCTATTTGAGCCTTTATCTTCTTTAAAACATCTAGATTTATTGTAAGTAGGTCGTATAAATAATCCTTCTTGTTTACGAAATTGCCGCGTATGTGATCCATGAGATAAGTTTTACTTCTTGTAAAGTCCTTATCCTCTGAAAATACTTGTTTCTGTCCGTAGTGCCTAGGGACATAAAGGGTTGCAAATCTAGAGGCTTGGGTTTTCTCTTCAATGCTGTTAAACCCAGTTGTTATATCTACTGGGAAACCGTTTAGGTAAAAATCTATTCCAGCCATGTCATCTTCGCCACTTCCAACCTTGATGTCTATGTCAGATCCTCTTATAAAGTTAAGGAAGATTGCTTCCCCCAATATTCCATGTAGTTCTGTAGCTTCGTAGAGTTCCTTTGTGGGGGTTGATGATAACAGTTCTAGTTCTTTTGCCTTAGTATCCTTGTATTTTTGGTTGGTGCTTGTGGATATACGGTGAACTAAGATTTCCTTTGCAGTAGTTACTAGAGTTGGTTCTTTTTCAGTTGTGTCTCTGAGTTCTTGTTCCAATGTCTTCCATTCTACAAAGAAAAGGGGCTATGTTTCAAGCCCCTTCTGAATTTTGTTTTAGAGAAATTTACTTTATTTCAATTTCTCTTGGTTTAACTTCGTCTGTCTTTGGAAGTTTAACCTGTAATACCCCATCTTTAAACTCTGCCTCTGCTTTGTCAGGGTCTATTTTAGTTGGAAGGTTAAATCTCTGTTCAAAGGAAGTTTCCATACTTCTGTAGTAGTATTTTTTGTCTTTATTTTCCTCTTCCTTCTCTTTGGATTCTCCCTTAATGGAGATGTTGTCTTCGTTAATTGTTATCTTTATGTCTTCCTTTTTAATTCCAGGAAGAGCCATTTTTACAAAGACATCATCTTTTTCCTCCCAAACATCTGCAGAGAGGTTAGAGTATGTTGTAGGGGAAGTGAAAAATTCCTCCCATACTGTTGGAGTAAAGAAGTCATCAAAGATGGATCTAAAAGGAGTATATGTGGTAGGGTATGACCTCTTACTGTTGTCATCTCTTCTTACAATTTTCATATGTTTTCCTTTTTAAAATTTATATATAGCAAATAGTAACATTGAGTGCTAATTCTTGTCAAGGGGAGAGAAAAGTTCTCTAATAAGGGATTTTTATAAAGAGTCCTATTTCCTTTGATATGTTGATAGAGTTCCCAAAAACTTTGCCTGCGTTGTCTCTAAGTGTATAGTCAAAAAGACTTTGTGGTTTATTCCATACAGCTACTTGTTTTATATAAGAGTAATCAGTATTTAATAATATATCCTTTGTTCTTGAAACAGAGTTCTTGAAAAACGATGTAGGAATAAGGTTCCATCCTATGAGGTTTGATATGTCTACTTTATAGTCAATATCTATCGTTTTTATCGGGATTTCAATATCTTGTAATGCAATTATCATATAGATCTCACCTGGGATAAGGTTAAAATCGGTTCCATAGTTTTCGCCGTTTTCATTTTTGACAATCTTTTCCCATTTATCATTTCTAAAAAGGCCGACCGCAAGAATTTCTTCGTTTGAGGTATCTATTAATTCTTTGGCTGTTCCGATTGTAATTTCACTACTATTTATAACGAGTGGAGCGACAAAGAAATTTACTCCTTTAGTGATATTTATCCGATTATTCTTTTCCTGGCAGTTTTTTTCGGTAATATCTTCTAATATTTCTCCAGAACACTCTTTGACTTCCTTGTATTCAACAGAGTTGTTAAATAGACAGCAGCCTTTTGGTTCTGGTGGTTCAGGTGGTTCTGGAGGTTCTGGTGCAGGAGGTGTTGGAGGCTCTTCTGGGGGAGGATCTGTGGGGTTTGGTGTGGTTATAACTTTTCCATCTACTGTGCAGGTTTCTCCGATTTGTGCATCTCTTGTATATTCTCCAGGTTTGATGTTGTAGTTCCATATGCATTTACAGTATGTATTCCAACCTAGGGACTCACATGGTAAATCAATCTCGGGAGATATTTGTTTCCCATTGTTTCCTATTCCAGTGACAGGCAACCATTTATGGGTAGTTGTGGGTGTTGTTGGAGGTTCTTCTGAAGGAGGAGTTGGTGTTCCTTTGCTTCCACAGTTGTTATAGGTAGTGTTTGTAGATGCTTTGGTGTAACTACAAGCACCTGGTTGAGCAGTTACAGTAAAAGGCCATGTCAAGGTTTTGTTTGCGTACCAGCCGTAAATCTGATTAATCTGGGTCATGTATTCATACCCTTTTACTAATTGATCAAAGGTTGTACAACCTCCTGTTAAGAATCTTGCTCCCCACATAATTACTCCTGTTCCTAAAGTGGGTTGGTATATCTGTTCAAAGGTAGGATCCCAAACACAAGTGCTTCCTGTGTATGAGGGAACAGCAATATTTTTAAGAAAATACTCTATTTGCTTATCGAAATTGGCTACAGGGACGGATGAACGATTGTGTATCCCGAAATCTTCAACAGAAGATACGTTAGCGTAGTTACTCCCTCCAGACTCATTTGACCATATCGTTATTGCAAAGGCAGGATCTATTCCATATTTGAGTGCTCTACAATACACATCTTCATAACATTCATCAGGATAACCTCCGAGTGGACAAGATTGGACCCATCTATTTAGAATGTTGGTGACAGTTGCCTTGCTAGGAGAGGTGGAAACGTTAACTTGAATATTTGTCTCGCAATTGGCTCCACTTTGGGCATATACGGGGGGCGAAATGATATCAAGTAATTGACTCCTTAATTCACTTTCTTTGGTATAGTTGGCATATGTTTCTGTTGTGTAATCTCTCCCTTGTGTGTCTAAAGCCCAGGTGCCATGATATTGTGTGTCTTGAAGATATTTTTCGTCCTCGATAGTTATTAAGATCAAGCTCTTTTTGTCTGTTTCCCCCGTAGCTATCTCTGGTAGGAATAATTCTTCGGCTATTGGTTTTGTTTGAAAGGAGTACCCATTATCCCAACTCCTGTTTTGGGATTCTATTCTAAAGAGATACTTAGTGTTTGGTTCTAGATCTGAAAGGGTTGTGTAGTATATTCTTTGTTTGTCCGGAATCTCTATATCTATAATCCCCGTTTTGGCTGTTTTGTAAAGTCCTGTTTCTGTTTCCTTTTTGTACTGTAATCTCTGTATTTGGCCAGGATTTGTTTTCCAATATATCTGGGTTGCAACAGTGGATGTGTTTACGACTACAATATCTTTTGGCTGCTCAAGTAGTATCTTTTCTCTCTCAATACCTTTGAAGATAATTACTGTTGTTACAAAGAAAAGTAATACTGCAAAAGAAAAAAGGAGGGGGTATTTTTGTGATTTTGATAGGGGTTTCATCTGATTTTATGATAGCAAAACGAATCCAGAAAGTATAGTTTTCGAGGGTTGGATTCTTAGTTATACTTTTATGTTACTTCATATAGTGGTAGACAACTGTGGTATGATGTTTCTATGAAAAAGCTAAAAGAATTTTTGAAAGAAAACTGGATATTGGTTCTATCTTTTATTTATATAGTATCTCCTATAGATTTTATACCAGGGGGTATGGCAACGGGGATAGGGTTAATAGATGATGTTGTTGTATTAATGTCTACTGGTGGATATCTTTTGATAAAGTTTTTGATTGAAAATAGGAACAAGGAGTAAACTCTAAAGTCTATCTAATTAGATTGTAGGTATTTTTCGATTATTTTAATGTCTTTTTTATCTTTATCTCGATCCCATTGTTTTTTGATATCTAATAAAAGTTCTAACTTAATATATCTTACCTGATCTATGACAACAGAATTTTCAAATAATTCTTTGAAACTGTAAGTATGATTGGGTACGGCCAAGGAAGTTCCTATCTCTAAGGTATCTGATGTGAGTATATCTGATCCAGAGGTTTTTTTGATTTTAAACTCTGGTAGTTTTGATAACCTGTTGTATGTTGTTTGTCTGACCGTGATGTCAATGTCATTGCTTTCCCTTAGATCTAAGGCATTTAGAATTCCTGAACCTACTACAATGGAATTTTTAGGATTAAGGGAATAGGATTTTAAGATTTCCTTGATATCAAGCATTATGGGAATTGTAGCAGGAATCTTGTGTGTTTGAAAATGGGGAAGATCAATTTCAAAATAGAGTAAATGGGACTTCATAGAAAATGTTGGTGAGATACTTAGTGAAGAGACAATTACAGTTGCCAAGAAATAAGGTTTAACTTTAAGTAAAAATAATTGTAGCTATAAAGTTTGTGATACAATAAAGTAGGTGATATGACAAAAGCGATAGAAGTTAAAAACTTAGTAAAAGATTATGACAATTTTAGAGCCTTAAAAGGGATTTCTTTTGAAGTTAAAGAGGGTGAAATATTTGGGTTAATAGGGCCTAATGCTGCTGGAAAGACTACTACCCTAAGAATTATTGCTACACTTCTTCAATTAACTAGTGGTGAAGTGAAAGTTTTTGGTTATGATGTTATAAAAGAATCAGAGAAAGTTAGAGAAATGATTAGTTATCTTCCAGAAGAAGCTGGGGCTTATAAAAACTTGTCTGGTAAAGAATATTTAGAGTTTATAGCACAGTTTTATGCAAAAGATAAAAGTAAGATGGAAGAGATATTAAATAAAGGTTTAGAGTTAGCTAAATTAGAAGAAAAAATAACGGACAAAGTGTCAACTTACAGTAAAGGAATGACAAGGAGATTACTTTTAGCTAGAGCATTAATGATTAATCCTAAATTAGCTATTTTGGATGAACCTACTTCAGGGTTAGATGTAATAATGTCTCAAGAAATACGAAAAATAATTAAAAATTTTGCTCAACATGGAGTTACTGTACTACTATCTTCTCATAATATGCTGGAGGTGGAATTTCTATGTGATAGGATTGCCTTAATTAATAATGGTGAAATTGTAGAAATAGGTACTCCTGCCCAATTAGAGAGAGAATATAATGCTAAGAATATTGAAGAAGTATTTATTAAAGCAATAGAATGAAGGAATTTTTAAGTATTTTTAAAAAGGAAATAAAAGAGCTTCTAACGAAGGAAATGATATTCAGTCTTGTTTTTATGATTATGCTTTTTGGGCTAATGGGTTCTTTTATGAATGATGCTAAAGAGCAAACTCAGGAGCAGCTTTTGGAAACGACATCTTTAGCTGTATTAAATTTAGATAATTCTACATACTCAAAAGAGGTCTTGAGTAAATTAGAAGAGAATAGGATAAAAATAGTAGAAATTGAGAAAGGGAGTGTGGAGGATGCAGTAAAAAAGACTCAACAGAAAGGGTTAATGTTTCTCTTAGTCCTGCCTGAGAACTTTGAGGAGAGTATTAAGGGTATGCAGGGAACAGAGGTAGAGATGTATTCCATGGTTAAGGGTATAGATGTAAAGCAAAGTACTTCTTCTTCTCATATTTCTGTTGTTGTCAACCTTATTAATCAAGAAATTAGTAATATCTATATTAAAAATGCTTTTAGTGGACAGGATCCAGAAAACATAATAAATCCGATAAAAACAAAAGAGTTTGTTGTAGTTAATGATAAAGTTGCCCCAGGTAATTTAGAAACTCTTAAAGCTTTAAGTATGGCAAATTTAATAATTATTCCAATTCTTCTTATGATGTCAATTATGTATGCAGGAACAATGATTATTACTTCAATGGGGTTGGAGAAAGAGAATAAAACATTAGAGACTTTACTAACATTACCAGTCAAAAGGATATCAATTATTCTTGGAAAGATGGCTGGTGCTGTAGTTGTTGCCCTTTTAATGGCTGCCGTTTATGTTATTGGATTTAATTATTATATGTCTTCTTTGGGTGCTTCTGTTGTGGATGGAGAAAATATAATGCAAACTTTAGGGTTAACTATGACATCTTTTGATTATATTCTTTTGGGTATTTCATTATTTTTAACGATTCTTGTTGCTTTATCAGTTTGTATGATCTTAGGTATGTTTGCACAGGATGTTAAAAGTGCACAGAGTATGCAGTTCCCAATAATATTACTAGTAATGATCCCTTATTTTATTCTAATGTTTCAGGATTTAGGGACTATGCCTATTGGTTTGAAGATATTTTTGTATCTTAATCCTTTTTCTTATCCTTTTATAGCTTCTAAAGTATTAATATTTGATAATTATTCAATAGTAATTGCAGGGATAGTATATTTAGCTATTTTTGCTGCTTTTATGATGTATTTATCTGTTAGATTATTTAATACAGATAAAGTATTAACAGCTAAATCACCTTTTAGAAAGTTGAAATTGTTTAAGAGTTAAGAAAAACTCCGCGAGTAGGACTCGAACCTACAACCAAACGATTAACAGTCGTTCGCTCTACCATTGAGCTATCGCGGATTATTAAACAACAGGACAATTATATATTTCCAGTAATATTTCTGCAACCTTATTTAGATTGGAAATCGCTTCCCTAAAATTATATTATATTAATATAACTAAATTAATTCTCCGAGACAATGTTAAAAGACAAAATGAAGATATCCTTTGTAGGGATGGAGCCCTCAGATTCCCTAAAAGAATATGTTACAGAGAAAATAGAGAAAAAGAAAAAACTTTTAAAAGAAGCAACTGCAATAGAAGTTTTCTTTAAAGAGAATATACATAGTAGAGGAGTTAAGGAAGATTTCAGAGTAGATATTACAGTTACCTTGCCTAATTCACCAATAAGGGTAGAGCAGAGTGGAGAAGATATGTATGCGAATATAGATCTGGCCATGGATACACTAGATAGGAGATTGAAGAGGTATAGAGATAGGAGAGGACTTTTGGAAGGTGTTAAGCCATGGAAGGTTTTAGAAGCGGAAGCAGCTCTTCAGGCACTTACAGAAGAAGTAGAGGGAGATCTAGATGATTATTCTGACTATGTTCCTAAGATAGCGGTAAGAAAGAGTGTTAAAGATATTGGTCCTATGGTAGAAGCAGAAGCAATAGAGAGGATGGAATTGTTAGGTTATGACCAGTTCTTGTTTCTAAATAAATCAACGGGTAAGATGTCCATGATATACAGGAGAAGGAGAGGTGGTTATGGTTTGGTAGAACCAGAGAAGGCCTAATATCTAGAGAATAAGATGAAGATATAAAAAAGGGAGGCTTAGCCTCCCCTTTTTACTAAAAGAACTTAGAGATTACTCTGCTTGGGTTTCTTCAACCGTTCCCTCTCCAGATATATTATCTAGAAGGTTATTAATTATGTTTGTAGTAATTGTTAAGAATCCATACTCTGGTTTCCCAGTAGAGTTATTTTGTATTTTGTACTCAGCTCTCTTTTCTGCTAACCATGTAGCTTTGTAGTTTTGTACTTCCTGTTGTATATATACCTCTTCAGTTCTATCTTTGTAGTCTTCAAATGCTAATAACTCTCCCTCTTCTAATTCAGATGTCTCTTCAGGGAAGATAACATCACTATATTGGTCAAAGAATTTTTTAACATCTTCCTCAGTATATTCTAGATTTGGTGCTAATAATTCTGTAGCTAAGAGGTCTATTCTTATTTGGTCTCTTAGTTCCCCCAAGGAAATGTTGCTTGCTATCAATGCAGAGTCAAAAGATTCCTGCCCACCAATACTCTCTATGATTAGATCTACTTCTGTATCTACAGCTTCCTCTGTAACGCTTATACCTGCTTTCTTAGCTTCCATTTTTATGATTTCCTCATCTATTAATTGAGAAGCAATGGATGGTCCATAAGCAGCTGCTAATCTCTCATACCATACATTCTTAGATATTCTATTACCATTAACTACAGCTACACTGTAATCATTGTTGAGGTACTGGACACCTAGATCTATTAAAGCTAAGGAGGCAATTATTAAGACAACGATACCTACAATCTTTAATACAGGCTGGAAGCTTTCCTTACCTTCTACTTTAGGTAGTTTTACCTCTTTAAGATCTACTTTTTTAGGGATGATCTTTTTAGGATCTATTTTGTTTTTAATGTCCTTTGTTTTGTTCTTCTTTGGGGTAGTTTTTTTAGAAGTGTTTTTCTTTTTAGGCATTATATATATGTTATGTAAAATTTAATATGATTAGTTTAACAAAATATTTGGTATTTGAAAAGAAGGGGGGGGGTGTTACTGTAAGTGGAGGTAGAGAGATCTTCCTCCATCCTCATGTGCAACAAATGCATACTTCCCTCCGTAAAGATCAGTTTTGTAATAGACAGTTCCTGGGGCGATTGCTCTAACAACCGCTCCCTCTCCCGTTAAGTAAGCGAGGTTCCAGTCTGAGCGGCCCTGTGACTTTCTGGCATCTAGATAATAATCCACTATTGGGCAAATGCCATAGGAGACAGTATATCTCTCTAGGTTTTGGTTTCCATCCGTAAGACTGACCATATCTATCGCAGGATGTGCACTGCTATAACCTTGGGTTAGATAAGCCCCACTCATTGGGGTTGTGTATATACCGGATAAGATGTAGCCACCGCTATATTTTAGGTAGCCACTAAGAGGGTTAACTCTGTAACCATTACTGTTTCGAATTTCGAAATGAAGATGAGAGCCGAAGGAGCATCCTGTGTGTCCTTGTTTCCCCAGGTATGAACCTGCCCAAACCTGTGATCCATCTCCCAGTTGTCCAGTTTCATATAAGTGGTTAGCTAGATCGGAGATGGCTCTTGTGACCTCTGCTGTTGCGAGTGTTATCTCCCGAAGGTCCTCTTGATACTGAGCTTGTCTTCTTGCAGACTCTGCTAGAAGTACAGCTTGTTCGGCTTTATTATCCTCTAGGCTAGCGCGTTCTATTGCTAGCGCTATTTTCTCTTCTTCGACTTGATTCCTTTTTTCTTGTAATTCTGCTCTTTGGGCGGACAATACAGCTTCCTCTTCTCTGAGTTCTCCAACTTTAGTAGAAAAATGTTCAAGAGCATTTCGGTCTTGTGTTCTTGTAACTGCTAAGTATTTTGTTTTTCTAAGGACTGTAGAAAAACTTGTTGTATCTAGAAACATCTCTAAGACCCCAACAAAAGAATATTTGTAGGACTCTACAACCCTCTTAGAAACGGAATCCTCCAAGATACTTATTTCCTGTCCCAAAACAGATATGTTTTCTTCTTTCTTCCGAATGTCTTCTTCTAAGAGTTTTATTTCTATATTTTGAGCGTTGATCTCTATTTCAAGAATCCTAATGTTGTTTTCTGTATTTCGAATCTGCGAATTGATATATGAAATCTTTTCAGTTAAGTTTAACTGCTCGTACTCTTCATCTTGAAGTTTTTTCTGAAGAGAACTCTCACTTTTTCGTAGGTTTGTTGCTTGCTCGTTCAAGTAGTCAAGACACTCTATGG
>LDZU01000473.1_pt1 | contig 16531 bp, 9 predicted proteins | sample 615531 | NCBI WGS metagenome assembly LDZU01 (sample SAMN03408293, study PRJNA278302) | terrestrial metagenome | isolation source: oil reservoir sample SB2 | place: USA: Alaska, North Slope, Schrader Bluff formation | collected 2011-09 | reverse complement strand
ACTCCCATCATGGCGAACACCCCCTGACAATACCTATTTTAAGGGTATTCAGCCACTTGTGCCTTGATATACACTATTTGGGCAACAGGCCGTGTAGGTGTGACACCTATGAGTTTATAAGGTGGAGTCAAAAAATCATGTCCGCCTTTTCCCACCTCCCGGGTTTGTGCAAAAGAGTCAGGGTGCATTGTGGGTTTTTTCGACCCCCGCATTGCGGAGCGCTTCGTATATCGCACTGTAGCCAGGCAGGGCGGTCCCCCAGATGGTTCTGGTCCGGCCGTCTTCCATGCGGATGAAAACGCCCGGGTCGTGCCGTCCGGATTGGACCAGGAGCGGTCCTGTGGCGCGCCAGTTTACGAAAACAGCGACAGCGGCGAGCCATCGCATCCACCCCGGCATGGTGTACCTGACCTGCCCGGCTTCTGTCATTTCTTCGAAGGGGAGCAGTTCTTTCCCGAAGAGGGTGTGTCGCAAAATACCCTCGGGTAAAACGGTAATTTCGTAGACCTCATACCAGGCGGCGATGGCGTTGAGGGAAAGGCTGAACACCCCCATTACCCCCAGGCCGATGAATGCCCCCATTGGTCCTCCCTGCGCGACGATGCCTGTACCGAGGGAAAAGAAAAAGGCTGTCAGTCCGTATCCAAGAAGATCTGGAAGGATGACGCCACGAAAGCGGCTGTAGCGGATGGAGTCGGGATGCCTTTTCGGCCAGGGAAGGAAGGCATACGCCAAAAACCCCAAGACGAGAAGGATCCAGGGCACCAACAACGGACCGGTTCCCCGGGGGCTGAAAAACAAGGTCAGGGCCGAAAAAAAACAGGCAAAAAGAAGTACCCTTCTCGTCAGCTGGATCATGAGCCGAAGTCCCCTCTTTTGTTGTGTGTGATTGTACCAGAGTCTGCATGGAGGGAAGCTGTTTTTCCCATGATTTTGATATGATAGGTTTACATTTCTTTTGGTTGATCCCTTTTCAAAGGAGGAAAGCAAGATGCTGGACGGGGAAAAAGTGCTGGGAGTTATCGGGGGACAGATCAAGCTCGGTTTGTTCAAGTCCGCAACCATGGCCATGATCGTGACAAACAGGCGTTTTGTCTTTGTGGAGATTACCAACGACATGGTGGCTGCCGAAACGGAAAAAATCAAAAAAAGATCGGCCGAAGAAAAGCCGGGGTTTTTCGGTCGCATGGCAATGGCGATGAATACCAACAAGGAATTGCTTGCTGACCTGGGCAAAGGTGATCCAGACGAGGTTTTCGCAGGAAACCCGAAGAATTTTGTCGTCCCCATCGAAAGCGTGGTCCAGGGAAGGGTCAATAACGAAATGAAATCTTCGCAACCGGGCGAAATCCTTGAGCAGGCCCTGGGGTCCCGTTTCAAAAAGGGTTTGTTCAGGTAGGAGGAAGGGAGAGATATACAATGGATTACAGAAAACGGTCAAGCCTTGTCGTCTTTATTCTTGTGCTCCTTGTGGCGTGTTTTACTTTCGCCGCGGCAGAAGAGCTGCGCGCATTCACTCCGCCGCCCTTGCCGGGCGAAGAGGGTGCCGGGGAAACCGGGGAAGCTCCGCCCCCTCCGCCTCCGACAATTCAGGAGGAACACAAGGATGAACCGGCTCCCCAGACGGAACCCGAACCGGCACCGGCTCCTGAACCGAAGCCCGCTCCAAAGCCGAAGCCAAAGCCCAAACCGAAACCGCAGGAGCCGAAAATCTCCGCCGAGGAAGCCTTCAACAAGGGGCTTGCAGATTACCAGGCCGGCAATCACTCCGAGGCCCTAAAGTGGTTCACCATTTCCGCCGAGCAGTCTTCCAGCAGTGCGGCCTACAACCTGGGTGTCATGTACAAGCGGGGCGAAGGAACCGAGGCGAATCCACAAAAGGCTTTCCAGTGGTTCAGCAGGGCCGCCCAGGCAGGTGATGCAGAAGCCCAGGCCGAATTGGGTTATGCATATTTGATGGGAAAAGGCACTGAACAGAATTATGTCCAGGCGAGGTTCTGGCTCCAGAGGGCCGCCGACCAGGATCATGCCACGGCGGAATACAACCTGGGGACTCTCTACCGGAAGGGCCTCGGTGTCGAAGTGGACCCACTCAAGTCCTTCTACTGGTATGAACGTGCAGCCCGTCATGGCGACGTAAAATCCATGCTCAACGTGGGCGTTTTCTACGAGCGTGCCTGGGGAACGGTTTACAGCCCCAGAAAGGCCGTCCAGTGGTACGAGAAGGCTGCGGAAAACGGAGTAACCCAGGCGGTGGCCTATCTTGGGGAATGTTATGTCACGGGCAAAGGCGTGGACAAGGACGTGAAAAAGGGGATCTCCCTCCTGGAGCAGGCAGCGAAAAAGGATGTGGATTACGCCAAGAAGGTCCTCTACGAGATTGATAGCCATAAATATTACAAGTACAAGAAATACGCCCAATAGACAGACAGAAGAAAGAGGGGCCGCCGGTTTCCGGCGGCCCCTCTTTTATGGAACGGATACCGGATCAGAACCTGAAGGTGGCGAGCATCTTCTCGATGGTGCCTTTTGCGGCGTCCCAGTTGTTGAAGGGGACCATGATAGCCATGCCCTGACCCCCGGACACGGTGCCGCAGTTGATGACCATTGCCGTGACGCCGTATTGTTCGGCGGTAATCTGTTCGCAGGTTTTGTTGCCCACCTTGATTGACCCGACCTTTCCTTTTGATTTCATCTTCTGAAAGTCACCAAAGACGTCGTCGGGGTCACCGAGCCCGACGGAGACTCCGATTTCCGGATTGTTCATGTCGCCTTTCCAGGCGGCAAAAAACTGCCCGTCTTCGTTGTTTCTCTCGTCGGTCTTCCAGTCCGGCGGGACCTGGAAGGAGACGGGGCCGAGGGTGACTTGCCGCCACCCTGAGACATGGGCCGCCCCGTCCAGGGACGCAGGCGCCTTTTCCTTCTCCGAAGGTGCAGGGGTGGAGTTGATGCGGATGTCGGCGGCATCAAACCAGCCGTTCCCCTCGAACTCGAGCCGGAAGGCCTTGGCTTTCTGAGGGTGCTTGAGGTCATAGGTCTGGGGCGGAATGGACAGCCCCGTTTTCCCGTTCGACAGCTTTTCCCTGTTGATGTTGGCGCCCTTGTAGACCACGATGGGAACCCATTCGTCGGCTTCATTCCTGAACTTGACGGTCAGGACGAAGCCGTCGGTGGTGATGTCCGTGCTGGCCCTGCCGATGTAGAAGGAATGGATCAGCTGCAGGGAGTCGAAATCCTTCTGGATCCAGTCCCTGCCGTTTTTGGCTCCGGCCCAGTGGCCGCCGGCGAAGGGGTCTCCCTTGCTGTTGGGTTTGTATCGGGAACTTGCCGTCACCTTCCCCTTGGGTGGATCCTGCGGGGCCGGGGCCTTTGTCCCCGGTGCCGGTTTCTCCTGCGTGGCCTCGGCCTGTGCCGGCTGTGTTTCTTCTTGCTGTTTTGCGGGCGCCTTTTTGGTTTTCTTCAGGCTTCCGATATAGTGCTCGAGTTTCTTCACGTGATCCCTGACTGTGGCGTTCTCATGCAATTTGAGGCCTTCCTTGTATTTTTCAAGGGCCTCTTCGTATTTTTTCGCGTTCTGGAGATCCGCCGCCTCGGTCCAGATCCTTTCCGCCTCGGCTTTGCTGCGTTCCTTTTCGGCTTCAGCTTGTCTGGCCTCGTATTCGCGGATGAATTGTTCCAGTTTCTTGATGTGGTCGCGGATCGCCTGGCTGTCGTGGATCCTCAGCCCTTCGTAATATTTCCCGAGGGCCTCCCGGTACTTTTCGGCTTTCTGGAGTTCGGCGGCCTCGGCCCAGATCTTCTCCGCCCTGGCTTTTTTCGAGGCTTTCTCTTCCTCTTCGGCCTGCTTCTTCCGGAGATCCTCGATGTACTTCTCAAGCTTTTTCACGTGCTCCCGCACGCCCGCGTCATCCTGTATGGCAAGGCCTTCCTTGTACTTGTCGAGGGCCTTTTCATATTTTCCGGACTGCTGGAGCTCCGCCGCCTCGGTCCAGATTGCCTCGGCATGGTTTTCGCGGTCCTCTTCGGCTTTTTTCTTTTCAAGGAATTCCTTCAATTTCCCCACGTGATCCCTGACGGCCTTGTCATCCTTTATCTTCAGGCCTTCCTCGTATTTATCCAGGGCGTCTTCATACTTTTCGGCCTGCTGGAGCTCCGCCGCTTCGGTCCAGATCTTCTCCGCTTCGGCGGTCTTGTCGGCTTTGCCGGTGTCTTCCGACGGAGTGACGGGGATGGTCCTTTCGAGTTCGGCCAGGGTGGTGCCCGAATCCTTGTGGGTCACCCGCACGGCGACCTTTATAGAGTCTGCATCCTTGCGGGGTCCGATGGTGACGGAACGTGACTCCCTGCCCTGTGGAAGGGTGACGGAACTGGAGCTTTTCCACTCATATCGGAGCATCGATCCGTCGATGCCCTCGGGGAGGAGAACCTCCACGACACCTTCGTCGTTTTCGGCAATGGATTCGGGCGTTTTCAGTGAGAATTCGGGAGCCACCACGCGCACGGTATGTTTCTGTGACGTTCCGAGAACGTCCCCGTGCCTGTTTCTGGCCTCCACCCATATGGACAAGTCGCCTTGGCTGGTTGCGGTGATGCGGTTCATGACTTCCTCGCCCATGGTGCGGGTCATTTGCGCACCTGGTTCGGCCAGCCAGCGGAATCTCGGCGGAGGCTTCCTGTTGACCCCCGATGCGGGAGGACTCAGGGGATATTCCACCCTCGGCGAGAAGGATTCTCCCAAAAGCACCTTTTCGGGGACATTCAAAAGGGTGACTGTGAAAGGTCCTGCAGTGACGCTGTGTGTGGCCGACGCCTTTTTCTTCGCCGAATCTTTCACGGTGACGCTGACTTTGACCTCTCCGGGGGTTTCGGCGACGAAAGATGCTTCAGGTCCTTCGGCGGTGACGTTTTTACTCCAGGTGAAGGTATAGGGCGGCTTCCCTCCGGTGGCTTCGGCCGTCAACTTCGCGGTGCCATTGACGGTGACAGTGTTGTCGGCCTTCAGGGAGACTTCAAGGGGCCTGTCCTGCAATATTGCCGGAAGGGCGAGGACGGGAAATGATGCTGACCCCCTTGCAATGACGAGGTCCTCCTTGTTCCGCGCCTCCACCGTCGCCGTGGCCGTTCCCGGTTCGTGACGCGACAGCGTGGCCTCATCACCGATTCCTGTGGAGCTCATGGAAGTGCCTTCTCCGGGGACCCATTTCCAGCGGAGCTCCTTCGGCGCGGCCGGGTCGGTGATTTCCGCCTTGACCCGGACCTGTTCGTCAGTCATGAAGCTGCCCTCGGGGACATCCTTCAGGCCCTCCCCCTCGACCCATTCCTGAGGTCGTGGCCCGGCTGTGCCCAGGACGGTGACCTTCAAGTCGTAGCCTGCAACATCGATTGTCGCCGTCCCCTCGGCCAGGGTTTCCCCCTTCGGGCTCCGGGCCTCCGCCTGGATGGTGTAACTACCCGCTTCCTCCGCCAGGAAACTGAATTCCGTAGAATCTGCGGCTTTCGCTCCCTGTCGGCCCGACTTGCCCTCCAGGTTCCAGGCGATGAAGGCGCCTTCGGGAAGGGTCGTATCTGTTTCGGCTTTCACCGTGACCTCCTGCCCGACCTTGGGGGTGTCGGGGGTGACGCTGAAGAAAAGCTCCGGCCCAATGACTTCTATGGTGATGGATTCCGATTCGCCGATGGTATCGCCCTTGCCGTCTATGGCGACGACCCAGACGTCGACAGTTCCGGGCTCGGCGAAAACGGCGGAGGTGGACCCTTTTTTCGTTTCAAAGGGCGCAAAGGCCACTTCAGGGTGGGGCTGGAACTGGAAAAGCACGCCTCCTTCGGGTTTGTCACCTTCCAGGGAAGCTTCGAAGGCCACGGGGCTTCCCGCCGGGACGGGACCGGAGGCGGGAGAGAGGCGCTTGAGCACTACGCCCGAATCCTTTTTCTCTTCAGGTGATTCCGGATCATAGGCTCCCGCCGTCCGTTTCGGGTCGGGAACGATCCGGATGCTCGCCAGGATGGCCTTGAGTTCGGCGAGACCGTTTTCCACATACTCTCTGAGTTCCTCTTCGGTGTATTCTGCGACAGACCCGCTGTAATGAATGAATCCCCCGAAATCGAGGCCAACCTGCCCTTTTACCGCCAATCCATCTACAACAGCGCGTGCTTCGTATACGCCGGCGGATACACGCAGATCCGAGACCGTCAGCCTGGTTGCCATAAATCCCTTGTAATCATCCACGGCAACAGGTGTGACATCGCGGTGTGTGTTGTTCTGTCGTACCTGTTCCTCCGCTGCCTCGAGCGTCCCGTTCGGCCAGGGGGCGATATCGAGGATAAATTCCCCTTTGACGGCCAGGGGCTCACCTTCAGCCGTTTTTCGCTTTAATACGATGCCCGTTTCGGTGGGGCCGCCTTCCCAGGATGACGGCGCCGTGACGGAGCACCCCATGGGGGCGACTTCGATGCCCCTGAATCCGGAGGCAAGGGAGACCGTGGGTGTTCCCTTCTGGTTGCCTTTCAGCTTTTCATAGACGAAAACGCCGATATTGGCCGGGTTCCCCCGAAACTCCGGCCTTGGCAGAAACTGGATTTTCGCTTCAGGGACGGGTGTCCTGTCCCGGTTCACATCAGGACCGAGAATCACCATAGGGCGTATGCCCCTCGATGCGTCGGATCCCCACCGGTAGGATGGTGCCGCCTTCTCGGCGAGGTCGGTGGGGATGACAGCCTTGACGTTGACGATGTCTCCTTCCATAACCCTGGCCGGGGCGGAGATTTCTATCTTCCCCCAGGTTTCGGCATCTTCCGTTTCTTCTCCGGCGGCGTCCTGCGCTGCCTTTTCGTCCTTTTCCCCGACAGCGGTCCCGGTTTCTTCGGCGGATTCCTCCGCGGCGTCGGGTTCGTCTTCTTCCTCGTCTTCAGAAGGCCATTGAGGCTCCGTGACCTTGATGGGGTCCGTCTCCGCGGAAGCGGTGTTTTTCCCGTCGGTGGCGACAACCTTGTACCTGACGGTTTGCCCCGAAAGGCCCCGCATGGAGGCGGCCATCTCCGGCCCCGTGGGGTCGGGGTCGGCCACTTCAAGCCTGAGGTTCTCGGAATCGGCCACCCTGTCCGGCCAGGAGGCCAGACGTACCGTTACGGGCGTTTCCGTCACGAAGGAAACCTTCCGGGTGACCTGACCTTCGTAGAGGACCCGGTCTTCCTCGACCTGCTGGACATAGAGGCCGAGGGTGACCTTTTCCCCCTCGTAGGCCGAAGGGTCGAGGATGATCCTGTCGTCGTTGCCCAGGACATTTCCGTTCAGGCTCCACTGATACCGGTAATCCTTGCCGGCGGTCCTGCCGAGGACAACGGCCCTGAACGCCGCCGGCTTGGTCGCATCAAATTTTGTCCCCTCGGGATCGATCAAAACACGAAGGACGTCTCCTGCGAGGTCGTCGGCGACGGTGACGGTCATCGACGCTCCCGCCACATACCCTGTGGCGGTCCGTCCCTGGACGGAGATCTCGACGGTCCGGCCTTCGTATCCCCTGGCGTCGAATTCGAAGGTGTTTTCCGCCGAGGCGCCGGAGTTGACCCCGTTCACCTCCCAGAAGTAGCGCTCGAAGCTTTCACCGTTGAGTCCGAATGCCGTGGTGACGGCCGTTACGGGAAGGATTTCCCCGGGCGAGACCTCGCGCACCGGCGCACGAAGTTCCAGAACCGGCCTGGGACACTCGTCGGTTGCGATGACGGTCACCTTTTTCTTGTGCCAGACCCAGTCGCTTCGGGGTTCCTGAAGCTGTGCGAAAAGAACGAGCGTATAGGTCCCGGGCTCTGCGGGCACCCACTCCATACGGGCGCCTTTGCGGTTTTTGAGGGTTTCCGACGGGGCCTCGGGTTCGAAGCGCCAGTCGTATTTCACCCATCGTGCCTCGCGGTCCAGCTGTGCCGAGAAGGTGTTCTTTTCCCCCTGGCAGACCCGGTCTGGTCCGAGAATGCGCACGTCCAGGGGGACCACGTCGGTTCTGAGGGAGTCCAGGTAGTCCTTGTAGGTCTTCATGTGTTTTTTCCGTTTTTCGCTTCCCGACGGTTCCCGGACGGCCTTGATGCGGGCCTCCACGGCGGGCTGCTTTTTGGCGTGGGTTGCGCCGGACTTCCCGAGGATTTCCTCAACGGCGGCAGTGGCATCTTTCACGGCCTGGTGGACGGTTTCGAGATCTTTTCGCGCTTCCTCGAGGGTCTTTTTGATCGAGGCCGGATGACAGGCCGCCCTGTGCGGCCTCAGGGAGACTACGTTCCATTCTTCGCGGATCCGCGTGATTCCGGCATTGACCTGTTTCAGTTGTTCGTAGTCGGAAATGACATCCTCGATGAGCGGGCGGTCCGTCGCCTCATCGCCCGTCAGTTCCACCAGGGGACCAGTGCATGAAAGTTCCTTCTCTATTTCCTTTATCCTCCGGAGGCCTTCACCTTCTGCGAAGGTCTTGCGCTTTTCCAGCTCCTCGATGACGCCTGCGAAAAACCTCCGCGTCGTGCGCCAGACGGCATCGGAGTATTCCTGCCAGAGTTTTTCTCCGTAACGGCTCAGGTTGAGATACTTGCGGGGCCATACGGGGATGCCGCTCTGGCCGTCCGAGATGGCGGGGTTTACCAGGAGCTCGTGATAGAGAACGATGGACGGGTCGTTTTTGACCTGTGGGACGAGAATGTTGGAGATATCCGGGCAGAGCTCGGGCAGACTAAAGGCCTCATCCCTGGTGACGGTGACGGTGCCCTTCCCGGGGCAGTCGTAGGAAATGCTTTTGACCTTCCAGGAATCGCCGGATTTTTCGAAAGTTGTTCCCGCGTAAAGGGCGTTCACCATTTCCTCGTAGCGCCACTGTTCCCACTCTCCCACGCCCCATTCGGCGGCGGCGACGCTCATGCCATAGATCCCTTCCGGTACGGCGGTGACGGGAAAGAGCAGGTAAACCACACCGATGGCCGCCCTGGCGTAGTTTTCCATGACCACTGCCTCGACGAGGTCGCCTCCGGGGACGTGATTTTTGAAAAGTTCCGTAGAGAGATTGCTGAAGGATTCGCTCCAGTCTTTCGCTTTCATGACGGCGTCAAGGTAGGCTTTTCCCTCCTGGTAGAGATTGAAAGCCTTGAAGGGCATGGAGTTTCCGATGACTCCAAGAACGGAGGAATTCAGGCGTTCGTTGATCTGGCCGATGGGGATGGGGAGGGAGAGCCTGGTGTCGCCGTCAGCGCTGGTCCATGAGAGCTCCAGATCCAGGGCCCGGATCTTGTCCACCGTGGCCTTGTCGAGGACGTCCATGATGTCGTTGAACGCGTCGATCTGGTCATTGACGGCATCATAGTATTGCCCCGTCTTCTCCCATATGAGAGCCAGCATCATTTCCGACATGTTGGGGTTGTCGGCGGCCTTTTCCAGGAGTTCCGCCAGTCGTCTCTGCTCCGCGATGGGGATATGGACGGCTCGTTTTTCGGAGGGGGTCTTGGCGTCGTTGATGACCTTGAGACGGGCGTCGATGCCCTCTCCGATGTTATGCCGGATGAGCGCCGCCGACCGTTCGGCCAGGGTGTTGAGGGACCTTTCGAGGGCGCCGGCGTCTCCTGCATCGCCCAACATATCGCGGCTGGACTCAAGAATGGCCTTGAGCTTCGCCCTGGCTGTCATGTTTTTATCCTGCTTGATGTCGGTGACGTGTTTCGCCCAGGAGGTGAGGTCGGTGTCCCTGGGAGAAGTAGGGAAGCCCTTGAGCATGGCCTGGTGGTCTGCGGCGCTTCGGTTGACGAATTTGGCGATCTTGACAAGACGCTCATGGGGAGCAAGGTTGGTTCTGATGGCGTCCATGGTGAGGTGTCGAAGGAATTCAAGGCTCACGGCCGGTTCCATCTCGTGAGAGGGCTTCGGGACGTCTTCATCCATGAGTCGTGCAAGCTGGTCCGGGGCTCCTCGTTTCATTTCCACGTTGTTTTTCAGATTGGCGAAGATGAAAAGGCGCTCCATAGGATCGGTGACGGGACGGTAGGAGATCTCTCCGTTTTTAATGACCACTTCCTGGAGTTTTCCCCGGTTCAGCGCGTCCATTTCCGCCCAGTCGGCACCGGGCTGGGTGATGTAGACACTCGGCCATGTTCATCCTGAAGTCGCCCCTGATTTCCTCGTTGTAGTAGTTTCTGAGCTCTACGGCGTTTTCGACCATGGATGTGATGGCGGTGATATCAATATCACCCTCGAAACGGAGATCGTTCCAGCTTTCCGTGGGCCAGCTGCCTACGTCCATTCTGATGATGTAGGGAAAGTCTGGGTGTGTTTCGATGTACCGTTTCACGGCCCGGTCCCATGCGGCCTGCACTCCCTTGCGTCGTGCGTCCATGAGGGTTCGTTCCGCCCGGCCCCAGTCCCTCTGCCAGGCGTCGAAGGCCTCGGGCATGGCCTCGGCTGCCGAGAGTCCCTCCGATTTTGCTATTTCATCGGCCTTTTCCCGAATATAGTCGGCCTTGAATCCGTAGAGGTCCTTGACGGAAATCCCGTCTTCCCCGAAACGGCGGAAAACCGCCATGGGATCCCCTCCGCCCCCTGCAAGGCTTTTCAGCCTGGATTCAATGAGAAGCTGCCTGTCCGATGGGACCTGAGGCGGCGGTGAAATACGGTTGATCTTCGGCCAGTAGTCTTCTTCAGTTTCGGCGATGACAATGGGCCCTGGAGGTTCCTGGGACGCCCATGCAGGCGGTCCGGCCGCCGCGATAGTGGCAAGCGTGTTTCAGTTGACAGACCGTTTATTGGCTGGTAGAATCCGCTTAACTTTTTTATGGAGGCACGTCCGGTGAACCAAAACACATCTCAACGCAACTGGTGGTGGCAGGCTTTCACTGTCTGCCGCCAAGAGCCTGAACCAGCGAAATAAATCCGCAGGGGCCTTGGAGGCGAATCCAATATGGATTCTCTTCTGTGCCCCTTTATTTTTTGAAACTGCCCGGTAAATTGTAAGCAGACGGGGAGGGGCCAAAAAGGCCCCTCCCCGTTTTTGTATTGGTTTCAGGATGCTTTCCCGGCAGGGGGGAGGTGCAGGCAAGGAGAGGAAAAGGCACGGACAGTCACCCGCGGTTTGAGGTGCGGCATTGGAAACAGATTCTGAAGTTCGAATAAAAAAAGGGGGAAGTGTTCGCCATGATAAGTGAAAACAACGAGAGAGTCGAATTTCGGGGCGGGTTGTTGGGATTGACGCTGCCGTTCACAGTACTGTTTATCGGCATAATGTGGCTTGCCCTGAGCGGCAAGGCTCTGCCCATGGCTTTCTGGGTGCCCACGCTGTTTTCGATCCTGGCGGCACTCCTGCTGGCAAAAAAGCCGACGGAATGCGCACGGGCGATCATCAGCGGAATGTCCTCTGAAATGGTGGCAATAATGCTCATGGCATGGTTTCTTGCCGGCATCACGGCGCAGCTCCTGAAAGCCACCGGCCTGATCCAGGGCCTGATCTGGCTGAGCCTGTCCGTAGGGCTGAAAGGGGCCTATTTCCCGCTCGTGACGTTTGCGATCGGATGCCTTCTCTCAACGGCTACGGGAACCGCCATCGGCACTGTCATTGCTCTCGGCCCCATCCTCTACCCCGTGGGAGTGGCCCTCGGAGCCAATCCTCCGGTCATGGTGGCCGCTATCGTGTGCGCCGCCTATTTCGGCGATAACATCGCGCCCGTTTCGGATACGACCATTGCTTCGGCCTATACCCAGGGAACCGACGTGCCCAGGGTCGTCAGGACGCGCCTTAAATATGCCTTCATCGCCGCTGCAGTATCCTGCGTGCTGTTCGTGGTGTTCGGCGGAGGCGGAGATACCGTCCCGGGCAGCGCGCCATTCGGTGGAGAACTCTCCCCTGACGGCCTGATCATGCTTCTTGTTCCTGCGCTTCTCATAACACTCATGTTCAGGGAGGTACACCTGATCGTCGCACTTATCTTCAGCGGAGCCTTCGGCATCCTCCTGGGGATCATCTCAGGCCTTCTCTCTCCCGCTTCCCTTCTCGTCATCAACATGGACCAGTTTACCGTGGGCGGTATTATTCCGGACGGAATCAACAGCCTGATGGATATCGCCGTATTCGCGTTCCTGCTCATGGGGCTCGTCGGTCTGCTCGAGCGGGGCGGTTTCCTTGAAATGGTCACTGAGAGAACCGAGCGGTTCACAAAGACGCCCAGGAGCGCCGAATTGATGATAACAGCCCTTCTCATAGTCATGAACCTTCTCACCGTCGCGAGCACCATCGTCATCATCATGGCAGGCCCCCTTGCCAAAAAGGTGCTTGTGCAGAAAAATGCCATCTCTCCGGAAAGAAGCGCCAATATCCTTGACGCAGTCTCGGCCGGCTCCATGTGCCTCATCCCCTATGGATTCGGCCCGCTGCTCGCATACATGTTCGCTGGGAGCTCGGGAGCGGCTGTAAATTTCAGCCTCATTTCCACCATCCCGTACATGTTCCACGGGTGGGCCCTTCTTGCCGTCATGCTCTTCTCCATCCTGACGGGATGGGGCAGGGACAGCAGCGAATTTGCCGTGGTGAGCGCCGACCTGGCTCCCTCGGGAAAATCGGCATGAGCCGCCGGTTTTTTGGAGAAAAGAGGACAGTCAGCCATGTATGATCTGCGGGTGACGGTGGAAAGCGTTGCGGGGTTTTGTGATCTCCCCATGAAGCCGGGAGACTACTTCGAGGTGCGGGGAAGCGCCCTGGTACTCCCTGAAGGCGGCCATATATGCATATGGGCACTTCAGAGCCTCATGCCTTTTCTTCCGGCAAAACAGCGAACCACAAATGATCCCAACGACTGGATTCCACGGACTACCAGGATGGTCTGCCCGGACCCAAACGGCGGGGTCGTCTACCGGGTGGAGCGTATCGGCGAAAAGGCTGATAAATGTATGTCACATGGGACTGCCGAAGAAGCCCGGCCGAGGGTACGCCTTGTGACGGACCCTTCAAAATGCACCAAGTGCAGGGCGTGCGAACTGGCATGCAGCGCCGCCCACGGAGGGACCTATTCGTCTGAATTGTCCCGGATACGGATCCACTCCGACGAGGAAACGTGCACCGACACACCAACTGTCTGTCACCAGTGCGGTACTGCACCCTGCGTCCGGGCATGCCCGAACGGGGCGCTCACCCGCAGTCCGGAAACCGGGGGCCTGATACTTGTCCGCGAAAAGTGCGAGTCATGCGGAGCCTGCGCAACGGCATGCCCCTTCGGAGCCATACGGATGGAACCTCAAGGCAAACCCCTTGTATGCGATTTGTGCGGCGGATCCCCGGTATGCGCAAAACGATGCCCAACGGGGGCGGCTATTGCCGTACCCATGGAAAATCTCTAGGAGGCGAAGCCATTGTACGCCTACTGCGGGAAAATACTTGTGGCGGATCTTGAAAAAAAGGCATTCCATACCGAGCACCTCGAAGAGGACAAGGCTCTCCGGTTCATCGGCGGAAGGGGGATGAACATTGCCCGTCTCTTCGCCGATGACCGGAGGCATATCGATCCCCTGTCCCCGGAAAGCAGGTTCTACGTCGGGGTGGGCCCCCTCAACGGCACCTCATTTCCGGGAGCCGCGAGGGTAAACTTTACGGCACGGTCGCCCCAGACCGGGATCCTCGGAGATTCGAACACCGGCGGCGATTTCGGGCCGGAACTGAAGTTTGCCGGGTACGACCAGGTCATACTTACCGGCCGCTCGGAGACCCTCTCATATCTTCTCATCACCGATGAGGGGGCCGAACTTCGGGACGCGGCCCATCTTAAAGGCCTGGATACCATTCAGACCCAGGTGGCCATAAAAAAGGAGCTGGGAGACGGCAGGGTCCAGGTTGCTGCCATCGGCCCGGCCTCGGAAAACGGCGTCCTTTTTTCGGGCATATTCTGCACGGGAGTTCGGGCGGCGGCACGAACGGGAATGGGGCGCGTCCTGGCCTCAAAAAACCTGAAGGCCATAGCCGTCCGGGGACGGGGCGGTGTGAAAGTCGCCCGGCCGGAGGTCTTCGAGGCGAAGATCGAACACTTCATACAGGCCATAAAAGACCATGACGAATTCACCATACGGCGACGCCTTGGAACCACCAAGCTGGTATCGGCCCTCAACGGCCTGGGATGCCTCTCCACCAGGCATTTCCAGCAGGGAACCTTCGAGCATGTCGGTTCAGTCAGCGGAGAGGCCCTTGAGGCACAGGCAAAGATAAAATCACGAGGATGCTTTTCCTGCACCATCCCCTGCAGCCGCGTCTACAAAATAAGCGGGGATTTCGGAACCGTAACGGGGGAAGGCCCTGAATTTGAAGGCCTTGCAGGGTTCTCCTCCCGCATAGGGGGCGCCAGCCTCTCCTTCTCCCTCCGCTGCTGCGACCTGTGCAACAGGCTCGGGCTCGACGTCATATCCACCTCCGAGGTCATTTCCTTCTCCCAGGAACTCTTCCAGAGGGGAATGCTTACCTCATCGGAAGCCGACGGGCTGGATCTCTCATGGGGCAACGAGAAAAGTGCAATGGAACTCATCGGGAAAATTTCCAGGAGGGAAGGCTTCGGCGATCTCCTCGCGGACGGCGTCCGCAGTGCGGCTGAAAAGCTCGGGCGGGGGCAGGAGCTTGCCATGCACGTCAAGGGGCTCGAGATATTCCAGGCTGACCCCAGGGGCATTAAAGCCTACGCCCTGGGGCTCGCCGTAGCAAGCCGCGGCGGAGACCACCTGCGATCCGAGCCGTGGTTCGAGTTCTCGGAGAACGCCGCTGAAGGCCTCCGAAGGTACGGAAACCCCGACTCCGCTTTCAGGCTGAAAACCGGGGGAAAGGGCCGGGTCGTGAAGGATTTCGAGGAACGGTGCGCTCTCACGGATTGCCTTAACGCCTGCAAAAACACCATCGTCAACATGGAGATCCTTGATTTCGAATCATCCGCGGACCTCCTGCGGGATGCGTCGGGACTCGACTTCGATGGCGAAGGCCTGAGGACAGCCGCCGAAAGGATCGTGAACATGGAACGGGTCTACCTCCAGGAGCTTGGAATATCCCGGGCCGACGACACCCTGCCGGAGCGCTTCCGCAAAGAGCCAATGCCTGGGGACAACCTCACCTCCGGGTCGGTGGTCGAGCTTGACACCATGCTGGACGAATATTACGAGGCCCGGGGATGGGACATAGAAACAGGCCTGCCTACTCCGGAAACACTGGAAAGGCTGGGGATACGAACAGCCCGGTAGTTTCATAAAACACAAAACATCTTTCATCCTGAAGTACATCTTCCTCTTCATCGGCAACGGCATGGGAGAGGCCCAGATACGTGTGCGGACGAGACCATAGACAAGCGTATATGGGGCGAGGACGCAAGCGTCAGTTAAAACTTGAAAAGCGCCCCCGCCTCAAAAATCTCAAGCCGGGCATAAGGCTCGTCCCAACATCTGGGCCTCTTGAACCAAAGACGACCGCTCCGCCGCCTCGCCCAGCTCATTGAGTCCCGAGCCTACCAGCGTCTTTACCTCGTCAAAACCGACTACGCCGAGGATTTCCTTCATCTGGGCTATATGAGCGCCGTATTCTTGCGCATCCTCATATCCCTGCGAGACTACCAAAACCGCCCTTTTACCCTTGGGAAGGCTGCTTTTGAAATCGGGCGCCGGTCCCAAAAACGCGAAGAGGCGATCCAGCACGACCTTAAACTGTGAAGCCACGCGCAATCAACACCTCGCGGACCAAGACCTCAGAGTTGCCATCCTTTCGCGGACTGCAGACGATGCCGATCGCTTTCATATCACAGTGCCTCCTTCAAAATAATTTCTTTAAGCGCATAGACATTATCCAACGAGGAGGGGCATTTCGTGCGCTATAGTTGCCCGACCAAAAGCTTCACGCTAAAGCAAAGCGTATTTTCGTCGCCGAAAGCCCCCCCCTTTTGTTATGACCGGCATGCCGTAATACGCCCCGTCGAGGAGCATCGTACTATATCCCCTCCGGTGACAAAAAGCCCGCTTGCGTGCGATTTGTTCAAGACGGAGAAGCAAGGTCGGCCAAAGCGGGCCCGCCACACCCGCACCGGCCAATCCCGCAGACTCAGCCCATAACGAGCAGAGGGGTCAGGCTACAGGGCTTGTTCTGTTGCCCGAATAGTGTATATCAAGGCACAAGAGGCTGAATACCCTTAAGGAACCTCTGAACAAGAACTGACCCGGCTTCCAACGGTTGAACCTTGACAGCCGAATCCGTGTTTCACCAGGTCAAGGTCCTTTTCCTGAGGACTTTTTCAGAGATTCCTTAGACCTTCCTGTCAGGGATGGAAACGGGCTCAGAGCTAAAAGGGATCCTTCAGTAGCAAAGATCCTTCTCTTTCCGGAGAGGGTGGCCCCCTCTCCGGAAGGCCGGCTCAATTCCGCCGAAGAGATGGCTCCGTCAGGATCGGAACAGTGGCTCTTGGAGACCGTAATATCCATGCGGCTTTGGGAAAATCAGCATAAAGCATGGCCGGGAACTCAAAATTCCATGGATTTTGCAGATTTTTAGCATCTCTCCAAATAGCAACTATC
>LDZU01010466.1_pt1 | contig 16572 bp, 15 predicted proteins | sample 615531 | NCBI WGS metagenome assembly LDZU01 (sample SAMN03408293, study PRJNA278302) | terrestrial metagenome | isolation source: oil reservoir sample SB2 | place: USA: Alaska, North Slope, Schrader Bluff formation | collected 2011-09 | reverse complement strand
CCGCAAACCAAAGCTCGTTTCACCAATCTTTATGTTAGACTCAATCCGGTTGCTTTACGCAATTCGATTGACCGAAAAGTAGCTAAACTATGGAAACTATCAAAGTAACTTTTCTATATGAGTCATCGTTACCACCAAAGTAACTTTTTCTAATGAGGCATTACGCGCAAGATTTACATGCAAGATTTATCCTTTGATAACTGCGATCGGGCGCAGCCTGGCGACCTTCTCAACAATGCCAGCTTGCACGACACACTCAACAACTTCGTCTACATCCTTATATACATGCGGCGCTTCTTCTGCCAAACCACCTAATGACCCGGCCATTACCTCGATACCTTTTTCATGCAGGTCCTTGACTATTTGATCACCGCGCACCAGCTTCCGTGCGCTTTTGCGGCTGTACATCCTGCCTGCTCCATGGCAGGAAGATCCGAATGTTTTAACCATTGCCTGTGTTTTCCCTACCAGTACCCATGAAGAAGTGCCCATGCTTCCGGGGATGAGAACTGGCTGTCCGATTTCCATATATTCGGTTGGCACATCCGGTTCACCGGGACCAAAGGCTCGCGTAGCGCCCTTTCGATGCACGCAAACTTGCTTTTTTGTTTTTCCGATAATGTGATCTTCGATTTTCCCAATATTATGCGCCAGATCGTAAACCATTTGCAGATATGGTTTTCTGCACTTTGCAGATAATGCACGCTCAAAAGCTTCACGCGCCAGATGAGCCATTACCTGACGGTTGCAAAATGCGTAATTCGCCGCGCAGCGCATCGCCGCCAGGTAGGCCTGACCTTCTTTGGATTGAAGCGGCGCGCAGCCCAATTCCCGATCGGGTAAAGCATAGGCATATTTCTTTTGAATTTGCTGAAACTGCTGCACATAATCCGTACAGATTTGATGTCCCAGACCACGCGAACCGGAATGGATCATGAGACACAAACAATTCTCCGTTATTCCCATCGCTCTGGCTGCGGTTGGATGAAATATTTCATCAACGATGCTGACCTCTATAAAATGATTCCCTGCGCCAAGCGAGCCAACCTGTTCCAATCCTCGCTCCAATGCTCGCCTGCTCACTTTGGATGGATCGGCATTGGCAATTTTTCCCCGGTCTTCCGTCAGATTCAAATCTTCGCTGGCTGCATATCCGTTTTGTCTTGCCCATTCAGCTCCCTCAACAAGAATCTTTTCCAGATGCTTTTTGTGAACATCTGGTAACCCACCGCGCCCCAGCCCGCTGGGAATGGCAGTGTACAATGCCTGTAATAAATCATTGATCACGGAACGAACCTCATCGATCTCCACCCGGGAGGATAATAATCGAACACCGCAGTTGATGTCATATCCGATCGCACCGGGGGATATCACGCCGGTTTGCGCATCGGTTGCTGCCACACCCCCAATCGGAAAACCATACCCTTGATGGACGTCAGGCATAACCAGGACTTCTCCAACCAGCCCGGGTAAAAATGTCGCATTGACAGCCTGTTCCAATGAAAGGTCATCCATACACTTTTTCAGGATCGCTTGGGATGCAATAATTCGAACATCCGCCTGCATACCCGATCGGTATGTCGAAGGGATCAACCATTCAAATTCCGTGATTTTCTTTAGATCGTCGAATTTGACCATTTCATCTCCTACACATCAAAAACAATATCCGTCTGATATCTACCATCTTTTTGAATGATCTTCATCTGATGATAAGTCACTGCTTTAATTTCTCTCTGGATTTCCTTAACCTTTCTTCCTCTGAGCTGCCCGAATAATCTCTCTCCATTTATTTTCAGATTGATATCCTGGAACATCTCTTCTTTATTAAGATAGAACAGCAGTTCCGAAAGAAAGGCTACCAATAAAGACTCTTTATCCTTCGCATTCAGATTGAATCTGCGCATGGTGGAAGAACCTGCGAGCACCTGAACACCGGTTACTGCATACAATCCATAGGCTGCCTGTTGGAATAGTACCGGAAGAGTATTTCCCCAGACCTGTATGGCCGCATCTGCGGTATGCTCAATTTCCTGGAATCCTGATTTGTTTCCCATTATTTTCTTATATCCATTATACCCAGCAGAACCACAAAGAATGAATGTCGGGTAAAATAATACATTGTTTGGAGGAGTACATGGAATTCAGTAGTGTACTGGTTTTATTTCTGAGGGGGCTCATGGCAGTTGCGCTGGTTGCTTTTACAGCATTTGCGTTGTATGTTCTTTGGAAAGACCTACGCGGTGAGAAAAATGTTAAAAAGAAGAATAAATCTTCATCGAAATAAAGGAGAAAGAACAATGACCTCTTCACCATTTTTAGCTGTAATCGGCGGTTCCGGAGTTTACCAATTTCCTGCTTTGAAAGACATTCAAACCGTTGAAATGGATACCCCATTTGGAAAACCTTCCTCGCCAATTATTTTGGGCACCCTGCAAGGGAAAACGATCGCTTTCCTGGCAAGGCATGGCTTTGGCCACGTCTTTACTCCCAGTGAAGTCAATTACCGCGCCAATATATACGCTCTAAAAAAAGTTGGTGCGAGGCGCGTCGTCAGCATCTCAGCCTGTGGATCTTTGCGCGAGGATTATGAACCCGGCCATTTCGTCATCCCTCACCAATTATTTGATTTCACCAAAGGAAGGAAATACTCATTCTTTGGAGATGGAATGGTAGCTCATATCGGCAGCGCCGATCCGTATTGCAACGGATTACGAGTCCATGTCGTTGATGCAGTAAAACAAACCAGCGTTACCGTCCACGATGCCGGGGTCTATATCACAATTGAGGGACCTCGCTTTTCAACAAAAGCCGAATCGAACTTATTCCGTGAATGGGGAATGTCGATCATTGGGATGACTGCCTGCCCGGAGGCTTTTCTTGCCCGAGAAGCCGGAATGTGCTATGCAACCATGGCACATGTGACGGATTACGACGTCTGGCATGTCAGTGAAAAACCGGTTACCGTTGAAATGGTTCTGAAGGTTTCAAAAAATAATACAATCAATGCCCAAAAAGCAATCCAAAACCTGATCGAGATCCTTCCTCCCGTTTCTCACTGCGATTGTTGGGATTCACTAAAGAATGCTGTTCTAACAGAGCAAAGCCGAATTCCTAAAAATACAAAAGAGAACCTCGAGATCCTTTTCGATTAGGATACAACCAGGTTTACCCCTTCCTATGAAGGAAAATAAATCTATGCCTAATCAAAAGCACCTGATGTTGCTGGCGGCTTTCTTCTTATTTCTCTATGCCATCATTCTAACCATTTCACCGGTCGTCAAATTTCGCTCCTGGCAGGTTGATCTTCGTTGGTTTCATTGGATTGGGCTGATCCTGGTTTCCATCGGTTTCTTTATCCTCCAACGCATTCTATCGAAGCGGGGCAAGAACTATGATCCATTTCTTTTGCCTGCAATCTACTTGTTAAGCGGCTGGGGGGTTTTAACAATTTCGAGATTGGAACCATATTATGGATTTCGCCAGGCGTTATGGATATTAGGAAGCCTGGTTCTTACCTGTTTTCTGGTGACAAGAAAAAAATCTATCATGCCAATGCTGCAAAAGTGTAATCTGATCGGGCTTTTGCTTGGCTTGGGACTGCTGGCTGCAACCATTTTCTGGGGAATTTTTCCGGGAGGAGACGGGCCAACCCTTTGGCTGCATGTGCTGGGAGTAAATATTCAACCCTCTGAATTTTTAAAATTATTCTTTATTATTTTTCTCTCCGCTTATTTCACGGCGGAAAAAGACAAACCAAGAAATATAAAAATAATCATACCGACCCTGGTGGTGTTTTTAATCATCAGCGGGATTCTTGTTTTACAAAATGACTTTGGAACAACGCTAATCTTTTTGGTCATTTATGCAACCTATCTTTTTTTCTACACTGGTCAAAAGCGCGTATTTGGGTTAATCATCCTCACTTTCCTGCTGTTTGGCGGGCTCGGATACCAGTTTTTTGATATCTTTTCCACTCGCATTTCGGGGTGGTTATCATCATGGGAAGATCCCAGTGGTGGAGCTTACCAGGTCATTCAATCCATTCTCTCTATCGCCGCAGGGGGAATATTTGGAACAGGGCCCGGATTAGGATTTCCAAATGTGGTCCCGCTGGCACATTCCGATTTTATTTTTTCTGCAATAGCTGAAGAAACAGGCTTGATTGGAACATCTTGTCTCCTTATTATCCTCGCACTATTGCTCGTGCGTGGTTACAAGATCGCTCAAAATGCCGGTTCTCCATTTCAGAGCTATATTGCTGCCGGGGTTACAACCTATATCATTACGCAAGCAATCTTAATTATTGGTGGTAACACTCGTCTATTACCGATAACCGGAGTAACACTCCCTTTTGTATCCTATGGCGGTTCCTCCTATGTATCTACCTTTTTAGCTATCTCAATGCTTTTCTGTATGGATATACCAGAAACAAAATCACAAGATCTATCCATGCAAAAAAAACTGATCAGAAAACCGCTGTTGGTGCTCGGTTCTCTATTTCTTCTGGCATTTTTTCTGATTGAAGGTGTCCTTTTCTGGTGGAGCTTTGTCAAGGCAGACGGTTTGCAAAACAGGTCGGATAATCCTAGATTAATTTATGCAGATCAATATGTGGCGCGGGGAACGATCTACGATCGTGATTATTTCCCTCTGGCCATCACAAAAGGAGAGGTCGGCTCGCTTTATCGATATTATCTTTACCCACAGCTTTCGACGACAATCGGTTTCAGCCACTCTCGTTATGGACATTCCGGTATAGAAGAATACCTGAATTCTTACTTAAGAGGTTTTAAAGGATATCCGCAATCCTATATCTGGTTCACCCATCTGATATATGACCAACCCCCCGAAGGCGTAAATGTGCAGCTTACCCTGGATCTGGATATTCAAAGGGAATTGGATGAATTATTTACAGGTTTTCAGGGTGCGGGGATCGTATTGGATGCGGAGACCGGAGAAATTCTGGCAAGTTCATCACAACCGGGATTTGACGCCAATTCTCTGGATGAAAACTGGTATCTTTGGAATCAGGATGAAAGGGCACCATTTTTGAACCGAGTGATGCAGGGTTCCTATCCGGCTGGGAGCATATTGATTCCTTTTTTATTGGATGAAGATCAATGGCAGGAACTCTCATCCATCCCGCTCACAACTGAACTGCAAAATGAGAATCCCGACAGTCCCTGCATTCTTTTTTCACAATCTGAATCTACTTTTGGCACTGCATTGCAAAGTGGCTGCCAGACAGCCTTACTCAGTCTGGCCGGTGGTTTGACAGAAAAGCAAATGGAACAGCGCCTAGCCGAATTTGGATTCTTTGCGACCCCCGCTATTGGTTTGCCACTCTCCGAAACTGTATTCATGGAAAATTTGGAAAATCAAATCGCCTATGTTGCTGGTACCGATCAAATCCGTTTTTCGCCTTTGATGGTTGCCAGGGCTGCAGCTTTGATCAGCAATCAAGGGAAAACTACAAATCTAAATCTCGTACTTTTTCCTGAAGAGGAAGGCTCTCAAGAATTGAGTACATCGGAGAACACAGGTTTCCAATCTGATTCTATTAATCGTTTAAATTTTTTATTGAATAGTTTTTTGAAATCGGAGAAGAATTATTGGGAATTCAGCGGGATGTCGGAAGATGAAAATGGCACCTATCAGTGGATAATCCAGGGAACACTGCCAGAGGCGGAAAATAAAAGAACGATCGTGGTGATCGTTCTTGAAAATGCTGAAGCTGATCAAGCACTTCGCATCAGCAACTCGATTTATGATTTTGTGGAACTTTTGGAAGATTAAAAGACCAGCTTCAGGAACTTCCTTTTTCCCACTTGCAGAACTCCGGGGTGGGCCAGGGTTGCCCAGTCTTTGATCGTTTCACCATCAAAAGAAACGCCCCCCTGGTCAAATAACCGTTTCGCCTGGCTTTTTGAGGGTGCGATCTCCGCTGCAATGATTACATCCAGCAGAGATTGATCCGCTGAAATGGTGAAGGTTGGAATATCATCCGGTATTTCTTTCTTTTGGAATTTCTGAATGAAATCCTCTTGTGCTTGAATAGCCTGCTCCATTCCATAGAAAGTCTCTGTGACCTCATACGCAAGCTTCATTTTCGCATCGCGCGGATGTATTTTCCCGCTCTTGATGTCCTTCTCCAAGGCTTCAACCTCGAGCGGAGTCCAACGTGTGACAAGGCGAAAATAATGCGGCATGGCTTTATCGGGAATACTCATTAACTTTCCATACATATCTTCCGCAGTGGTAGAAATGGGAATGTGATTGCCGAGCGATTTGCTCATCTTTATTTCGCCATCTGTTCCCGGTAAAATTTCAACAGTGATCGCAATATTGGGTTGTTTTCCCATGGCTGTCATAACCTTGCGGCCTGCCGTCATGATATTGAAAAATTGGTCGGTACCACCCACCTGTACATCTGCATCTAACATATATGCATCATACCCCTGCATAAAAGCGTAAAATGTCTCATGAATATAGATCGGATCCCCTTTTTCCCAGCGCAGTTTGAATTTTTCCCGTGACAGGAACTGCTGTACTGTAAAATTGGAAGCAATTTTGATCAGGTCTGCGAATCCAAGTTTTGACAGCCATTCCGAGTTATACCGTATTTCGGTTTTTTCACGATCCAGAATGCGAAAAGCTTGCTCGGAATAGGTGCGTGCATTTTCTTCCACCTGCTGTCTGGTAAGGATGGGTCGAGTCACATCCTTATCAGAGGGATCACCGATCAGAGCGGTGAAATCTCCAATCAAGAAGGTAATATGATGTCCCAGATCCTGAAATTGACGCAGTTTGCGCATGGTCACTGTGTGTCCGAGATGTAAATCCGCTTTGGTTGGATCATATCCGCAGTATATCCGCAAAGGACGTTTAGTCTTCTCAGCCTGGATCAACCGTTCCTTCAGCTCTTCAGCCATGGTTTTTCGAATGTCGGCATCTCCATACTCGGTTCCCTGCATCAATAAAGCGACTTGTTCATCAATGTTCACGTGTACCTCCGTTGAGCGGATGTGGAATTTCCAGCATTATACCAGTCCTTCTGCTTTCAACAATTCTAATTCATATCTTTTTTCTTCATGGGTTTTTCTCGTGCTATAATCCTGCACAAGGATTATGGAAACCGTACTCGTTTTGAATGCTACTTTTGAACCCATTAATATTTGCAGCACTCGTCGTGCTGTTGGGTTAATTGTTCTCGATAGAGCGACTTTGATTTTAAATGGAAGGGGAATTATTCGTACTGTAAATCAGGATTTTCCCAAACCATCCATTATCAGACTGCAAAATATGGTGCATTGCCCGCGACCGCAGGTACCTCTCACCCGTAAAGAAGTCTTCCGACGTGACAATTTCACCTGCCAGTATTGTGGTAAACAGAGCGACGAATTGACAATCGACCATGTGATTCCAAAACACCTCGGCGGCAGCCAGGTTTGGGAAAACATTGTCACCGCCTGCCCCAGATGCAATCATTTAAAAGGCGGAAGGACGCTTGAAATGACCAATATGCACCTGCTGCGCGAACCACAAGCACCCCCCGCTTCAGCAGAATATATTTTTGGAAAACAACTTCAGCAAAATTATGATTGGGAGCCTTTTTTAAGAGGTTGGTAACAAAAAGAGCTGCTACATTGGCAGCTCTTTTGATCTTCTGGATCTTATTGATCTTTCTCTACATCATTTTCAACCTGATCTTCAATCGCTGTCTGCTCTGCAGTTTTTTTATATTTGCGATGCCGTATGACCAGCATGACAATGGCAACCACCATGACAACCAGCATGGTAAGTTGATTGATATTGACTCCTCCAACCATTGAAGAATCCAACCGCATGAATTCCAATAAAAATCTTCCAAATGGATACACGATTAGATAGGTTAGTAACAGATCTCCGGGAATCAGTTTTTCCTTGTATTGCCTTTCCAGGACCAGCAGCAGATACATATTCATCAAATTCCAAAGCGATTCATACAAGAAAAGGGGATGATACGTTGCGTACTGTGCGTATTCCGGGAGGCGATATGCTTCATCAATATGAATTGCCCACGGCAGATCAGTCGGAGAACCGTATAATTCCTGGTTGATGAAATTTCCCCAGCGCCCAATGGCTTGAGCCAGAGCTAATCCGGGCATGATCACATCCGCCCAAGTGAAAAAATTGAGTTTTTTCTTCCGGCAATAAATAACAAGGGCAGCGATCCCACCTAGAATAGCCCCCGGAATACCTAATCCACCCTTCCGAATCTTCAAGATTTCGATCGGGTTGGAGAAATAATACTCCACACCAGCACCCATCGACTTCGAGGGCGTTAATACATGCCATAACCTCGCGCCGATGATCCCGGCTATCAACAGCCAGGGTACAACATCCCATACGATCTCAGAATCAAGACCTCGATGTTTTGCTTCTTTGATGGCAAGCCATAGAGCCGCCAGTGCACCGATCATAATAATTACGCCATAAAAATAGATATAAACCGGACCGATATAGAAACCATCTGACATTTCTTATTTCTCCTTTTCTATTCTTTTGGATTGGTTCATGACAATCCAAATTCGTTGGATTGCCGTAAGATTCGCAAGAATTGCGATAATCCACAATGAGATTTTTGGAATTTGGAAAATGATTCCCGGGGCAAGCACCAGGTATCTTTCAACTCTTGTCATGAAACCAGCTTTTACGTCAATGCCTACCCCTTGGGCTCTGGCACGCGTATAAGAGACCAGTACAGACCCGGCTGCGGCAATGAAAGCCAGAATAACTCCTGTATCATCCTGCTGTTGAAGAAAAAATAAAATCAGGCCAAAGAAGATGATCAATTCCGAATAACGGTCCGTGATCGAATCAAGAAAAGCGCCAAAGCGAGTTTCTTTACCCTTCGCGCGTGCCACAGCTCCATCAAAGGCATCCAGAGGACCCGTACACAGCAATGTAATTCCACCTGCCAATAAATTCCCTCTTGCAATGAGAATTGAAGCAGCGATACTCCCGCTTAAGCCTAATAGCGTAATCGCATTCGCGGAAATGCCCAGTTTAAATAATGCTTGACCGACATTTTCCAAAAATCCCTGAAAAAAATGCCGAAGTCGATCAGTGAGAGTCATTGATACACCAGTTCCATTTTTATCGCTCAATCCTATCTTTTCCTGGAAATCCTGTCAAGAAAGATCAGAACGGTTCATCAGCATCATCCGAATCATCATCCAGGATAACTTCACGATCCTTTCCACCTGTCTCCGGTGGTCCGACGATACCCATTTCTTCCAATTCATCCATCAATCGTGCAGCGCGTGGGTAACCGATTCGAAGCTTTCTCTGCAACAAAGATGCACTGGCTCGTCCTTCATCTTTTAATAAAGCAATTGCTCTTCCTACCAGCTCATCCCCATCTTCCCCTTGATGGATGACAAATTTTTCCCAGGGCGGTTCTGCATTCCCGTCTCTATCCGGCGGGTAAATTGTATTCCAGTATTCTACGGCTGCTCTGATTTCCATATCATCCACCATAACGCCCTGAATGCGTTTAGGGGCTCCATTATCCGGATCCAGGAAGAGCATATCGCCCTTTCCCAATAAGGTCTCGGCGCCGTTCATATCCAGGATAACTCGCGAATCGACGGATGATGCAACCATAAAAGCGATTCTGGCCGGGAAGTTTGCTTTGATAAGGCCGGTAACAACATCAGTGCTTGGTCTCTGCGTAGCAATCACAAGATGAATTCCGGTGGCGCGAGCCATTTGAGCCAGGTGAACCAGATGTCCTTCGGTCTGTTCTGGAGCTGCCATCATAAGGCTTGCCAATTCATCGATAAATATAACAATCTTGGGAAGTGAAGGCAGGCCGCGCCTGCCAGCTTTTATATTATAGACATTAATATCGCGCGCATTCAATTCTTCGAATATCTTATAGCGCCGTTCCATTTCAGCGACCGCCCATGCCAGTACAGCCAGCATCCGATTGATATTGGTCTCTACTTCGCCAAGTAAATGTGGAAGTCCATTAAACAAAGCCAATTCGACCCATTTAGGATCGAGAATCGCCATCCGTAGTTCATCTGGGGTATTGCACATTACCAGGCTCGCGATGAGAGAACTGATGCAGACTGATTTTCCGGATCCTGTGGTGCCTGCGATGAGAAGATGGGGCATTTTCGCAAGATCAGCTACAATTGAATTTCCCGAAACATCCAAGCCAAGCGCCAGCCGTAGCGAAGAATGAACTTTTTGGAATTGTTCACTGGCTAAAACACTCTTTAGACGCACCATATTGCTATACCGGTTAGGCACTTCAATCCCTACGAACGAATAACCTGGAATTGGCGCTTCAATTCTTAACCTTTCAGCACCCAGTGCAAGTGCAAGGTCACGCTGAAGGGAGGAAATCTGCGAAACACGAATCTTCCGTTTACTAATTTCACCATCTTCGTTTGTCTTATCCACGTATCCCGGTTCCAGAGCATATTGGATAACAGTTGGTCCGATTCGATACCCAACCACACTCGCAGGAATTCCGAATTCTTCAAAAGTCTGTTCGATGAGGTGTGCATTTTGTTTTATATAACCTTCATCCGTCACATTTTTCTTTTGTTCCATCAAGATCGACAATGGTGGCAAGTCTCTGGAGCGCTGTTCAGGTACGGAGGTCGTGCTGGCTTTTGCTCGAGACGGTGTCGGTTGCCGGTCAGAAGAACTTGATTGAATCTTTTCTATTTCTGTGTTCGGGTTTGTTTCCTGTGAGATCTTCTTTTGGATGCCTGTTACGATTTTGCGAAGAAGACCTGTGGCGATGAAAAGCGAACCAAGGGCGATCACAAAAAGCAGAATTGAACAGACCGGTAATGGCAAGAGAGAACTGCAAATCTTGGCAATGCCCCATCCAATCACGCCGCCATCCTTGCCATCTGCTGCTCTCACAAGCGAATTTCCACCGAAAATTGCCAAAAAACCGAGGGAAGAAAAGAAGAATAGCTCCAGATACAACAATCGTTTGAGGTTTAAATCCGGGAAGCTTTCAATCCTGCGAAACAGGATCACCACACCCACATAGAACAGAGAGAGCAGAAAGAATACAGCGCCCCATCCGAATCCCTGTTTGATAATATCGACCAGGGAATTCAGGAATTTTCCTTGGGATAAATGGAAAAAACCCAACAGGGAGATAGATGCCGTAGAAATTAAAACTACACCGATGATATCTTTGAAAAAACGTTGGAAATATTCCAATAGCTTAAAAGCATTATCTGATTTACTTTTCATGGATGATTAATCATAATGCATTCTATTCAAATTTACTGATGAAACCCATGCTTAAGCGGCGCTTTTCTACATCAATCGCTTTGATGGTAACGATAATTTTCTCTCCAATTTTCATATCATCGATTGACATGCCAGCATCCTTTGATTGTATATCCGAAATATGGACCAATCCTTCGATTCCATCTTCGATCTCCGCAAATACACCATAACCAACAATCTTTTTTATCGTTACCGTAATGACATCCCCAACAAGATAGTGTTCATTAAATTCATACCAGGGATTCGGCATTAACTGTTTGATACTGAGAGCAATCCGCATTTTTTCTTTATCTACCGATATCACACGCGCTTTGATCATCTCTCCAATTTGAACAATTTCAGAAGGATGGTTCACCTTGCCCCAAGAAATCTCTGAAACATGAACCAGACCTTCCACACCCCCCAAATCGAGAAAGATTCCAAATTTAGTAATATTGGTCACTTCTCCCTCAACAATGCTGCCAATAGAGAGGTCATCGAACACATCCAATCGACGACCAGGAGCATTCTCCGCAGCTCGTTCAGAAAGGATAAGTTTTCTCATTTGCTGATCACACTCGATCACCTTAACACGCATCTCCCGACCGACATATTGTTTTAAAGCTTGAAACCTGGCTTGAGCTGATTGTATCTTCGAGATTTCTTTAAGATGGGAATTTGGAACAAATCCTTTGGATTTTTCACCTCTCACCAAGAGTCCCCCTTTATTGTATCCTGTTACCTGGACTGTAAAAACCTCGTCTTCCCGGAAATATTTTTCCATGAGCATCCAGTCTATTTCAACCTCTTCATCATTTTCAAGGTGATTATTGGTTGAGGTTCCTTCTAAACCCTGGTATTGGTTTGCAGTATCCAGTAATGAGTTCCACCAAGAATCGTCCAAAATAGGTCCTGATTCCTCATGGTGATCTTTTTTTTTCAAATCCATTATTTCCCTCCTAATTTTTATTCTTGATTCTCTAGAAATGAAGTTTCCATTTCAATGATTTTTTTTACAACCGCATCAATTGCGATTCGTTGCTTTCGATATAAGTCTGCTTCTGATAGAGATAATCTTTTAGCGATATCTCGCATCTTCATATTTTCATTAAACTTGAAGTCAAGAATATTATAAAGCAACCAATCATTTGTATATTGACGTTCTCCCGGAGGTTTAATTGAGTCTATAGCATTTTGCAGTAAAATACGCAACGTTTTTGTTAATGTTTCTCCCGATTCATTTGCGTTGTGTTGAACAATCGATAGATGCATCAATGAATTCCCTGTTAGTTTAGGACCTCCCCACAGGTGTGATAGTGCATCTTTTGTCCATTTGTTTAATGTTTCACTATCTTCAAGGTTAATTTGCATATTCATATCTGCAAAACGGCCTGCAGCCAGTAGATTTTGGATCTCATCCATTTGTGGTACAAGCAGTTCCAATGAAAATAACATTTTCTGCTGTTGTTGATAATCCATGATAGCCGTATGCAGCCGGGTAAGCAGAAGATTAACCGCTCTGACCTGTTCCGGATCAAGATCTGTCCTTTTCATCCGGTCTAATCCTATAAAACCCAAAATCATTGTGCCATTTTCCTGGTCGCTACTATTTCTTATCGGAATAATTACAATACCATTCCAGTGCACAATGACCTTGTTTCCCGAATCTGCCAAGAAATCATATTTCGCATTTTTTACCTTATTAATTATCTTTGAGGTATCACCAATCTCCACGGGGTTTTCAAAACCACCATTCTGTCTCAAAAAAAGGGTTGCGCTGGTAGCGCGAATGCGATCGCACAAATTTGCCAAGATAATTTCCGCAAACTGATTGAAATCATTTTTCGTGAATAATCGCTCTTCAAACGTGCGAACGCGCTCCAATTCGTGAAGGTCTTTTCCGCGAAATAAAATTTTTTCCATCTTCGGGAAAAAGAGTGTATAGAGATGTTCCAACAGAACGATGCTCGCAACCATTGCAAGAATCTCCAACATGAGGAAATCTTGCCCTAAAAGATTCCCTGCCCGACGAAGTAACGTCGTTAAGCCTAATGTTACGCTGGCTGTTAAAGGACCGCGGAAGATCCAATGAAACAGGCGATTTTTGATTTCACGATCAGGAACAGAAAATCCAAAAAATGATATCGCATAGGTCATTGTGTTGATTAGGATCCAGCTTGTCAAATAGAGAACTGCTGATAAAAACCAAAAAGTGAGAGAGTTTAGAATACCAATAGATGATTCAAAAATCAGATAAGGGAACAAACCGAAGAACAGGCCAATTGCGCCGCCCACAAGATAAATCATGCGCCTCTTGCTGGTCGGTGAATTGGTACGTTGGATGGCTCGAGCAAAATTATAGATCGAAAGAGCAATGGCAGAAAAGAAAAACACCAAATAAAAATCCATCGCATTCGTTCTGTAGAAAAATGGCGCGGGAGCTTGATCAGTAATCAATTCGCCCAGTAAATTATCTGAAAACAATAGAATGCATAAGACAATGCTTAAGGCGATCAGACCAAAGCCGATGATCCTTCTCTTTCCCCGACTGGGTTTTCCTGTTAATGCCAGCAGAGCATCAGAAAATAAAAAATACAGGGTTGGGATGAAGATCAATCCAGTCCAATGGACCTTTAAAATCTTCAATAGAATTTCCTTTTCCGTAGTGACTGATCCGAATGCGTCAGCTCCGAATATTAGTATCAGCACAAACAGGATAACCGTGAAAATATTAGTCAACCGATCCCGGATTTTAAAAGTCAAAGAGTACAGAAAAAGAGAAAATGTAGTGATCGCCAATCCAGCAGTGAGAACATCGCTAATTGTTTTAAAAATTGCAACCAAATTATTAACAGAGTCACCGCTGTTCATTCAAATCTCCTCATCCCTTATCTGATCAAACGAGCGAAGAAGATAGCGATATCATTGTTCTCATAATAATAATCGTTATACCCGCAGAATTCGAAACCCAATTTTTTTGCAAGGCAGATTGCCGGGTAATTCTTTGAACTCATTTCAAGAGTCATCCTTTTCAAGCCCCTCTCTTCGCCCCAGGCAGCCATGGCTTTAACCAGAGAAGCTGCCACTCCCTGCCGCCGCCAACATTCATGAACAACAAGATCTTTGATCCACACATTCGAAGTAGCCTGAATAGAAGAAGACGAAATATAACCAACAGGCACGTTATCAACACATCCTACAAGAATGATGGAAAGGTCTTTCCAGCGTTCAAACAGGCTTAATGAAGAACGCGGATAGGTTAATTTCATCAATCGTGGCAATTTCAATTCACGGAAGCTGATTGTGATATCCCCTTCTGAAGATTCCTGATCCATCTGCCAGACTGTTTTTGTTTCAATGGAGTGCTTAAAATTAGCCAGAACCGAGAAATCAGGAGAAACCACAGCTCGAATCATCACTTCAGCCATTGATCATCCTCCTTCTTATAATACAACTTTTACCTCAATAACGCAGGGTTGAAAGAGATTATTTTGGTTATCGGATACGACTATGCGCAGTTCATACAATCCCGGTTCGAGTTGCGCAGTATTCCAATTACCCCCCAACTCACTTTCGATGATTACTTTATTCCCGGCTGCGATCGGGATCCAATCTTCCCGACCTTTTTGGCGATATTCATATTTGTAAAATCCCATATTTGGTACGTTAATGGTCCCGATTAGAGGTACTGATCCGGTTACCTCATCACCTGAAATCGGGGAAAGCCATTCGATCTGTTGAGGTATACAGCCCGTTTGCGCAACCGCAGTTTGAGTTTGCTCTAATCCCTCCGGTGTTTCGTCCATTTGCAGCATCGCTTGGAAAAAATCGGTGGGAGTCGGCAATACGCCCACTGTTGGAGTGGTAATTGTATACAGGCCTGGATAGCGCGCCGAGGCAACGGATACAAGCAAAACCTGTCCGATGAAAAGCACACCTATGACTACCAGAAATGCACAGGTTGAATTGATGCGCTTCTGTGCGATTTCTTTTTCCAGGCTGAATGCAGATTTTTTCTTCGCTTGAATTGCTGAAATCAAACGGCTGCCCATTACAAGTGCCAGCATCAGCAGCAATAAATATATTCCACCTTCAAATTCTTTTAGGAAGCTTAGAAACTCTACCATCATTAATACCTGCAGTGGATCAAACGAACTCTACATCTTTGCGAGTACACCTCGAATGATTGTTTCCAATTTGGGCGCAATTTCCTTACCGGCTTGCAGCACTTCTTCATGCGTTGTAACAGTACTGCCGTCCAGGTTGGCTTTGTTACTGATCCCGGAAAAACCCAGCACTTGCATGCCAGAATGAGCAGCTACAATTACCTCGGGAACGGTAGACATTCCGACAGCATCTGCACCAATCAATTTAAGGAAACGGAGATCAGCAGGCGTCTCGAAGGATGGACCAGCCAAACAAACATAGACACCTGTGTGAATCTCGATCTTTTTTACTGCACAAACAGCTTTTGCCTGGTTCATCAACTCCACGGTATAGCAGCGGCTCATATCGGGAAAACGTGGGCCAAATTCATCCAGATTAGGACCACGCAGTGGATTTTCTCCGCCCATAGCCATTAATGACAAATGGTCAGTGATAATCATCACATCTCCCGGTTTGTATGCGGGATTGATCGCGCCAGCAGCATTGGTGACAATTAAGGTTTCAATTCCCAACCGCTTCATGACACGAATCGGAAAACCAACCTGACTGATTGAATACCCTTCATAGTAGTGCGCTCTACCCTGCATGATCAACACAGTCGTGCCTTCCAGATCACCAATGACCAAGCGCCCCTTGTGTCCCTGAATTGTGGATACTGGCCATCCGGGGATATCTTTGTAATCAATAAAATCAGCCGGCACAACCGATTCGGCCAGGTCACCCAAGCCGGATCCAAGAATCAATCCAACTTTCGGTTTACGCTGCGTTCGTTTATTAATCTCTTTTACTGCAGTGTTAATTTGATCCATAGTAATAAATTCATTCATTAAATCACCTCATAAACTACAGATTATAACAAGCAATTCAATCAGTCATTCGTAAATATTACGCACGTAAATTCTGCCAGCTTCTTATAACATGGTTTACATCTTCATCTGTGATCCAATAATGCGTGACCAGGCGGATTTCGTCGGGCCCGGAAAAACCAAACAATATTCTTTCCTTTTTTAATTTTTCTCGGAAACTATCCAGATCTGGGAAAATTGCGCGATCAATCCCAAGAAAAACCATATTCGAACGAGGCATTCCTTTGGATAGAGAAAAGCCAGGAATTTT
>LDZU01006197.1_pt1 | contig 16572 bp, 15 predicted proteins | sample 615531 | NCBI WGS metagenome assembly LDZU01 (sample SAMN03408293, study PRJNA278302) | terrestrial metagenome | isolation source: oil reservoir sample SB2 | place: USA: Alaska, North Slope, Schrader Bluff formation | collected 2011-09 | reverse complement strand
TGAGCATACCGGAGGTGTTTAATGACAACGATTGAGGATCTCAAGACGACCTACAGAGATTTGACAATGTTGATGAGTGCACTTGCACTGATGGGATGGGACCAGCGTACTTACATGCCGGACGAAGGGGCAAACCACCGGGCCGAAGCGTTTGGTTTCATCCATTCAGATTTCTTCAAGAGAGCAACTTCTGACGAAGTTGGAAACATGATTTCCGATCTCAAGTCACCCGAAACATACGGTTCATTGAGCTTTGTCGAGAAGTCAATGGTTGACAAGGCAGACAGAGAGTACAGGAGAGCAAAAGCTATCCCCCCAGAACTGATGCACAGATATTCTGTCTTGAGCACAAAATGTGAGAAGATTTGGGAGACCGCCAGAAAACGCGATGACTACGAGATGTTCAAACCGCACTTCAAGGAACTGCTCTCTATTGTCAAGGAGATGACCAGGCATTACGGCTACGAAGACAACCCATATGATGCACTTGTCGATAACTATGAGCCGGGAATGACCGCGGCCAAGATAAAAGCCATTATCTACCCTTTGAGAGATCATCTGGTCCCGCTTGTTGAAGACCTTTCAAGACGTAGCAAAGACTCAGGGGAGATCTCTATGAACGGCCATTATCCTGCAAATCTACAGAAGAAGCTGTTTTTGAACGTTCTGGAAGTCATGGGGTTTGACTTTTCCAGGGGAAGAATTGACGAAACTGCACATCCTTTTACAACCTCAATTGGGCCTGGGGACATCAGGATATCTACAAAGTATCTCGAGCATGATTTCACAATTGGCCTTTTCGGGACAATGCATGAATGTGGACACGGAATGTATGAGATGGGTTACGATGACGAGCACGTCTACACCCCGGTATATGGGCCTGCATCTCTGGGAATACACGAGTCGCAGTCGCTAATGTTCGAAAACCACATCGGACGAAGCTTGCCATTTCTTACCTACTTTTATCCAAAGATTCAGGAGATCTTTCCGCGGAGACTGTCGGATATCTCTCTACATGATTTCTATCGTGCAGTGAATACTGTCAGACCATCACTGATCAGGATCGATGCAGATGAAGTGACATACAACCTTCACATAATCATCAGGTTTGAGCTAGAAGATGCAATGATCAATGATCGGCTTGAGGTCGACGATCTCCCCGCGGCGTGGAACGAGAAGTACAAGCAATACCTGGGAATTGAGCCGCCCAGTGATGCAGACGGCGTCCTTCAGGATGTCCACTGGTCTTCCGGAATGATCGGTTACTTTCCCACCTACATGCTGGGCACGCTCTATTCAGCCCAGTTCTATGCAAAAGCCATGGAAGATTTGCCCAACCTGGAAGAGAAAATGACGGACGGAGATATTCAACCTCTGGTTGACTGGCTCAGGGAGAAGATCCACAAACCCGGAGCGATTTACAAGCCTGAGGAGCTAATAGAACGAGTAACGGGAAGCAAGCCTGATTCGAAGTACTTCATTGATTACATCACCAGGAAGTTCTCAGACTTGTACAGATAAGTTCAGTATATCTGTCAGTTATCTTCGATAATCAGAAAGATCACCCCGGGTAATTGCCCGGGGTGATCTTTGTAAGACTAGAGGCTATCAAGATACTTTGATATCGACTCTGCCGCTTTCTTTCCTGCGCCCATTGCTTCGATGACCGTTGCCGCACCTGTCACAATGTCCCCGCCTGCATAAACGCCTTCAAGATTGGTCAGACCAGTCTCTTCAACCGTCTTTATGAATCCCCAGGGATTCAGCTCGAGTCCGGGAAAACCGTATCTGAGAACAGTATTGGCCTTCTGCCCAATTGCCTCGATCACCATTTCTATCTCCATATCAAACTCTGATCCATCGACCTTTTCTGGGCGTCTTCTTCCAGATTCATCTGGTGGACCGAGCTCCATGCGAGCACACCTCATTGCGCTAACATTGTTATTGATGTCTCCAATATACTCAGTCGGCAGTGTCAACCACTTGAAGTCTATCCCCTCTTCGATCGCATGCAGATATTCTTCTCGTCGAGCAGGCATCTCCTGCTCTGATCTTCTGTAGACAACCGTAACGTTCTCTGCACCAAGGCGTTTCGCCGTTCTTGCAGCATCCATTGTTACATTACCTGCACCGATCACAGCGACATTCCTCTTGACGACTACAGGTGTATCATATTCGGGGAATTGCCAGGCATTAAGCAGATTGACCCTTGTGAGGAACTCACTTGCCGAGAAGACGTTGTTCAGGTTTGAACCAGGCACACCAGAGAGTCTTGGAGCACCCGCTCCAATGCCTATGAATACGGCATCATAGTCATCACGTATCTCCTGAAAGGGAAGTGTTCTGCCAATAACTTGACTCCTGACAAACTCAACCCCCATAGAAGCGATTCCCTCTGCCTCGTCAACAACAGTGTCTTTCGGCAATCTGAAAGCAGGTATTCCATACACGAGAACGCCGCCCATGGTATGGAAAGCTTCATAGATAGTTACTCTATACCCTTTCGTTGCAAGATCTGCTGCTACAGTGATTCCAGCAGGACCTCCTCCAACAACAGCAACTCTCCGCTTTGACGTTTGAAGAGATCCAGGCATTTCACGTTCTATCTGAAGGTCTCCAACAAACCGCTCAAGTCTGCCTATTGCAACTGGTTCCTTGTCTTTCATTTTCGACAGGACACAGACTGCTTCACACTGCTTTTCCTGCGGGCATACCCTGCCACATATACGCGGGAGATTGTTTGAAGCAAAGATTGTCCGGGAAGCGGATTCATAGTTTCGGTTCTTCACGTCCTTTATGAATGTTGGAATATCAATACCCACGGGGCACCCTGAAACACAGGGTTTCGTGGGGCATTGCAGGCACCTGGATGCTTCTGCAATTGCCATCTCCTCGGTATAACCAGTTGCCACTTCTTCGAAAGACTTCAGACGCCTGTTCACGTCCAGCTCAGGCATACCTACTCTATCGGCAATTCTCACACCCACGAAAGATCCCCCACTTCCTCTTCAAAGCGTTTTAGTGCGGCGCTTTCCAGGTCAGCATACTGGAACTGTCTCTTAATCAATTCGTTCCAGTTCACATTTCTACCATCGAACTCAGGGCCATCAACACACGCGAATCTTATCTCTCCATTAACTTCGGCACGGCAAGCTCCACACATACCTGTGCCGTCTACCATTATGGTATTGAGGGACACCCAACATGGAATATCACGATCTGCTGCAATTGCAGAAACGAACTTCATCATAACTGCAGGGCCAATCGCCCAGAGTTGATCGACTTTTTTCTCTTCCAGGAGACTTTCCAGCGCATCAGTTACCAGGCCCTTTTTTCCTGCGGAACCATCATCGGTCATCAAAATAAGATCGTCTGAAAGCTCTTCAAACTCTTCAAGAAGAATAAGCTGCTCAGAGGATGCAGCACCGAGTATAGATGTCACCGTGTTTCCAGCTGCAGAAAGCGCTCTCGCTGTCGGCAACAGAGGAGCAATGCCTACACCTCCACCGATTACGCAAACATGACCATAGTCTCGGATGTCGCTCGAATTGCCAAGAGGTCCGACCACCTCGGCAAGCTCTGTCCCTTCATCAAGCATTGCGAGTTGAAAGGTACTCTTTCCAATACACTTGACGATTATCTTCACTTTTCCCTGAGAGGTCTCTACGATTGTCAAAGGTATGCGCTCGCCCTTCTTGTCGATCCGGATAATCAAGAATTGTCCAGGTTTGGCATATTTCGGTATTGTCTCTGATGCTAGCCAGAACTCATAAAGCCTGGGTGAAAGCCTTCTCTTTGCCAGGATTTTGTGAGACATGTTTCCTCCTTCTCATGTATGGAGTTGTTTGCTGCTCTATACTATTCTATCAGGCAGAACGAAAGCTGTAGCGGAGTCCAAAACCATACCTGCCATTCGCGTTTTGAATGAGACGCTTTCAGGTCTATAATCGTAATGGAAATCAATTTCCCAGAGGAGGAAATCGATGATCTTCAGAACGATTACAGTCGGAGAAATGCTTGAAGATGTTGCATCATGGAAGCATTTCCAAACGCTTTACGCAATGGACTTCGATATTCTACTGAATATCGAAAAGGATATCCCTGTTCTTCTCTTCGTTGATTCTACCGGATTGGATAATGCTGCTGTAGAAGACTGGTTGTTTGCTTTCAATAACATCGTATTGATGAACGGAATTCCTGTTCGTGCATTCGTCTTGAAGGCATATTCCACTGAAGCGGAAGTTACAGAAGGCTATTACAAAGTGATCTCAGGTCCTGGAAGCCCCAGACAGATCTGCTCGACAATTCTGAAGAAGATCAACAAACAGATAAACAGGATCGCTGGTGTGAGCGATTCTATGCTTGCATTGAAGAGACTCATCGTTCTTTCTATGTTTTACGATGGAAGCGTCATGATCATTGGTGAAACAGGAACAGGTAAGAACCACTTTGCAGAGGTCATAACATCCCTGTCACCCAGGGGCCCAGGAGTCTTCTACTCAATCAACTGCGCTGCTATTCCTGACAATTTGCTCGAAAGCGAACTGTTTGGGTACAAGAAGGGGTCGTTCACAGGGGCCGCTTCAGACAAGAAGGGGCTGGTAGAAATGGCTGACAATGGCACGCTCTTTCTTGACGAAATCGGAGATATGCCTCTTAACCTTCAGGCCAAGATTCTCGGCATTACAGAAAACAGGGAGTTCTTCAAGATCGGTGCGACGACTGCAACTAACGTCGATATAAGGTTTATTACTGCCACCAACAAGTACGATGACTCATCACTGAGAGATGATCTGAGATATCGCCTTTCTTCTGTTGTCTTCAGCCTCCCCCCACTACGTTACCGAAAGTCAGACATCCCTGTTATGTTCGATTACTTCATGAGTTCAAAAGGCTATCTTGTAAGGTTTGAAAACCTCCCTCAGGAAGTGAGGAACGAGCTTATTGTCTATGACTACCCTGGAAACATCAGAGAACTTGCCAACATCATTGAAGAATACCTTGCCATGAATCGCATTAGCAGAACCAAAGTAAAGCGCTCATACGAAGATATTGTGGTGACGCTGGCTGACCGTGCCATGACCGAATTTTCCTCAAACTCAAAGACCTACAAGGACTTTCTCTCTGATATCCACAAGAGCGTGTCCAGAGAACTGCTAAGACGGAGAATAGATGACGTCGGCAAAAACGCAACAAAACTCTCGTTGGAGTTTGGTCTAACTCCCCGACGAATGCGAGATCTTCTGTCCGAAATCAGTAACCCAGGATCTGAGAACTCCTGATTACTACCCTATTTCCGGTCAGTCCATTCAGTGATTACTCCAAACGCGGTCGTGCCAAGGTGCGTTGAAATGACTGGTTCAATCCTGTCCTTGAAAACAGCCAGGCCAGGGAATTTTGCACTTATCTTCTCGCTCATCATACTCACATCATCATCACGTCTGCATGCGACTACAGCCGCCCTGGCGAGTTTCTTTCCTGCCATTGGAGTTACCGAAGAGCTGAACAATTCATCAAAGAGCTTTTTCCTTCCTCTCACATTCTTGAGTGGTTTGAGTTCTCCTTCCTCAAGAGAGATAATTGGTTTCATGTTCAGAAGCCCACCCATGAGTGCTTTGGCTTTTCCGATTCTTCCGCCACGGTAAAGATGGTCCAGTGAATCAACTGAGAAGATAGTTCTCACAGACTTGTAAAAGTTGTTTGCATACTCTACGAGGGTCTCAAGCTTCGTACCTTTCTTGGAAAGATACACCAGGTTCTCTGCGAGAAAGCCCAGGCCATAGTTTGTCAATTTTGAGTCAACGATCTTCACAGGTATCTGGACCATCTTCGCTGCAAGATTTGCAGAGTCAAAAGTGCCACTGAGTTTGGTAGAAATCGTTACAACTATCAGGGCATCGTACTGATCCTGCACCTTCTTGTATGCAGACACGAAGTCTTCAGGACTGGGTTGAGAAGTCGTCGGAAGTGTGCCAGGTTTATCGAGTTCACTGTAGTAGTCCTCAATTTTCACCGAGTCTGCCTTTCTGTACTCATCGCCTCTGTGAATGTACAGAGGAACGACCTCAATGCCGAGTTCTTCTGCTCGTTTCTCGGTAAGTGCACTGGTGCTGTCCGTGATAACGCCTATTTTCATAAGTTGTAATCACCTCCCGGAATATGCTAGCAAATGTGTTCCTGCTCTTTTGATGAAGAACGTGTGAAATCCGAACACTTTTCCTGTCACGTTTCCGACATCCGCACGCGCTGCCATCAATGGGTTATAATCATCACGAGGGAGGCGATCAGTTGCCAGTAAGGAAAATGACAATACCTGATGCAGTAGATATCAAGAGCCTGTTTGGAGAATACGACAGGAAATCAAAGTACCTTCAGGACAAATTTGATGTGAGGCTCTCTATCATTGATAACGAGATCTGGATAAAAAGCGATGACATAGATACACTGGAAACAGTGAAGAGCATCCTTGGCGAAATGGTCGAGATGAACATCGACGGCGAAGTCACCGAGTGGCCGGAATTCGAAAATCTTGTTGAACACTACACATCTCCTTCGCAGCTAGAAATTGCCCCTGAAGGGCTTTACAGGGCAGTGAAGGATGCCAACGTTCTGCTCAAGAGAATCAAACCAAAGACACTTGGACAGAAGAAATACATAGAGGTCCTGCAAAACAAGGACATGGTCTTCTCAGTGGGGCCAGCCGGGACAGGTAAGACTTACCTTGCGGTGGCCATGGCTGTGGAGCATCTCAAGGCCGGGCGAGTGAAGCGTATCATTCTCACAAGACCTGCCGTTGAAGCGGGGGAAAGGTTAGGCTTTCTTCCAGGAACACTCCTTGAGAAAATCGACCCTTACCTGAAACCGCTGTACGACGCGCTTATGGACATGATGACACCTGACCGGCTTGCCTATTACAAAGAGCGTGGGATCATCGAAATAGTCCCTCTTGCATATATGCGTGGAAGGACCCTTAACAACTCATGTATCATACTCGATGAGGCACAAAACACCACGTACCAGCAAATGAAGATGTTTCTTACAAGAGTCGGTTTCAACTCGAAAGTTGTTGTGACTGGTGATATTACACAGATTGATCTTGACCGTGCAACAGAATCCGGACTAGTAGTAATTCAGCGGATTGTAAAGAACATTGCGGGGATAGGATTCGTCTACCTAACGGAGCACGACATAGTTAGAAATGCCCTTGTAAAGGAGATCATCAAAGCTTATGACTTATACGAAAGAGAAGATGAGGCGAAAGAAAAGAACCCCCAAAGAGGGATTTGACTTCTCCTGCTTGAAGGGGATCAGTTTGAGGAACATCAACTCGATAATTCTCTTTCCTTTTTTTGCTGCTCTCCTCAACAGAGTTCCCTATCTCAGTCTCCCTGAGATGCCGATAGCGTATTTCCTGGGCTGCGTAATCTTTTGGTACATCTTTGTCGAAACGACTGTGCGGAACAACCGTTTCTTTGATCTGCATGCGGCCTACAGAATTGCTCTGTATGCGGTGGTCTCTGTTGGGATTATCGTAAACAGCGTTGTGGTCTATTTCATATCGACGGACTTGCTCGTATTCATTACCCCGCTCTTCTTCACTGTGGCAATCATTACCATTCTCATCGGGTTCGATGAGGGGGCTGGGGTAGGTCTCTTTCTTGCATTTATTGCTTCAGCGACGTACAGCTTCTCGCTTGATGCATTTGTGATGCTTTCGATAATCTCATTCGTCAGTGCACTTGCGACCAGAAAGCTTACGGCAAGGATATCGATAGCAAGAGCAGGATTCTTTGTTGGGGCAGTCTTTGTTGCTCTGGTATTTGCCAGGTCATTCACCGAGAGTACGTTCAACTGGATTCAGCTGAGCGCCGCCTTCATAAATCCTGTTCTTTCGTCCATCGCGGTTATCGGGTTGCTTCCGTATATAGAATATGTTACCAGGATCTACTCAAATGTCGGTCTTCTTGAGCTGGGGAACCTCTCACATCCATTACTCAAGAATCTGTCGGTCAATGCACCAGGAACGTACTATCACAGTGTTACAATGGCAAACCTTTCCGAAGCAGCCTCTGAAGCTGTGGGTGCAAATGCTATCCTTGCAAGAGTCGGGGCGTATTTCCACGACATTGGCAAAATCAAACGCCCTCAGTATTTCACCGAGAACCAGAGTGGAGATAATCCACACGACAGGCTTTCTCCAAGTATGTCTAACACAGTCATAAACGAACATGTTCAACATGGTGTGGAGTTAGCCAGAAAGCACCGGCTTCCACTTCTTATCGAGGATATCGTCAGGCAGCATCACGGTACGAGAAATAAGCTGTTTTTCTATAGAAAGGCCATGAATGAAGGTTCTAAAAAGTCAGAAGACTTTGGTTACTTTGGGCCAAAACCCCAGTTTCGTGAATCCGGGATCGTAATGCTTGCAGACAGTGTCGAAGCAGCATTCAAGAGTCTGAAGAATCCGACACCAGGCAATATCCGGGAAATCGTAGCAGAGGTTGTAGAAGGTATCTACAATGAAAGACAGCTTGATAACAGTGGTTTGAATCTGGGAGATCTTGAGGGGATCGTCGACGCCTTCACCAGGGTTCTCGCCAGTTCGAGTCGGCCAAGAATAGAGTATCCTCTCGAAGAGCCCCCAACAGGGGTGAGCGATGCAGATAATCCTCCAGAACAAAACGACGAAACAGGTAAACGAGAAGAAAATACGTGAAATCGTCTCAAATGTCACTAGAGAAGAGCTCCAGTCTCTTCCAGATGGTGCACTCAACATAGTACTCACCGATGATGACGAGATACAGCGTATCAACAATCTGTACAGGGGAAAGAATCATCCCACAGACATACTGACGTTCGAGTATGGTATTGACCAGGATGTTCTGGGTGACATGATGATTTCCCTGGAGACGGTGGAACGCCAGGCTCCTGACTTTGAGAATACATTTGAGGAAGAGCTTCTGTACATTATCATACATGGCGTTCTGCATCTTCTTGGATATGAACACAAAGAGACTGACGACGTAAGCTCTGAGCAGATGATCATGAAACAATCAGAATACTTTGCCAGATATGTAAAGGAGTGTTGAACATGGCTGTTGTAAGATCTTTCAGAGCAATTCACCCCCCTAAAGAGAAGGCACATCTTGTGAATTCGCCACCTTATGATGTTGTTGACTATCAGGAAGCTCTGGTCTTCTCCAAAAACCCTGACAGTTTCATTCATGTTGTTCGTTCAGAAGTGGATCTTCCTGAAGGTACTGATCCTTTTGATGAGACAGTGTATGAAAAGGCGAAGGAAAACTTCCACAGGATGATCCAAAACGGATTACTTATGCAGGACACTGATGAGTCTTTCTACATCTATCGGCAAGAGATGAACGATCACGTCCAGATCGGATTGGTTGCGTGTTGCTCGGTTGATGAGTATCAGCAGGGCAGGATAAAGAAACACGAGTTTACGAGAAAGCCTAAGGAAGAAGATCGTGTAAAGCATACGCTTATGCTGGAAGCAAACACCGGTATGGTCTTTCTGGCATGCGCAGATGATGGCAGTGCTGATAAGATTCTGAAAGAGTCAATTGATAATCGTGAGCCGTTCTTCGATATCGTTGACGAAAACGATGTGAAGCATACGATCTTCAAGATCTCCGAGCCTGAGCAGGTCGATAAGATCAAGCGTGTATTTGATTCCTTTCCGCACCTCTATATTGCCGATGGACACCACAGGGCCGCTGCTGCATCTAGAGCTCGTGAAATCCTGAAAGAGAGGAATCCAAATCATACGGGCAACGAGGAATACAATTTCTTCATGGCTGCTGTCTTTCCTCATACACACCTGAACATCATGGACTACAATCGCGTGGTCAAGGACCTGAACGGACTCTCCAGCAAGGATTTCCTGAGTAAGATCGAAGAACAGTTCCTGGTGACTGTTGCTCCGAAAGTTCCGTATAAGCCTGAGCACAGGCAGGAATTTGGTATGTGCCTTGAGGGACAATGGTATGTACTGAAGCCAAAACCCGGGACTTTTCCCGCGGACGACCCTGTTGAAAGCCTTGATGTGAGCATACTTCAGAACAATCTGCTCGAACCGGTCCTGGGAATCACGGATCCAAGATCCGATTCGAGAATCGATTTTGTTGGCGGAATACGCGGACTTGGAGCCCTCGAGAGCAAAATCGCTCAGGGATACGCAGTTGCCTTTTCAGTATTCCCACCATCCATGGAAGATCTGATGCGTGTCGCAGACTCTGGTCGTGTCATGCCTCCCAAGTCCACGTGGTTCGAACCCAAACTTCGCAGCGGCCTTCTGATACATCGAATAACGTGAAAACCGCGGCTCTTGTACTTGCAGCAGGAAAGGGCAGGAGGTTCAACAATTCAACTCCGAAGCAACTTCATAAGCTTGGGGGTGTTGAGCTACTCGTTCGCTCAGTGAAAGCCTTCACCGCAAGCCCTCAGATCGCCTTTGTCGTGGTAGTTGTCGATGATGATCTGAAGGAGAAATCAGCGGAGATTCTTTCTCAATATGATCTATCAGATATTTTCATGATTCCTGGTGGGCGAAGCCGCCAGGAATCTGTCATAAAGGGACTTGAAGTACTTCAGGGTAACACGCCTCACAAGGTGGCGATTCATGATTCAGCGCGACCTCTCTTCAAGGGAGAGGAGCTTGTAGAAATCCTCCCTCTTGTTAAGCCGGGAGTAGGTATTGTTGTTGGAAAACCAGCAAGTGATACAATCTACCGTTTTGTGAACGATCTTGCCACGCCTCTTGAACGAAGCAGCCTCTGGATAGCTGAAACTCCGCAGTGTTTCATGTTTGAAGAAATACTTGCAGCTCACTGGTCTGCCAGCCAGGAGAGGCTTCACAGTGCCACAGATGATGCTCAACTCTACATAGAGTGCGGCGGCAAAGTAGCCTTCTACCACTATGACTCGCCCAATCTAAAAATCACATATCCGGAGGACTTACAGATTGCCGAGGTTCTGCTATGCCGGGATTCTTCGTGAAAGGCAGGAGTTGTTACTCGTAATCGACCTTGATCCTTCTGAAATAGAATGTGAGGCCAACAAGTCCACATGAAAATCCGATGAACTGAGGAAATGTCAAAGCCTCTCTCAAGAAGACCCATCCCCAGAGAATCCCCAGCACAGGTTCACCGATGAGAGCAATAGAGACATTCACTGACCTGAACTTCTTCAAAGAGAAAACAATCAGCGAGTATCCAAGAAAGGAACAGCCAACCCCTATGAGTACGTAGAAGAAGAGCTCTCGAAGTGTCAATGGCCATATGGAGACATCCTGAACAAAGGCAAATACGGCGAGGATAATCATGGCAACACCGTAGCTGATCTTGTTGAAACCGAATGTTCCGAAATGTCTCACACCGGTTCTGGCAATGACCACAAACATACACACCATTAGCGCTCCAGCAATTGAAAGCAGGTCTCCCCTGGCCAGAGTAGGAGAGATCATCCTGTCAAGTGCGGGCATGATAATCATACCCCCTGCCATAAGACCTATAGGAATCAGCATGAACCTGTCGAATTTCTCTCCGTAGAGATACCTGGAAATCACTCCAACCACGATCGGCTGAAGTGAGAGAGGAATCACCGCACCAGCTATTGTTGTGTGTTCAAAGGCCGAGATCCACAGATGGAAATGAAGAGCAAGAAAGACGCCAGCAAGTATAGCAAGAAGATACTGTCTTGCATTGAAAGGCAAAGAAGCGACTCTTCGCCTTCTGAAGGATGTCACTGCAACATACATGACAAATGCAAATACCACACGGTATAACGCAATCCTGGAAGGTCCTGTCCCGGCCAACCTTATCAGGACTCCGGAAAAGGAAACCAGAATTACCCCAAGACCAAGAATGAATACAGGTGATAATGTAAACCTTCTAGTGTTGACCAATTCTTTTCTCCATTCTGAAGAACTCAAATCGCTTCCTGGACACTTTTATAACTCTGCTCTTTTTTGCTCTCCTGTAGCCAAGTTGCGAATAGAAAGAAATAGCGTTACTATTACTCGTTTCGACGTCAAGGACAATTCTCTTCATACCCTTCTCTTCGAGTGTCTTTTCGAGATACTCCATTAACAGTTTGCCTATTCCCATGCCTCTGTACTCATAATATACAGCGATATTACTGAGATAGAAGGTCCTCGGGGGGAAGATCGACATCTTTGCACCTGCAATCATTCTGGATAATCTGGGCGACGTTGTTCTTCTTAGGTGACGAAGTAAGACCCAGCCCGTTCGTAAGTACGTCAGGGCAGAGCGCCACGGTGCGTATCCTGTGTACATACCAATGTTTTCGCCATGTAACCTTGCAAAGACAACGCTCTGGGCTCCAAAGATTGTATTGCCGTATGAATAAAGAAAGGAGACTGTCTGTCTCATATTAGGGCCAAAGAGAGCTCTCATGAACTCTCCTGCAGAGATATCCAGAAGATTTACGAAATCCTCGACATCCGCGATGCGGCCATAGTCAACTGTCAAATCCTGCCGACACAGCCTTCTGCTCATCTATTCATCTCCCTGACAATTCTACAACATCCATTGAATAGAGACTCAGGAATTCTTCAATTCAGCTTTCAGTTGTTTCAGATACTTATGTTGCTGTAGAATCAATTCATAGCATCATATACTGCGCACAGGAGGAACTCTCATGCATCACTTTCTGGACCGCTCTAAAGCTGTTTATCAGATGAGCCGTACCAATGCTGCCGTTCTTACCATTGCTCCGGGAGACTGCGTTACAGTTCAAACGGAGGACTGTTTTGGTCACAGGATAATCTCAGAAAGTCAGTGTGTGGATGAGCATTTTGATTTCTCCCGCATAAACCCCGCCACCGGTCCAATAGCTGTTCAAAATGCGCTTCCAGGAGACAGTCTTGCAATTACAGTCACAGCAATCCATCTTGATTCACAGGGTGTCGTCGAGAATGCGCCTGGTTGGGGTCTTCTCGGAAAGAAGGCTACCCGTTGTAAGACTGTTATTGCAGAGATTCGAGATAACACAGTGCACTTCAATGGCCTTTCACTTCCAGCCAGACCAATGATAGGAGTTATGGGAAACGCACCTGAACATGACGCGGTCGGATGTGGTACGCCAGGTCAGCACGGTGGAAATCTTGATACAAAAGAGATTTCAGAAGGAGCCGTTGTTCATCTGCCTGTCTTCGTCCCGGGAGGTCTTCTTGCTCTTGGAGATGTGCATGCATTGATGGGAGACGGGGAGTCTTGTGGAACCGGGGTCGAGTGTCGTGCGACCGTTGAGCTTTCGATAGAACTCGCAAAATCGACGAGACTCTCCGCTCCTGTTGTGGAGACAGACAACGAAATAATCGTCATCTCAAGTCACAAGGAACTGGATCAGGCGATTCGCGAGAGTATGGATCGTGCTGTTCGCATTCTGATAAAACTCACGGGCTTTCCCTGGCAAGAAGCTTATATGCTTGCGAGCATCTCTTGTGATGTAAGAATAAGCCAGCTCGTCAATCCTCTCTTCACTGCAAAGACAATAATCCCGAAACATCTGAACACTAACAAGCTGAAGCTGTCTCAAATGAACTTTGAAGAATCTGGAAATGAATGAGATGCTTATCGACAGAACACGTATCAGGAAGCTTCAAGACGGACAGAGCGAGGGGGAATATGTGCTCTACTGGATGCAAGCTTCCCAGCGTGTGGAGTACAACCTGGCCCTGGAATTTGCTCTCGATCTGGCAAACAACCACGAGCAACCTCTGATCGTTTGTTTTTGTATCTTTCCAGGATTTCCAGAGGCCAACCTCAGATCGTATTACTTCATGTTACAGGGTCTCCAGGAGGCATCAAATCAGCTCCAGAATAGAAAGATACGCTTCGTATGCTCTATCGGTTCTCCAGATAAGATCGTTCCAGCGATCGCAGAGAAAGCATCGTTTGTCGTATTTGACAGAGGTTACACATCGACCGTTCAGGAGTGGCGTTCCAGGGTCGTAAGGAAACTCAGAGCCCCGGTCTTTGTAGTGGAGGATAATGTTGTAGTACCGGTTTCTGTGGCCTCGCATAAAGAAGAGTACAGTGCAACAACAATTCGTAAGAAACTCATGAATCAGCTCTCAAGGTATGTGAAGGAAATTCCTCAAATCGAGACCGAGGTCAACGCACTCGATATATCGGTCAAGGTCGAGGAAGTCAAAGTGGATGACTTCAAACCTCTCCTGAAGAAACTCGCTCTTGACCATTCTGTTTCTCCTACACCGGTTTTCCACGGAGGATCAAAACGGGCGAACGCTCTGCTTGAAGAGTTCATAAAGAACAAACTGGAACAGTATCATCAGTGGCGTAATGATCCCTCGAAGGAATGCCAATCCTCACTCAGTCCTTACATACACTTTGGCCAGGTTTCTCCTGTCTTCATCGCGCTTGAGGTAATGAAATACCCCGGAGATGGGACAGATGCTTTCATTGAAGAGCTCATTGTCAGAAGGGAGCTTGCGATCAACTTCGTGCATTACAACAGGAATTACGATTCCATAGAAGCTCTTCCAAAATGGGCGATTTTCACACTTAATGAACACATTTCTGACAAGCGCCCCTATCTTTACCCTCTTAAAGATCTTGAATCTGCCGTTACACATGATCGCTACTGGAATGCTGCTCAAACAGAGCTGCTTATTACCGGGAAGATGCATAACTATATGCGTATGTACTGGGGAAAGAAGATCATTGAATGGACCGAATCGCCCCAATCAGCTTTTGATACCATGATTTACCTGAACAACAAATACGAGCTTGACGGTAGGGACCCAAACAGCTATGCAGGCGTTCTCTGGTGCTTCGGAAAGCACGACCGGCCATGGAAAGAACGACCGATCTTCGGGAAAGTCCGTTACATGAATTCTTCGGGGCTGGAACGAAAGTTCGACATAGACTCGTATGTCGAACACGTCCAGTCAACGAAACATTAGCAGAACACTTACTCTAGAAGAAGCACCCCGATTCATGAATAACCGGCAGGTACCCCCGGAAAGAACTCTCGTTCGAGTAAGGATCGAAGAATCGTTGATCTTCTGTAAGATGCTTGTTAGCGTGACCGAAAATATAGTGCCATACCTGAATCATAACCTCTCTGAAATCCACGCCGGCCCGGACTGACGTCAGGTCTTTGAAATCTTTTCTGAAGCTGGCCGATCGGTTTTTTGCCCATTCGATCGTAACGGACGTTACGTCCATAATGAGCGGTCTGAGCTTGCCGAGATCACGCTTCAGGACCACCGGCACGTTAAGCTTGTCTTCCTTTACGTACTTCAGCTTCTCCAGCACCTTCTCATACTCTGTGTTCTTCCAGGACCTCTCTACGATGATCCTGGAGAGCTTCTTCATATATCCTTCAACCATTTGCCTGCTAACAGTAGAAACAATGTCATCGCTTGAAAAGAACGACAGCCTCCACGAAATGTCAGGGAAAGCGTTTCTCAGATTCGCGTGGTCGCCGAATGTGGTGAACCAGAAGCTCCCGTACTTCCAGTTGTGGCTCCCCCAGTACAGTCTCTCAAGATTTCGAGGAACTTCTTCATTTGCGAATAGGTAGTAATCACCATACCCGGGCTTCTCCTTCTTGTTTTCGGGTAAAGTCAATCCCAACTCGTCCAGAACTCTCAGACCGTACCAATCAAGGCATACACATCCAACAACAAAGAAGAGGTACTTCGACCATTCCACTTCACCGTAACTAAGACCCGAAACCGCATCCAGTGAGCATCTTTCCACGATCTTCTGGGCGAGCTCTTTGCCCATGTCATCGCAAACATCGTTCAGGATTTCAATGTCTCTTGAAGTAAAACAGGTGAAGTTAAGATAGTACTTTCCATCTTCTTCTCTGACAGCACCGACCTTCTTGAACTTCTCAACAAGCCCTTCTGAAACTTCTGAAGCCATTACAGGGCCTTCACAGAGTTTTGCAATCAGTTCCTGGCCTTCTTCACTTTCAAGCGCGGGCTCCTTTCTTCCGGAACCCACGATAGCGATTTTGAACCTCATTGTGCTTCCTCCTTTCTCAATCAAGAAAACAGCTAAACAACGATTAGAACTTGTTTCTCACGCAGTTCGCTAAGAAGATTCCTGTGCTCTTCATCGCGCGCTATGCGTCGGGATCGGAGGGAATAGCTCATCCAGACTCTTAATTGCCTCTGGTATCTGCGGGCTGTGCCATGACAATTGATATTCCTCAGCGGTGTTGAGCTTGTTCATTCTCCAAAGACTGATAGCATCCGAACGTCCTGTGAGAAGAAAGGCAAGATCAGATATGAGTATTGAAAGATCCTCTCTTTCACCTGATTCTCTTGCGCCGTCACCTGAGAGCTCCAAGGTTAGATCGTTCCTCTTGATTACAGGGTCCTTGATCTTCAACAGAACTTTCCTGGAGCTATGGGAGTTGATTGCCTTGTCAAGGCAGTTCAGTGGATCGATCACCCTGAGCATTCTTGAAGGGCGATCCTTGAATTGCATACTCGAACCTCCCTGCCAAGCAGAATGGAGAAGCAGATCGATAGGGAAATCAGGAGGAACCCTC
>LDZU01006196.1_pt1 | contig 16590 bp, 14 predicted proteins | sample 615531 | NCBI WGS metagenome assembly LDZU01 (sample SAMN03408293, study PRJNA278302) | terrestrial metagenome | isolation source: oil reservoir sample SB2 | place: USA: Alaska, North Slope, Schrader Bluff formation | collected 2011-09 | reverse complement strand
GTCTATTTTACTGATGTTACTCAAAATGCAATAACAATAAACTGGATTACTGATCAGGAAGCGGATGCTTCGATTTTTGTCAGAGACACTGAAGGCCGGACAGTATACGCAGACACCAGAGCGTCGTTGTCAAGCCTGCATTCTTTCAGGATCAGAGGACTATCCGCTGGTGAGGAATACATGTATGCTGTGCACAGTTTTGGCGAGGACTATTCGTTTGCCAATATCGGATCTCTCAAGACTGCGCCCGAAAGAGGCACTTCTTTCGTCTTCGCGGTCTATGGGGATAATCGAAATGGTCCACACATCCATTCGCGCATAATCGACATGATTGCCAGCCATAATCCTGCTCTGGTAATAAACACAGGTGATATGGTATATCATGATTCTCATGTTGATGAGTGGTTGGAGTTTTTTGAGACGATATCTTCACTGGAGGAAACGGTCTACTTTCCTGTCGTTGGAAACCATGAAAAGGATGCTATAAACTACATGAGGTTCTTCAATCCACCTGGAAATGGTCGCTTCTATCATTTCTGGTATTCCGATATCCTTTATATCGTACTCAACACAAACGAGAGGTTTGACAACTGGTCCGAGCAATACAGATGGTTACGCAGCACTCTAGAAACAGAAACAGCCAAAGAACCTGCATTCATAATTGTGTCGTTTCATCACACTGCCTACAGCTTTGGATTTCATGGGGATCACAAGTACATTAAAGAATATATTGTTCCTGTTCTTGAGGAATTCGAAGTTGATGTTGTTTTGAACGCTCACGATCATGCTTACCAGAGGATAGAAAGAAACGGGATCACTTATCTGGTCACGGCAGGTGGGGGAGCGCCACTCTATTCTCTTGGAGAAGGAGATGAGACACTTATTGCGGCAGCAAGGGCCCATCACTTCGTTCTTGTTCAATACCACAATGGTGTACTGCGTTTCGAGAGCATAGATGTTGAGGGACAGTTGATCGATTCATTTGTTCTTACTTCTCAGAGGCATAGAAGCCGACTAATGACTTCGTCTACGTTTCAGTATTCATAATTGAATTACTGCAAGTTCAACAGGTCGAGCCAGCTTCGAGATTTCAGATAGTGCTGGCGCTATTCATCTTAACAAACTCAGTGTAAGCCTCGTTGGTGAATGATTTCAACAAGCAAACCTGGCCTAATACTCCCATAAAACCTGCAGGTTATAAACTTATCGGATCCTAATTCTGGAGGTGAAACTATGAAGAGATTTTTGATTATTCTTTTGGTGGTTCTTGCTGTTGGAACTGTACTTGGTGAAAACCTTGTGATCAAAGGGTCGAATACGGTCTACCCTGCTGTGCAGGTTTGGGCAGAAGAGTTCAAAGCCAGGAATCCCCAGGTAGAGATCAGTATTGAGGGTGCAGGTTCAAGCACGGGGATAGCTGCTCTCTTTAACAGGCAGGCAGACATTGCCATGTCCAGCAGATGGCTTAAAGATTCGGAGATCGAACAGATGAACGCGCAGAGCAGGTACTTCATTCCTTTCGTAGTCGGGTACGACGGGATAGCGATAGTGGTCAACAAGTCGCTTGACATCGATAACATATCGCTCGAACAGCTCCGCGATATTTATTCGGGAAAGATAACTACCTGGAACCAGCTAGATCCCGACCTGCCTAACACAAGGATCGCGATGTTCTCAAGAGACAATGCAAGTGGGACTTTCGAGGTATTCGTGGACATCGTTATGCAGGGTGGCAGGCTTGCTCCTCAAGTGCAACAGCTCGCCTCAACGACGGCAGAAGTTGAGCAGGTCAGACAGAACCCAAGCGGCATCGGTTACATTGGAATGGGTTACATAACTGAAGACATAAAGGCTATCAGTGTTGAAGGTGTAGAACCGACAACAGAGAATGTGAATTCTGGGCTATACCCCATATCGCGCCCTCTTTACATCTTCGTCGATGCCACAGATGGCTTTCCAAAGGGCGTTGTTGATCAGTTCATACGCCTGGCACTTTCACCACAGGGTCAGAGCATGCTTCTTACAATCGGGTATGTCAATGCTTATGGAATGAACTGAGAAATCGATGGAGCTTCCAGATCCTTTGGTATCAGGCAAAGAAGGCTCTTTCATGATTAGTCAGTGCTTTTGGGAAGCTTTCAGGGATGTCGAATGTGACATCCCTGTTTTTATAACATTTGAAGCTGATCATGTCTTCTGTAAGGTTCTCGGGATTCTCTCTAAGGAAACAACTTCCAAGTAGTCTTGGCCTTCAAAAACCTCCATCATAAAACTCGTCTAATACTAACGTAAAACTAGCAGGTTATAAGAGTGTGGGACATTTAAACCTTGAGATACTTGATGTGTACCGTTCGGAAACTTACCAGGAATAGCTCAAGGAAGCTGATATGAAAAAGAAGATTAACAACGGGAGTCTGACTTTGACCAGGAGAAAACTCATCGATAATTCGGCAAAACTGATTGTGCTTACAGCAGCCCTTTTGACTGCAGTGGTGGTATTCGGAATATTCTATTTCCTGCTTTCCGAAGGATTAAGAATCTTCACATATATAACCCCTCTGGAATTCTTCCTGAATGAGCAATGGTACCCGGTCGACAGAAACCCTGATTTCGGGATTCTTGCGCTTATGATGGGGACCCTTAGTGTTACAGGTCTTACGCTACTCATTTCAGTGCCAATGGGATTTGTTGTTTCGATCTATCTATCAGAATTCAGTGGTAGCAAAATGAGAAATACCATAAAGTCGATCGTGGAGTTTGTTGCTGGAATGCCTTCAGTAGTACTGGGGAGTTTTGGACTCAGATATCTATCAAGATGGATCCTGGAGACATTCCCTTCTGTTTGGACAGGGCTAAACATATTGAACGCGTCGATCATACTTTCAATTCTGGCCATGCCTTACTTTGTAACACTAATGGAGGACTCCTTGAGAGACGTACCAAGAGATCAGAGAGAAGCCTCTCTTTCTCTTGGAGCTACTCAAACCGCCACGATTTTCCGAGTTGTAGTGCCCCAGGCCCGGAGCGGGGTAATGAACGCGATCATTATCGGTGCAAACAGGGTTATCGGTGAGACTATGGTAGTTCTTATGGTTGCAGGCGGTGCAGCGATGATCCCAACAAGCGTACTTGACCCTGTAAGACCTATGACTGCCGCTATTGCCGGAGAGATGGGGGAAGTTGCTGTTGGGAGTGCCCATTACCATGCTCTCTTCATGATAGGAGTCGTCTTGCTGATATTCTCAACAGTCTTTACGATTATCGCCATGAAACTGAAGAGAGGCAGAAGAGGATGAAAGTGGACAGCTTAGTCAGGCTCATCTTTGCTTTCTTCACGTTCCTTTTCAATGTGCTTATTATGGGACTAATGGCGTTTCTCGTGATTAGAGGTATCGGCCAGATTACCTGGCAATTTCTGAGCAGTTTTCCGTCCAATTCGATGGAGGCAGGAGGTATATTACCTGCTGTTGTGGGCTCAGCGTACTTCATGAGCATCGCACTGGTTTTTGCGGTGCCTGTTGGTGTGCTTGGTGCCGTATACTTGAGTGAATACAGCAAAGAGAGTCTCCTCAGGTCTGTTGTGCTCTCTGCGACTAACATACTCGCTGGAATTCCTTCGATTGTTTTCGGTTTGTTTGGACTGGCACTCTTTTGTATTGCGTTTGGCTTCGGCACTTCTGTTCTTGCAGGAGGATTGACTCTTGGAATCATGGCACTACCTTACGTTATCTCCAATACCTATGAAAGTCTTCGAGCTGTTCCGCCTTCGTACAGGGAGGCCTCCATCGCCCTGGGCGCAAGCAAAGCCCAGACGACGTTCAGAACAGTTCTTCCTGCGGCTTTTTCCAGGATTATTACAGGCGTTGTTATAGCTACAGGCAGAATCATCGGAGAGACAGCACCGCTGTTGTTTACTGGTGCAGCATTCTACATAACACGAAATCCGGGCACTGTGTTTCAACCTGCAATGTCTTTGCCAACGCACATCTTCGTTCTTGCTACTGTGTATCCTGAAACAGTCGCGTCGAATCTCGAAGGAACGATATCCGTTCTGATGATTATCGTTCTGGTTCTATTTTCCCTGGCGGGAATAATTCGTTCTCGTACGAGACGAAAGCTGGAGGGTTGAGGATGAAAGAAGAGACGATCTTCGAAATAAGGGGATTATTTACATATTATGGAGAAGAGCAGGTTCTCAAAGATGTCAGCTGTGGTATTCCCAGAAACAAAGTCATAGCCGTTGTGGGTCCTTCTGGGTGTGGAAAGACAACATTTCTGAGAGTACTGAACAGGATGAATGACCTCATACCCTCATACAGGCACAGAGGAGAAGTGAAGCTTGGACAGAATGACATCTTCAGAATTGATCAGGTGAAGTTAAGAAAGCATGTTGGTATGGTTTTTCAGAAACCAAACCCTTTTCCAAAATCGATAATCGATAATGTGACTTTTGGTCCGAAGATACATGGTGTCAGGAGTAAGTCAAGATTGAGGGAAATAGCGGAGCGTTCCTTAAGGCAAGCTGCATTATGGGATGAGGTTAAAGACGACCTGAAGAAGAATGCTCTAAACCTTTCTGGGGGGCAACAACAAAGACTGTGTATTGCAAGGGCACTATCAGTTGAACCAGAGGTTCTACTGCTTGATGAGCCGACAAGCGCGCTGGATCCTAAAGCTACTCAGAGCATAGAGAGATTGATAGAGGAGTTATCTGAACGATACACGATCATCATCGTAACGCACAACCTTCAGCAAGCCCTGAGAATATCTGACTACTTGATGTTCTTCTATCTCGGTGAGCTGGTAGAATTTGATACGACCGAAAGAATAACTACAAATCCAAGAGATAAAAGAACGAACGACTACTTGAGGGGGATTTTTAGTTAGCCAGGAGGACTCCAATGACTGACGAACGACAACACCACCTTGAATCGGTATTTAACAGATTGAAGTCTTTGCTGTCTGATCTGATGGAAAGTGCACGTTCAGCATTGATCAACTCAATAGATGCACTGGATAGGCTTGACGGTGACAAGGCAAGAAAGATAGTAGCAGCAGATTCCAAGATAGACGAACTGCAACGGCGTATCGATAAAGACATATGCAGCTACATTGCGAGGTTTCAGCCACTAGCTGGAGACCTGAGATACGTTATTACCATGGTGAAGCTTGCTACGGATTTGGAGAGAATTGGCGATGAGGCGGTAAACATTGCCGAAGTAGCCATAGAGTATGAAGGTACAAGGCTAGCCAAACCACTGATACACATAAAACAGATGACCGCCATTGTCGAGAAGATGATGGACGACATCATGCTTGCTTATTACAACAGGGATTTGGAGCTTGCCACAGACGTATGGGAACAGGATGAGAAAGTTGACGATATATACTCGTACATAAAGAAGGAAGTTTCAGAAAAACTCATGGAGCATCCTGATGAGATCATGACAAAACAGTTCATTGACCTCGTCCTTGTTGCAAGATTTCTTGAACGCGCGGCGGACCACATAACTAATATAGCTGAAGAGATCTACTTCATATCCAGAGGAAAGAATCTCAAGGAGGAAATAGGGAATTGAGGGTTCTAATTGTCGATGATGACCCGGATATTCTGGAAATAGTCAGGTCTTCCTGCATAAGAGAAAGCATAGAAGTGGGGACCGCCCAGACTGCAGAAGAGTTCTGGAACGCCATAGAAAGGGAAGTTCCTGATGTCCTGGTTCTTGACATAATGCTACCCGATGCCAGCGGGCTCGACATGATCAAGGAGATCAGAAGAAGGTACAGAGGGTTACCTGTCATCTTCCTGACTGCAAGAAAAGCTGATATCGATATGATTCTAGGACTTGAACTGGGAGCAGACGACTACGTTACCAAACCGTTCAATCCCAGAACGCTAATTGCCAGGATAAAAGCAGTTTCCAGACGAGTCAAGCCATCATCGGACGCTGTTAAAGTTGGTCATGCAGTCGTCGACATGAAGGCGTACTCCATCTCGAGAGATGGGATCAGGGAAGAACTTACTCGAAGGGAGTTCGAACTACTCAGAGTGCTGATCGAAAACCCCGGAAGGGTCTTCACCAGGGACGAATTGCTCGACAAGGTCTGGGGCATCGACTTCTCAGGTGACTTCAGGACCGTAGATGTTCATGTAAGCAAGCTACGCGACAAAGTTGGAGACGAATACATCAAAACCGTGCGGGGGGTTGGGTACAAATACGTTCCCGGTGAAACGGATTGACAGATATAAGGCTGCTTGACAGACTATGGGAAGGGGTTCTCCTGATAGATGAACGACTGAGAGTTGTCTATCAAAATGAGTATGCAAAGAACTACCTGGGGAACGTCTACGGACTGGCGATATCTGAGGCCCTGAGAGTTCCGAGACTTTCAGAGATTGTTGATGCATTTCTGGCAAATACGGAGACAGTAATTGAGACAACATTTGTCAAATCTGGTGTCGAGAAACATTTCATGATCAGAACTATTAACCCCCATATTATCTTCCAGGACATCTCAGAAAGAAAGCTGCTAGAATCTGCAAAAATGGACTTTGTCAATTCGCTGGTGCATGAGTTCTCAACACCTTTGACAGTGATCAACGGGTATACTCAGCTTCTTATGGATGAAAGGAGTTCACTTCCTGCTGAGACATCTGGGACCGTTGAGAGGATAATGCGCAGCACGCAGCGCCTTTCCAAGCTTGTTGATGAACTCGCCATGCTTTCCAATCTTGAGCTTCACAACTACAAATCAACGGTTCAGACCATCAACCTTAATACGCTCGTTGAAGAAGTAGTTGCCGAGACGGAGCCCAAATGGAAGAAGAAGGATCTGACGATTTCTGTCAATGCACCAACCGATCTCTATCTGAAAAGTGATGCTCTACTGGTGTACAGAATAGTTGCTAATGTTTTCTCAAACTCGATAAAGTACTCCTATATGGGAGGCAAAGTTGAAATACAACTCAGTAAAGACAAGAACAGTGTTTCTGTTTCGATACAGGATCACGGCATGGGTATCAGAAGCGAAGAAATCCCGCGTATATTTGAGCGTTTCTACCGTTCATCAAGCGCGAAAGCTTCAGGAATGTCAGGTCTTGGACTTGGGCTGGCGTTGGTGAAACACGCACTCTCAGTGATCGGTGGAACGATTGAAGTCAATTCAAGGTACATGCTCGGAACTGAAGTTACCGTTAAGTTTCCTCGTGTTGACTGAATTGAGATTCAGATTCTTGCCTGTGTCTGGAAGAGTGCTATAATGTGAAGAACAAGGAATTTCAGGCATCTTGCTGTGTTCTTACGGAGGGTTCTGATGTACGACTTCTCAAAAGTGGAAGAAAAATGGCAGCAATACTATTCCGAAAACCATCCCTTTGAGGTGGATCTTGAGGATGCTCAAAAGCCGTTCTATAATCTCATGATGTTTCCTTACCCGTCGGCTTCAGGTCTACATATAGGTAATATGTACTCGTTTATCGGAGCCGATGTTTACGGTCGTTTCATGAGATTGAAAGGGTACGATGTCTTCGAGCCAATTGGCTTTGATGCTTTTGGTATACACAGTGAAAACTACGCATTAAGGGTCGGGAGGCATCCTGCGGAGCTTACTCCAGAGAGCATCGAGTATTTCCGGGAGAAGCAACTGAAGAAGATTGGAGCTATCTACGATTGGCGAAGTGAGGTTATAACCTCTTCCCCTGAATACTACAAGTGGACACAATGGATCTTCGTTAAGCTTTTCAATGCAGGCCTCGCGGAGAAAAGGCTCTCTAGAGTGAACTGGTGCCCGAACTGCAAGACCGTTCTTGCAGACGAACAGGTTATCGAAGGAAAGTGTGAGCGTTGCGATTATTCGGTAACCAAAAAAGAGACCAGCCAGTGGTTCTTCAAGATAACAAAATATGCTGAAAGACTTCTGAAGAATCTCGAAGAACTGGACTGGACAGAGATTACTAAGAGTATACAAAGAAGCTGGATTGGCAAATCATCAGGTGCTACGATCAAGTTTGCGGTCGAGAATTCCAGCCTGGAACTCGATGTCTTCACAACACGACCTGACACGATCTACGGTGTAACGTATCTTGTTGTCGCTCCGGAATTTGGCGGACTGGACTCAATTGTGAAGAAAGACAGGGTTGATGAATTCAGAGCGTTCACTCAAGATGTTGAGAAGATGGACATTGCTACCAGAACTTCAATAAAAAGGGAGAAAAGAGGAATCTTCACCGGTAGTTATGCTAGGCACCCCCTGACTGGAGAAAGATTGGAAGTATGGGTTGCGGATTACGTTCTGGCTGAATATGGTACTGGTGCTGTTATGGCAGTTCCTGCGCACGATGAGCGTGATTACGACTTCGCTCGAAAGTATGGGCTTCCTATCAGAAAAGTCATTGAGTGTGAAGATTCAGAACTTCCCTACACTGGTTATGGAAAGATGATTAACAGTGGAGAACATACTGGCACTCAGAGTGAATACTTCATTGATCACGTCGACGAAATACATAGCAGCATGAAAAAGGCGGTAACTTACCATTTGCATGACTGGTGCGTATCACGCCAGAGATACTGGGGGCCACCAATACCAGTAATCTACTGTCCGAAATGCGGAACAGTTCCTGTTCCTGAAGAGCAGTTGCCTGTTCTTCTTCCCGAAACTGACGATTATATTCCGGACGGCAGTGGAAAATCACCCCTTGCAAGAAACGAGGAGTTCCTCCACACTGCATGTCCAGAATGTGGAGGCAACGCCGAGAGAGAGACTGACGTAAATGATAATTTCCTGGACTCGGCATGGTACTTCTTGCGATACATATCCCCGAAGAATGAGAACGTGCCGTTTGATCAAGAACTGGCAAAGAAATGGCTTCCCGTTGACATGTATATTGGTGGCAATGAACATGCCAATCTTCATCTCATGTACGCACGTTTCATCACAATGGCTCTTCACGACATGGGCTACCTTGAATTTGAAGAACCATTCGAGTCATTCAGGGGGCATGGGCTAATTGTCAACGAGGGTCAGAAAATGAGTAAGTCGAAAGGCAACATGATCAATCCAATCAGTTACTTCAAGACACATGGCGTAGATTGCCTGAGAACTTATCTGATGTTCATGGGGAGTTTTCTCGAAGGCGGTGATTTCAGAGACTCAGGAATGGACGCTGTTAGACGTTTTCTTAACCGCGTGTGGGAGGTCGCGAACTACCCGGAGGGCAAGAGCTCAGATAATCTCAAAGCGAAAATGGCCTGGGTTATTGAGAGAGTTGATTATGCTGTTAAGAACATCAAGTACAACACGGGAGTAGCTGCCCTGATGGAGTTCGTCAATGATGCGGCGAAAGAAGAACACATTGAAAAAGAGCTTGTGCTTGATCTTGCGAGACTCGTTTCACTGTTTGCCCCGTTTCTTGCTGAGGAGATTCATTCTTTAAAAGGTGGACGAGGAACCATTCTCGATTCTGGTTTTCCCTCGGGCTACGAAGAATATGCAAAAGCAGGAAGTATTGAAATTCCGGTGCAGATAAATGGTAGAATCAGAGGAAAGATAGAAGCTGAAAGAGGAATCAGTGAAGAAGAGATCATGAAACTGGTCAAAGAAGCGGACAAGCTTTCCAATTATCTTGCTGAAGGTAAGATCAGGAAAGTTGTATTCGTCAAGGACAAGATTCTGAATATCGTTGTTTCTTAGACTTTCAAAAGGAGCATATGGAGTGTTTGAGGATTCAAAGTGCTTCGAAAACTATGACAATGTGATCGTTTCTTCTAAGTGGTGGTGGCTTGGCCCCTTTAATTGGGCTAAGCTCTGATGTACTAGTAGCAGGTTTAGTTCGAATAAAGGGGCTCTCTATAGAAGAGAGCCCCTTTTTTATTGGAGGTGTATGATGCGAAAAAGAATCAGGATTGAACTCAAGCCAGAGGAAATGCCAAAACAGTGGTACAACGTCAAGGCCGATCTCCCCTTCAAGCTTGATCCACCGCTAGATCCCGAAACTAACGAGCCAATCAGCGGTGAAAAACTAGCTCGGATATTTCCTCTTGGCGTACTCGAACAAGAAGTAAGCACAGACAGGTTCATATCAATCCCGGAAGAAGTGCTCGATGAATATGTCGTGTTTCGTCCCACGCCATTAATACGTGCCACAAAGCTGGAAGAGATTCTCGAAACGCCAGCAAAGATCTATTACAAGTATGAAGGAGTCTCTCCGACAGGCAGTCATAAGACTAACACTGCACTTGCGCAAGCTTACCTGAATGCCAGGGAAGGAGTCAAGACGCTCGTGACTGAAACAGGGGCTGGACAGTGGGGAAGCGCACTAGCATATGCAGCAAGCAAATTTGGTATGACAGTGAAAGCTTTTATGGTTCGGGCGAGCTATGAATCGAAACCCATGCGGAAGTATATGATAACACTCTTCGGAGGAGATGTTGTGGCCAGCCCGAGCGAAGAAACTGCCAGCGGAAGGAAATTCCTACAGGACAACGGTAACTACTCTGGATCGCTTGGAATAGCCATTAGCGAGGCCATTGACAGGGTGCTGGAAAGCAACAGTACGAAGTACTCACTTGGGAGCGTTCTGGACCACGTCTTGCTGCATCAGACGATTATTGGTCTAGAGATCAGGAAACAACTGGAGTTAGCTGACGAAAAAGCTTCTATTGTTATCGGTTGTCACGGAGGCGGATCAAACTTTGGGGGAACAGTACTACCTTTTGTTGTTGAGCGACTAGAGGAGGAAAAGGTGAGACTTATTGCTGCTGAGCCCACGGCCTGCCCTACACTAACTCGGGGTGAATACAGGTACGATAGTGGCGATTCTGCCGGCTTCACGCCTCTGCTCAAGATGTATACTCTGGGGAGAGAGTTCATTCCTCCAAGTATACACGCAGGAGGATTAAGATACCATGGAGCCTCACCACTCGTATCAAGATTACTCAGCGAAGGGATCATAGAAGCTCAGGCATTTGAGCAAGAAGAGATTATGAAGGCAGGTCGCCTTTTCGCTTCTGTTGAAGGGATTATTCCAGCACCCGAGTCCAGTCATGCGATAGCTGCAACAATCAGAGAGGCAGAAGATGCGCGTCAGAAAAACACAAAAGAAACGATAGTTTTCACGCTTAGCGGACACGGGCTGCTGGATCTTGCAGCGTATGGATAGAAACTAACAAGTAAAGGCACTCCATCAGTGTTCTAGGTTGTCCAGCTTGTTCTGGAAGCACTGGAATGCAAGAGTGTATACTTGAAATAGGAAAACAACTCTATATTCCTGTGCGAGGGAGGTTTTGCGATGGGTTGCTGTAGAAGGTGTTGTTGTTCTTGCAGATGCTGTTGCCATTGTTGCTGTTGCTCGCATCACCACTGTTGTCATTCGGGCTGCTCCTGTTCTCATCACGATGTTCATCATTGTCATTGTGGTAGCTCTGAAGAGAATCACGTGTGTACGCGCGAACATGATTCGCTTGATCATCTGACTGCCCGCAAAGAGGAGCTCGAGAAAGAGCTCGAAAAGATTGGTGAGATGATCGAAGAACAGCGTTCAGAGCAATAGCAAAGCGCAGCTTCGACCTCGAAATCGTTTCAAAGAGAACGAAAGGGGTCTATCATTTTTGGTTTGCAAGATCACTCACTAGTGCAGCACCTGATTCGCTGCAAAAGTGGTTTTGTGAATCCCTGCCTGATGAACTGCCGAGTTGGTGTTGTCTGGAAAACTATTAACCCGGGGGTTAGAAATGAACAAGGTGAGAACAGATGTTATGTTGATTGCAGAAAAAGCCCTTGAAAGTGTTCTCCCAGAAACAGCTGTGAGAAAAGCACTTCAACGGTTGAACATCAGTGGACGGGTAGTAGTTGTCGCTGTGGGGAAAGCTGCCTGGAAGATGGCACATGCAGCTCGGGAACAGATCAAAAAGGGTTTTGAGAAGGGTATTGTGATCACAAAGTACGGTCACTGTTTCGGGGAAATAGAGGGAATGGAGCTCTTTGAAGCAAGTCACCCGATTCCAGATGAAAATAGTGTCATCGCAACACAAAGGGCTCTGGACATAGTCGGCAATCTCACCCCGGATTATACGGTATTATTCTTGCTTTCTGGCGGAGGATCTGCACTTTTTGAGAAGCCTGCAGAAGGAATCAGTCTTGATGATATTGCTTGCATCACGGCACAGCTATTGAACTGTGGCGCAGACATTACAGAGATCAACACGATCAGGAAGCGGTTATCATGCGTCAAAGGCGGAAGGTTCGCACTCGCATCTGCACCTGCTCGCGTTGTCTCCCTTGTTCTGTCTGATGTGCTGGGGGACCGTCTCGATAGCATCGCCTCAGGTCCAGCGTGTGCAGATACAACGACTTCAGAAGAAGCGGTCCAGATAGTAGAGAAATATGGGCTGAAGGTAGAACCTTTTGTCATGAAGAGTTTGAGAGTTGAGACCCCAAAATCCCTCACAAATGTCACAAGCGAGATAATCGGAAGTGTAGCAACAGTATGCGATAATGCCCTGAAGATAGCCCGTTCGATGGGATACGAGTCGAAAGTGCTTACCACGACACTTGATTGCGAAGCCAGAGAAGCAGGCAGATTCATCGCTTCGATTGCCAGAGAAATATCCTCATATGAACGTCCATTGAAGAGACCGTGCGCGCTGATATTTGGCGGTGAAACAGTTGTTCGGATTACCGGATGTGGTAAAGGTGGCAGGAGCCAGGAGCTCGCATTTGCCGCATCTAAAGGGCTCCAGGGACTGAAGAATGTGGCTCTTTTATCCATTGGTACTGACGGTACTGATGGACCAACGGATGCTGCAGGTGGTTTGGTCGATGGAACAAGTTATGAGCGCATGGTTGAGCTGGGAATTGATCTTTACTCGACCTTGATGATGAATGATTCCTACAATGCTCTTGATAAGATGGGTGATCTGGTAAAGACAGGACCTACAGGAACCAACGTCAACGATTTGGGTATTCTTCTGATGGGTGAGCGCTGAGATAGCTGATCCACTGACTCACGCTTTCCACATATTCATTTTGTTTTGGTACAGACGTCTATGATCAACTCAACTGCTTTTGCTGCCAAATAGCTTTGCATGAAAGGAATAGTAGGCTTCTCGAGTGCTTGTCTTTCGCACAGGGGAACGTGGACAAAACCAGCTTGAATGCTGTTATGCAGACAATACTCAAGAACCCCGTATGACAAGGAGTTACAGACAAACGTTCCCGCAAAATACGATATAGTGTTCGGTATTCCTTCAACCGTCAGCACATCGGAGATCCTCTCAAGGGGGAGATTCGTCTGCAGAGCGAGAGGCCCATCAGCTCTGATCAGTTCATGGGAAGGTTGAGACCCCTCATTATCCTGTATACGTGCGTTGGCAAAGTTCAGTGCTACTCTTTCCAACGATATTGAAGCCCTACCGGATGCTTCTCCAAGCATGATGACCAGGCCAGGTCTTATCAAGTCAATGGTCTGGATAATCCTATCAACTGCGCTAGAAAAGACCGTTGGGAGAACCAGATAATGCAGGTCCTTTCTGGTTGACGACAGAACATTCACCAGTTCTTGAGAAGCGTTTATCGATTCTCCACCAAAAGGTTCGAAACAGCTCACGAGAACAGACATCCGGGTCACCTCAGTCACATGAGTTTCTCTGCTTCGATGATGCCATGGGAGGTCGCATAAGTGATGGAACGAGTATGCCCACTGCAATCTCCTATGAACTTCATTCTTTCAAATGCTCTATTGTCAAGCTTGTTTGAGTAGAACTTCGCTTCTACAGCGTACATCAGGTTATCATCAAAGCCGATTCCCGGGATAACTTCATTCAGTCTGTTTATGAATTCTGTGAGTGAGAGAGCAATTCTTCTTGGAATGACAAGATTTATATCACCCAATATGTAGTCCCCACTTCCCAGTGTGGGGTAAACCCTTCCCAATCTCTTTGTTCGCTTGCTTTCGAGAAAGTCTCTGAAAGTCTGAACAATTACCTTTCTTCCGCCTGCAAGTATGTTGCTCAGTCTGCTTATATACGAACCATAACCGATGGGATCGTTGAACGGTTCTGTAAAACTGGTCGTACAGAGTACAGCGAAATTGGTGTTGCTTGAAGAGAATCCTGAGTTAGAATGTCCGTTAACTGTTACAAAATCGCCATAGTCTTCGAGAACAACAGTTCCTGAAGGATTGTTGCAAAAGGTCCTCACCAGGTAACCTGTTCGCGTTCTCAATCTTACTTTGAACTCGTACATCTCTTCATTTATATGTTGCACCACATGATCCGGGAGCTCATAACGCACTCCAATGTCTACGGTATTACTGGACAGTACGATTTGTGGGTACTTCCGGGTAATGAGCCTGATCAGGTCATGGCCACTTCTGCCCACTGCTATAAAAACCACGTCGCAAATTGCTTCGAAATCTTCTCCAGAAAGCACCGCGGAATTGTCTCTCAATTCAATGTCTTCTACTCTTGACCCGAAGTGGAAGTGCAGGTTCTTATATGATGAGAATTCATCGTAAATTCTCTGCAATACCCCCGCGAGTTTATCAGTTCCTATGTGCCAGTACCTTGCATAAACAGGCTCAAAACCTTTGCTGTAAAAGGCCTGGAAATACCTTGAGTCACTGTCGAAAGATACTCCTGTACGCACAGATTCTTTGTCTTCGGGAGGCAGCATGCTCAGATAGAAATCCAGAATGCTCTCTTGAACATGAATTGGAATCTCGATATCTCCTCCCATGCTCGAAGAGATAAAGAGTTTACCGTCTGAACGGATTCCACTAATGCTTGAACCATGCACATCTTTGGATTTCTCGAAAACGTGGACCTCGTGGTTACTATCCTTGATTCTGCTAAGAAAACCAATAGTTGCAGCACCAAAACCCACTATCCCGATTTTCACACCTTCTGCCTCCAATGAGAGAAGCTTCTCGTTTCTACAATAATAAACTACCACTTTAGCGACGTGCTTTCAATTGGCTGAAAATAAGGATGATTCTGATATAATCTGTTCAGGGAACACGGATAGCGGACTTTCATTCAGGGGGTGATGTGATGTCGAAAGTTGTTCTTCTGATCCTGGGTGCTGTATTGCTGCTAATGGCCTTGCTGGGTTCATTCCCTAGCCTAACCACAGTCACTGAACCGACCTGGCACATTGTTATGAAATGGATCGGAGGCATTATCGCAGTTGGAGTAGCGCTTTTTGACAAGAAGGAAAAGAAGAAAACCTGAGTGATGTGACTTCGTACAGAATATTTTCCTAAGAAGAGCCTCTGAGGGGGCTCTTCTGTTGAAGCAGGATGAAAGTCGCGGTGGTGAGAATCGCTTGTTGGAGAGCCAGAGATTAGTTCTGAGAGAGTATGGAAAACAGGATATACCAACAGTATGGGAGTACTGGAATGATCCTGACGTAAAGCGATGCTTGATGAGGGATGTTCCATTTCCAATCCGCAAAGAAGATGAGAAGAAGTGGTACCAGGAGCTCGGGGAGAAAGGGTACAGGTACAATTTCGCCATTGAGCGAAAGCAGGATAGAAAGTACATTGGTGGCTGTGCAATTCTCGATCTTAGTTGGAGTAACCGTTATGGGACCATCGCCATTTTCCTTGGTAGAGATTACTGGTCGAAGGGTTACGGTTCAGAGGCGGTAAAGATTCTTTCCAGATTCATGTTCAAGGAAATGGCCCTCAACAGGGTTGAACTGGTCGTACTGGCTTTCAATCGCAGAGCTATAAGGGCATATGAGAAGGCCGGTTTCGTGCTTGAAGGGATTTCTCGCGATCGGGTTTTTAGAGATGGCAAGTACTGTAACCAGTATTACATGAGCATCTTAAGTAATGAGTTCTCCCTTTAGGTCTGGACTACCCTGAAGCACTATCATACTGACGCATCTGGAGTCCAATCATGCTCAAGTATGCTGCAAAAAGAGTACTTCTAACGATTCCCGTACTCTTTGGCATATCAATACTTGCTTTCCTCATAATCTACGTTGCTCCAGGGGATTTTCTTGATCTGTTCAGATTGACCGATATAAGTCGAGAACAGCTCGAGGAGATGTCCAAGGAATTTGGACTGGATCAGCCGTTTGTTATCCATTATGGCAGGTGGTTGGGGCAGATTCTATCAGGTAGTTTTGGGCTTTCGTGGGTTCGAACAACCTGTTTCGGAAGTTCTAATGGAAAGAGTAGGGTTTACCTTGCTACTGGGAGTAATAGCGGCTGGATTGTCATGGCTCATAGCAGTTCCTGTTGGTATCTATGTTGCTCTCAAGAAGGATAGAATTTCCAGTCAGATAATAAGTGCGATCGTATTTGTGGGTATGTATATCCCAGAGTTCTTTCTTGCTTTTCTGTGGAGGTATATTGCTTCGTATTCCCTGGTACTACCGGGTTCGGGGATCATGTCTCCCAATTACATGCACCTATCTCTTGTGGAAAAACTCCTTGACAAGGCACTTCACCTGGCAGCCCCTGTAGCTATTCTCACAATGACGAAAATCGGTCCGATAGTAAGACTGATGAGGGGGCAGCTCCTGGAAGAAATGAAAGCTGAATATGTTGCTTTTGCCAGAGCAAAAGGCATTCTGGAACACCTT
>LDZU01003396.1_pt1 | contig 16623 bp, 15 predicted proteins | sample 615531 | NCBI WGS metagenome assembly LDZU01 (sample SAMN03408293, study PRJNA278302) | terrestrial metagenome | isolation source: oil reservoir sample SB2 | place: USA: Alaska, North Slope, Schrader Bluff formation | collected 2011-09 | reverse complement strand
AGGTGGCCTATTACGGAAGGATCATCGGTCGCGGGCATCTTTATCATGCCCAGCCAGCAGGTACCTATACCCCAGGCCTGGCAGAGGATCTCGAACCACGTCATTGCGATTACAGAGTCGGTCTGCGCCCAGGGATTGTCCTTAGGTACCGCCGTCAACACCAGCTGGTGGGCGCCTCGGGTTATCATGTCATTTCCTTCGTGGAAGGCTCCAGCTATTTTCCCCAAGATTTCAGCGAACTGACTGTCCTTGTCTTTTTCGGCCACCGATGCCATCCAGGCGGCCACGTTTGCGGCGATTCTGTGAACCTTTTCTCGGCCGCTCACGAAAATCCACTTCACGGGCTGATTGTTGCCGCCCGATGGTGCATAGCGGACCGAGTCCATGATCTCTTCGAGCTTCTCTCTTTCGATGGGTTTGTCCATGAACACCCGGACAGTCCTTCTTGAAACCAAGTGGACCTTCAGATCATCCGGTGCAAGAAAACGCAGGGTCACCCCCTCATCGGCGGGAAGGGACCCTTCGAATCCGGTTGCGACCGCCCCGGTGGGGCAATAGGACTCGCAGTGCCCGCACTTTATGCATATAGGGAGGAGTTCCCCGGGTATGAAGGGCGGTTTGTCACCATCCCGGAATATTATGCCCATCGGGCAAACTTCAAGGCAAATTCCGCATTTGGTACACTTTTCGCCGTCAAAGGATATCATTTCCGTCATTTTTTCATAATCCTCCTCGTTAATTCCTGCCTATGGGATCGCATTGTCTGATCATTCAAAAGAAAAGCAACTCGGTGAAAATTTTCTTGTCCATACCTCGGATGTAATTGCCGACCTGCAAGCCGCCGATTCTTTGTGCCATATCATCCTCCCACCATATCATCCTCCCATAAGGGAACATCCGTCAGTTTTGCCTCCAGGTTAACGATGTCGCCGTTGCCGAATGGGCCTCCACGACTCCATGGTCCTTGTCAGGGCACTTTACGGTTTCACACGCTCTTGAGCTTAAGGGAAAATCTTTTCGTGGATCTCCTTTCCATTCATGGCTTTTGATCGTTCAAATCATCTTTCCTATCCTGGACCTTCCTCCGTTTTATGTCCTTATTTTACTATCTCCAAAACGACCTGACCTTCGCGTCCAAGAACATTGACGGTCACATCTTTGCCGTAACGTCTCAGGAGCAGATCGATGGAACCAGCGCCTACCGAAAGACCGGTCAGTTTTACTTCCTGGATATAATAAGGAAGGATTGGGTTCCAAAAGACCACTTCCCCTTCGTCTCCGCGGATCTCAAGCCCAAGACAAGCCTTGAGAATCAAAAGGCAACCTTCAGCATTGGTCTGCCTCCTTCTCCTGGGGAGATTTGTTTTGGCAAACCAAGGATATCCCAAGGTTGCGGGAGGCACTTTTAATTTTTACTAAAAGATATTTTGGACAAGTCTGGGGTTGGGTGTATCATTTTTCTTAAATGTAAAAGGGTGGTGAAATGATGCGAGGTTTTTCAGGAAAATTCCTTTTGCTTTTGTTGGTCGTTTCTGTCCTTTTCACAACCTGCATTCGGCCCGGTCAGGCAAGTGCGCAGATGGACGCCGCCGCCCTCACAAAGGCGATCCAGTCCATCGCGCTAATGACGGTCGAGACATCGGGAGGTTTTGAAGTCTCAGGCCTGGCCTTTGTCTCTCTCGGGGAGAACAGGGCCGTAACCGCCCTGCGCCTGCTCAAGGATGCCCGGAAGGTAACTCTCAAGTTCCAGTCCGGGGAAGAGGTCTCCTCTGCGGGTATTGTTGACGTCGACGAAAAAAGGGGAATAGCGCTTATTGATCTCCCGGAGCACGGAAGGAAAATGCTGGATATTGCGCAGGTTAAAATTACCCCTGGGACAGTTGTGAATTGTGCGGCAGCGAGAGACGGCGCTTTCGGTTTCATCCGGTTGTCAGTTTCGGAAGCGCACCAGGGAACGGACGGAGTGGAAAGGTATATCCTGTCGGGTGAAGCTTTCTCCGGAAACAGCGGAACTCCCGCCCTTGACGTAAACGGAAATGTTATAGGGATGGTTATCGAGCTCGAGTCTACCCGCATTCTTGTCCCCTCTGCTTTTATTATTGCTCTTGACCCCTCCCTACCCCTGCGGCCATGGGAAACCCAGGGTCCCACCTCCGCGACCGCCGGACCTTCCACCCAGGGAACAAGCCCGATGGACGCGATAGACTCCTCCATCCTCGAATTTCTGATCCTTCGCCATGACCACCAGGTAATCTATCACTGGGCAGACGAGATCACCGGGGGGCACGGTTACCTTCAGGGCGTACCCCAGGACCTGTACAATTTCCAGACGAAACTCGAAGTCGCCCTGCGCCGCATAAAGGATGTCCAGACGGATGACCCGTCGCGGTCTACGTTACTGAAGAATCTTCTTGAAGCCGGAGCGAACCAGCATCTCGCCGCAGAACATATGATGAAGGCCATTGTGGTGGGACAGCAGACTAATGTTTGGGGACCGCAGTCGCAAGACCTTCAGAAAAGATCCAAAGCGGCACTGGCTATGACGGAAGAGATCCTGGCCTCCCAGAACCCGATCCTGCGTGAGATCTACGGAGGATCTTCCGCCTTCAGGGAAAACATGCCGAAGGAACTAGTCTACTCCCTCACAATAGAACCGAGGCCTTCTCTTTTCCGGCTCGGAGTCCAGACCCCTGTGTCAAACCCTTTATACCTTTCGGTCGTTTACCAGGATAGTTTCGCCGTGACGCTGGGCCTCAAACCAGGTGACAGGCTGATCTCCGCGGCCGGTACCGATCTAGACCCGAAGGGCTCCATGGAGGAATTCAAGATGATAGTCCAGAACAATCTTGGGAAAACGATACCCGTTACTGTTGAAAGAGAGGGCAAGAAAACCGAACTGAAGATGTCGGTCCCAAAGGAAATACCATCCAGCTTCCTGTATTGATCTCGATCTATTGGAAGCACCTGATGGCTATAGAGGAGAAAAAACCTTCATCCCGCTCGGGTTCGGACGGTCATTGTTGCGCGATGGATGAAAATTCACCGGAGTCTTGCAGGAGATTCAGTCCCGGCCCGTATTCTCTTCTGGAAGCGGATGACTCCGTGCTTGTCGTGATCGACGCACAAAATGTTTTCCTGGACAAACTGCCTGGTCCCGAAAGCGAACGTTTGCTGAAAAGCCGTGTACGGGAAAACCGTATGCACGGTTTGATGAGGGGGAACAGGCTTTCCTGATTATGCATCGGCTAGTGAGGCACCGCCAGACGAAAGAGGCGGCAACAGATAGGCTGACGCTAAGGTCAAAAAGGCCTGTTCTCTACTCTACCCTCTCTCCTGCTCCATCCCGATCCAGGCACTTTCCACCCAGAAGGTGAACGCCACCTTTCCCGGAAAGCCTTGCTATGGCTCACTCGGGGAGATTTTGCAGTCCGGAAGCTGCGGATCGAGGTTGTCCCTCGATCCGCAGCTTGGTGAGTTTCCGCTTCCCCGAGAGGCCGCCGGGGTGCAATTGACGTTTCTTCCTTTGTTTTCTATACTAATAGTGTTTCCTTAGTATGGTTGTTACTTCCGTTAAGTGGAAAATTTGAGGTGTATTTTCTCAACCTCATCAAAGGAAAGATTCTTTTCAAATACTTCCCAGGAAAGAGGGATAGGAATGCCTTTTGAGTTTTCTCTCGCTCAATTGACGGTGCTCAAGACATCTCCACCGGAAATATCCAAAATAGCCGCGGAGTGCGGATATGATTTCGTCAGCATGCGCCAGATCTACATGGGCCTACCAGATGAACCGGACTACGATCTTTCGAAAAACAAGAAACTAATGGCTGAAACGAAAGCGGTTTTCGCCGATACGGGGATAAGGCTTCTCGACATTGAGCTTGCCAGGATCTTTGACGGGATGGACGTCAGAAAATACGAGCCTGCCATGGAGACGGCAGCAGAGCTGGGAGGCAGACATGTTTTAAGCAGCATCTGGATCCCTGAAAGGGAATACTACATCGAAAAATTCGCCGAAGTTTGTGATTTGGCCTCACAGTACGGACTCACGGTAGAACTGGAGTACGTCCCCATAGCCGCCGTCAAGACCCTGAAAGAAGCGGTAGATGTGCTCGAGGCCGTAAACAGGCCCAACGCCGGGCTGATGATCGATGTACACCATTTCCACAGGGCAGGAGACGATCCCGCCGAACTCAGCAAGCTGCCCGAAGAGTGGTTCCGTTTTGCGCACCTTTGCGATGCTCCCGGTGATATTCCTACGGATAACGAGGAAATGACGAGGATATTGCGGGAAGAAAGATCTTACGTAGGCGAAGGCGGCATCGACGTCGCGTCGATTCTGAACGCCATGCCGATAGTTCCTTACTCCATAGAGCTTCCGAATGTAAAGGCCGTGGCGGAGTACGGCTACAAGGCACATGCCAGGCGCTGCCTGGAGACCGCCAAAAAATATTGTGCTGAAAAGGTCACTAGCAGGAAGTAACGAAAACCATCCGGCGCGACGGAATTCTGGGGCCGCCGCGTCAGAGTTGCATCGTTATTTCTTCGCACATTCTCTGGATTTCGGGAATGAGGGACATGCCTATTTCCTCGGTGAAGCGCGTGGCAGGCCCCGCAACCGAGAAAGAAAAAAGGATTTTGCCATGCCTGTCGAAAATGGGAACGGCAATGGAAAATATGCCTTCCTCGCGTTCGCCCCAACTGATGGCATAACCGAGGACCCTTATTTCGGCGAGATTCCTGAGGAGTTCCTCGCGTTTGTAAATAGTTGTGGGAGTGATGGGATGTGCTTTTGCGATCTCTCTTTCTATGGCGTCTTCACCCAAAAAAGCAAGTAATGCCTTGCCGCCGGCTCCGGCCCAAAGGGGCGCCCGATCTCCTACTCTCATTACGCAGCGCATCGTTAAAAGGCTCTCGACGTGTTCGAAGCATACCCGCTCCTCATTCTCTACCCCGTAAAGGGAAACGGCCTCCTTGGTTTGGTCTCTGATGGTCTTCATGTAGGGGTAGATAACCTGCTGGGGTCTGAAGTGAGCCTTGGCGATGCTTCCCAAAAGGTAAACCTGGTTGCCGAGGGAATAGGTCTTGTCCTCGTTCAGCTTCAAGAGATCCAGTTCTTCAAGGGTACGAATAAGTCTCAATGTAGTTGTTACCGGCAATCCGCTTCTTTCCGCGATCTCGCTTAGAGAAAGCTTGTAGTCATCCCTGGTAAAGGTTTTAAGTATTCGTTTGGCGCGCTCTACCGCCCGAACCGAACCTTCTTTCATTGCGCTGTTCGACCTTCTTTCGCTGACCGCAGAGATTTATGAAACCTTTTTCCATAGAACAAAAATATAACAGCATCATCCAAACTTTGCTACAACTTTTGCGACAAAGTGCTTCTTTTTGCAATCCGGGGATTATGGGCACAGCCGCTTTTGTTGGATCTATCATAATGTAGTGTAGCCAGACATCACCGGTTTTTGGGAGGCAAAGGGCTTCATGGCTTCCAGAATCCTTTTGTTTCTGCTGTTTATTCTTACAAGCCTTTTCACCGGATACGGCTTCAGGCGCCTTCACCGAAGGCTTCCCCTGACGGCTGAACTAAACATTGTTGCGTTGCGACAGGGAATTCAGCACTCCATCCTTCTTTTCGCCGTGCCTACCGTAAGCATGGGATCTATATGGATACTGGACCTTGGAAGGGGGGGCCTTGGCGCTTTGCCTGTCATAGGTATAATTCACACACTGGCAGGTGGAGTCTTCGCCGTTTTGATCGGCAAGATAATGGGACTCAACAGATCTCGTATCGGAGCGTTGTTCTGCTGCGGCTTCTTCTCGAACCTGGGGTCCCTAGGCGGCCTTGCGGTATTTCTGCTTTTCGGTGAAGAAAGATACGCCTTTGTCCTTTTATACAAGCTTTTTATCGAGGTCATGTTCTACGGCATCGGCTTTCCCGTGGCAAAAAGTTTCAGCCCACAGCCAGAACACTTTTCCTTCTCTTTTTTCGGTATACTGCGCCGGGTCTTTTCTGATTATTTCATCGTCGCGGCGCTGACAGCCATGGTCGCAGGTTTTGTCTTGAACCTGGCAGGAATTCCACGACCGACATTTTATTCTACGCTTAACTCCATTCTCATTCCCGCAAATGCCTTCTTTATGCTTTTTGCTATCGGGCTCGGACTGCACTTCGGCAGGATGAAATATTATATCCGCGAAGCCCTGGCCACAATGGGAATAAAGTTTCTGCTTTCCCCCCTAGTGGTCTTTCTAACGGCTTTTCTTCTCGGTTTGAACGTACGGGACGATCTGGCAATCCTTCAGGTGGTTTTAGTCCTCTCCGTCATGCCTCCTGCATATACGGCCACGGTACCTCCTTCACTCTACGATCTTGATCTGGACATGGCGAACAGCTGCTGGTTTCTTTCCACCCTCGCCACTGCTCTTGTCATGCCCCTTCTTGCGCTAGTCTTGCCACTTCTCGGCTGACCCTTTTCGATGCATCTACAGGCAGATGGTTCGTCCTTCTTCAGCGGACCAATAGGCGGCATAAATAATCCTGATCGTCTCCGAAGCCAGGTCAAAATCGGAAAGGGGCTTCCTGCCTTCGAGCACGCATTCCACGAAGTCCTGGATTTCGCCCGAATACCCTCTCAGGATTTCGTCAGCTACAAAGGCATGCTGCCATCCCATATAGGTCGGCAGCATTTCTGCGATTTTCGTGCCCTCGAGTCCTGTTTCGTCCAGGAAATAGGTATCCATACAACCCGGGGGAGTCAGCCTGCAAACCAGCGCGGCATCATGAGCGTATATTTCTATAAAATTGTTCGTCCCCCCAAGGACTGCGTCAGAGGCGACAATCAGGGCTTTTGAACCGTCGGAAAAGGTCAATGTAAGCGTCGCCGTATCTTCGACATCTTCTGGAATGGTTCTGAAATTTCCGCGTTCCGAAGCTTCGAGGGCGGAAGTGACCGTTCCGGTGTCACAGCACAGGCTCTTAATGGTGATTTCTTCACCTATTGCACGTGCTTGTTGTTTCTTCAGCCATAAAATGCCAGAAAGGGGGTGGCTGCCTACACGGATGAGGGATCCACCGCCCGTTTTGTCCCAGCGCCCCGCTACGGGAGAACTTGAGCCAGCGAGGGACTCTTCCCCTTTCATAAAAAGGATCTTGCTCTTTTTGTCGCGAATTATTTCGGCCGCTTTCTGCACCGCAGGCGCGTAAACGTAGTTCTCGGCGTACATGAAAAGCCTGCCGCTGGTCTTCACAACTTCGCCAAGGACGCCCAGCTCTTCGGTGAGGCGCTCGTACATCTTTCTTTTTGAAACTTTCCTGCCTATCGGCCTGGGGTCTCCACTGCTTCCGAAGTAACCCGTAAGGGGTTTCTCGCATATGACGTGTTTACCGGCTGCAAGGGACTCTTTTATCATTTGCGAATGCGCGTAAGGGGGCGTGCAAATATCTATCAGGTCTATCTCGTCATCTTCGAGGAGAGCTCTGAAATCGGAAGATACCTTCTCTATGCCTTGGGAAGCCGCCACTTTTCCGGCCCTTTCCAAATCCAAATCGCAGATCGCCTTCAGCCGGACCTCCGTACCATATACTTTCTTGTAACCGTCGCAGTGCAACGTGCTTGCGTAGCCTGCCCCTGCTATCCCCACAGTAATGACTTTCCTTTTCATTTCACCGCTCCTCTATGCACGCCTGCCTGGTTAAAGCCATGTGTGGAGGCGCCTGAAAGATAAAAAAGAGGACCCGTGATGGCTGAAAGCCCGGGCCCTCTTATTGATGCACGGTTATTTCGACGCTTCTTCCGTCGCCGTCATCAGGCTGTCTACGACCTCGTCTCCTACCTGCTTCCTGATCATCTTCTCGACTTCACCGGCTGCTTTCTTAAGTTCGGCCCTCAGTTTAGGATTTGGATCGGAAATATTCATTCCGACCTCTTCGAGTGAGGCCAGCATTCCATCGTTCTTTGCCTTGGCCAGGTTGAAGAGATAGTCAGCAGCTTCCTGCATGCTTTCGTTGACAATCTGCTTGTATTCGTCAGGCATCCCATCATATAGATCCTTGTTCATGGCTATGCTCAGGATAAACGCTATGTGGTGCGTGTTGACAAGGTTTTTCTGAACTTCATAGAATTTGCTTGCCCAGATTATCTCGTAAGGATTCTCCTGCGCATCCACGATACCCTGCTGCAGCGCGACGTAAAGTTCGGCGAAGTTAAGCGGAGTAGGGTTGGCCCCAAGGGCCTTCCAAAAGGCCATGTGGTAGGTATTTTCCATGGTCCTGATTTTCAACCCCTTGAAGTCTTCTACCTTTTCGAGAGCTCTGTTGCTGGTAGTCTCCCGGTAATAGATGGGTTCGAAAAGGAGCAACTTGAGTCCGGCCTTTTCGTACCATTCATCGAGCTGGGCCCGGAAGGGTCCGGAAAGGGCTTTCCTTGCCACGTCCAGATTCTCGAAAAGCATGGGGATGTCGAAAATGGCGAGTTCCGGGATAAACCCTACCTGCGGCGCCGTGGTCTGGGAAACCATAGAAATGTTACCCAACTGACAACCTTCAAGGATTTCCCTGTCGCCGCCGAGCTGGCTGTCAAGGTAAACATGCACTTTTATTTTCCCATCGGACTTGGATTCGATGAGCTCCTTGATCTTCTCCGTCGCAAGAGCCCTTGGAGTTTCGCCGGTGGAAGGATATGCGCCTGCCAACTGCAACGTATATTCCTGGGCCTGGCCCGTGCCGATAAAACCAGGCACCGCCATAACCGCAAAGGCGATTACCAGTAACAGTGTAAGAAATCTTGAGCGTTTCATCTCCTGTACCTCCTCCTTTTTTGTTTTCCCGGTTTCCTCATGCATAAACGGTATGTGGTATCCTGATAACGAGTTCCACAAAACATCGGGACCGTTTTTCCCCTTTCCACCTCCTTTGAGTACGGTAAAGACCGTCTTCATACCCGAGGCAAGCACCCTTGCCTCACAGGAACACAAGGCTCAGCTGCGGGATATAGGTGATTAAAAACAGCGCTATTATGAACGCGACGATGAAGGGAATCGCCTCTATGCCCACTTTCATTACCTGCTCCTTTATGAGCGGAGCCGCTACAAAAAGGTCCACCCCAAAAGGCGGGGTGGCCATTCCAACTGCAAGGGTTATCACCATGACGACCCCCAGGTGTATGGGGCTTACTCCCAGAGCCGTGGCGGAAGCCAGCATCATGGGAGCCAGGATGGCAATGGCAGGTCCGACATCCATGAACATGCCGAGGATGAGGAGTATTACATTCAGTGCGAACAGAAATATGTACTTGTTGCCTGCGAAGTTCTGGAGTACGAAATCCCTCAACGCCACGGGAGCCTGCAGCAAGGCCAGGACTCGACCGAAGACGATGGCAAGGGACAAAAGCACAACGATTGGAGCATAAGACTTGACGGTGTCGGTCAGCACCGCTCCCAGTTCCTTGAAGCTCAGGCTCTTGTAAACGAAAAGACAGACCAAAAGAGCATAGAACACCGAGACGGCAGCCGCTTCTGTGGGTGTCACGATGCCGCTGTAGATGCCTCCGAGTATGATGACCGGAGCGAGAAGCGCCCAGAAGCTCTCCTTGAAAAGACCGAAGAAGCCACCCGATCTGAGTTCCGACACCTTTTGTGAGATCTTTTCCCGGTCCTCGCCATGTACCTTTGCGTAGATGTAGGCGTATACCATGAGGCTCAACCCGATGACAATCCCCGGTATGATGCCCGCGATGAAAAGGCTGCCAATGGACACACCCGTAACGACTCCGTAGGTGACAAAGGGGATGCTTGGAGGAATTATGACACCGAGGCTACCCGCGGTGGCCACAAGAGCTGCACTGTAAACCTTATCGTAACCCAGCTTCGTCAAAAACGGGATTGCCATTCCGCCTACCGCTGCCGTGGTGGCGACACCCGAGCCGGAAATGGCCCCGTAAAACAGGCAGGTCACGATTGCAGTCATGGGAACGCCGGCGGTGAAATTCCCGATGAAATAAGCAAAAAAATTGAAGAGTTTGTCCGATATTTTACCTTTCGTCATTATGTTGCCGGAGAGAATGAATAGTGGGATGGCAAGCATGGGTGTGCTGTCCAGGGCGCTTACTACGTTTCTAACAACATATTCTACCGATGCAGGAAAACCCGGAGTCGTCAGCCCGGGGAAAATAGTTGCAAATCCCAGGGCGACTGCGATCGGAATACCTAAAGCGAGCCCGCCAAGCAGGATGAGAAACAACGGCATGACCATCTTTACGTACCCTTCTTCCTTACGGACTCGACGAAGTCCTCTTTGGTTTTCTGGACAGAACGCACGGTCGCCAGAAGAAAGCCCACTACTGCTGCGAAATATATCCACCCCATGGGGATCCTGAGAGCCGGACTCAATTGACTTGTTCGCATAACTTTTTGCACCGCCGGTACGGAGACGATAAAAAGATACCCAAAAAACACCGTCACGACACAGTTTCCGGCATTAACGAGCAAGTTTCTGAACCATTTGGGTGCGGCTTCCACGAGCGTGTCGACCTTGAGGATGCTGCCCTCCTTGATGCTGTAGCCGATGCTCACCAGGGCAGACCAGACGAAAGCATAGCGCGAGGCCTCCTCGGCCCAGGACAGCGAAGCATTGAAGGCGTACCTCATGATCACCTGGAGCATCATGACACTGGCAATAACGACCAAAAGCCCGCTCAATGTGTACTCTTCGAGATGTTCATCCAGCCACCGGATTATTTTCAACCCTTATCACCCCACTTCAGATCAGGCTTCCGGCCAGCGCTTTTGCGAGGCTTACTTTTCCGGTTTTCCCTAACCCCGCTTCCGGCAGGCCGAAAGGCGCAGCATGCTGCTGTCGCCTGGATGCCCTGTAAACCTTTCTACCTTTCGCGCCACCTCGAGCATCTTGTCAAAATCAATACCCGTCTGTATTCCCATGGCGTGCAACATGTTGATCACATCTTCCGTCGCTACGTTTCCCGAAGCCCCGGGTGCAAAGGGGCAACCTCCAAGGCCAGCGAAAGAGGCATCAAAGTGCGTCACGCCCGCCTGGAGGGCGGCGAATATATTCGCCAGAGCCATGCCTTGGGTGTTGTGAACGTGCAACGTCCAGGTTACATCTCCGTAACGCTCCATGAGTGACTTCATATAGGAAAACACCTGTTCGGGATTTGCCATTCCCGTGGTGTCCGACATGGATATTTCGGTTATCCCTACATCGATGTAAGCATCGACAATGGGGTAAATCATGCCAAGCGGGATGACGCCTTCCGCATAATAGCCAAAAGCTGTGGAAATCGCACCGCTGACTGGAAGGCCCTTTTCCCTGCAGTACTCAGCGGATTGCCTGAAACTTGAGATGACTTCCTCTGGGGAGGCGTTGCTGTTTTGCCTTGAATGGGTTGGGCTGGCAGAAACGGAAAGCTTTACCTTCGTGATCCCGTCCGAGCATGCTCTTTCAACACCCTTGAAATTGAGGGCAAGTCCACGGTATTCGACTCCATTGTCTCTCGGAAGCCGTCTAACGACTTCGTCGGTGTCGGCCATGCTCGGAACCGCTTTGGGGTGGACAAAAGAGCCAACTTCTATGCTTTTGACCCCGGCGTCAATGACGTCTTCTATCAGCTCGACCTTCTGCTCGACGGTTAAAAGGGTTTTTTCATTCTGAAGCCCATCTCGCGGCCCGACCTCGCAGATCCTCACCTGTCGGGGTAGTTCAGACAATTGAGTCATCTGGCATCATCCCTCGTCAAATGTTCCAGAATCGTTTTTGTCATGACTTCCACGTCGGGATCTTTCCCGGTCCATTTCCTGAAGGCTTCTACTCCTTGCCAGATGGTCATCCAGTAACCATAATGGATCCTCGCCCCCCTGGCTTCGGCCTCCCTCAGAAAACGTGTATCATGGGGGACATAGACCAGGTCACAGACCATATGCCTGCTGTCGAGAAGGGACGTATCAAAGGGAACGGTATTAACGTTAGGCTCCATGCCAAGAGGCGTGGCGTTTATCACCAGCTCGTTTTCCTTCAGAAGGGTTGGAATATCATCCTCGTCACTGGATTGCACCTTGCAGACACCCTGACGGTAGGCATTGAGATCGGAGGCCAGTTTCTGAAGTTTTTCATCATCGGATTTCCTCTTCCAGAGGGCGATGGAACTTATACCCGCAGCACAGAGCGCAAAGGCCACTCCTCGCGCGGCACCTCCAGCACCGAAGATAACGCAATGTTTCCCGGTAGGATCGTACCTTCCCTGCTCTTTCAAACCCCGGACGAAACCAACACCGTCGGTATTGGAGCCGCACAGCTTGCCGCCGTGCCAGTAGACGGTGTTCACGGCGTTGCACAGTGCGGCAATTTCGTCTAGCTCGTCGAGATATTTAATAACTTCCTGCTTCAGGGGCATGGTGACGTTGAGCCCCCTGAAGCGAAGAACCTCGAGTGCGGGAATCACTCTCCCGAGCTTTTCCTGTCTGACTTCATAAGGGGTATAAACGGCATTCATGCCTAATGAACGGAAATTCGCGTTGTGCATTGCAGGAGAAAGGGATTCTCTTACTGGATAGCCCTTCAACATGACAAGCACGCTCCTTTTTCTTTGCCCGTGATCGGCTCCTTACCAGTCGACAAGCAGATTGGCTCGAGATAATTTGTATGCTTTTATGTAAATTCTTGAATTTCTTATTATTCAATCTCAGGTTCTGAAAAAACCGTAAATTACGGAATTTTTGCGGCGCAAGGCAAAATCAGTTATCTCACCTCGCGCCGCAGTTCATTTTTCGGTCAGGACGGGCGCTTGACAGAGGGATCATAAAACTCGCCGAACAACACCTCTTCTTCAGGCTGATCCCTGAGGATCGGACGGGCCACCCATGTATACTGCATGTAATGTTTCAAAGCGATGTTCTCGGAAACAATATTGCCGCCCCAGATACCACATCCCATGCTTGACGTCATGGGCATCCCGTTTTCGGCGCTTCCCGCGTTGGCCTTTGATTGAGGCTGACGCACCATGATCCTTGTCACGGGAGCACGCAAGGCGTGCTGATGTATGTGTTCTTCATTGTGGCTGTAGATGCCACAGGAATGACCGCGCCCACCGACCTTGAAGATCTCCTCCATCATCTTTAGCGCATTCTCGAATTCGCCGTCATAGCGGAACAGAGTCAGAAGGGTAGTAAGCTTCTCTCCGGAAAATTTATATTCTTTACCGATGCCGTCTCCGACGACCATGATGAACTTTCGGTCTTCGGGGATCTCGAAGCCTGCTGCTTTCGCAAGTCTTTGCGGCGAAACGGCAACGGTCTCGACACGTCGATGACCCTCTTCATCCCACATTGCCTTTTCCAGCAGGGCTTTCTCCTCATCGTTGGCAAGATACCCACCCTCTTTTATGAGGGCTTCCACCATCTGATCGTATATACCGCCGCAAATTATCAGATTGCCGTCGGCAGAACATCCCGAACCGAAGTCGCTTGTCTTGCTGATTCGAGTGTTGCGGGCGGCAATCTCTATGTCAGTGGTTTCGTCAAAAATCATCGTTGCGTTCCCGGCTCCCGAACAATAGGATGGTTTCCCGGAACTGTGAGCGGCCTTGGTCATGGCCGGACCACCCGTGGCCATTATCAGGTCTCCCATGGTCATGAGCTTTTGAACCATTGCCATGTTGGGATCTTCTACACACTGCAGGAAATCTTCTGGCTCCCCTATGGCCTGCAACGCCTTACGCATGAGGCGGACGACCTCAAAGGTTGTCTTTTTCGTACGGGGGTGAGGTGAAAAGATCACAACGTCTCTGGCCTTCAAGGCGTAGATCGCGGTAACTATCGGAGTCAACTCGGGGTTCGTCATGGGTATGAGCGAAACAATCAGCCCTGCCGGTTTGGCGTATCGGGTCAGTCCCTTCTCAGGAATCATTTCTATGATCCCGACACTTTTCTGGCGCAAGGCATCTCTCAGGATGCCCAAAATCTTGTGACGTTTTCCGTATCGGCCATTTCTGTCCCCGGCACCGCTTTCATCAACGCCCATCTTGCAGAGGCGATCAAAATCCGCAGGGTTCCCCGCCGCCCAGGCCACGGCCCTGCACATGCGATCCACACGTTCCTGATCGTACTTTTCGATAATCGGCTGAACCTTGCGAGCCCGCTCCACGTGTTGTTTCAGTATTTCTTCCTGTTCCGGGGTGCATTCCCTGTTTTTAGCCATACAAAACTCTCCTTTTATTCACGATATTTCAGGATTGTCGTTAATTTAGTTATTGAATTATTGACCGATCATGTGCCAGCAGCACTACTCCCATATCCTTCTGGCTTTTTTCTCGCCGCGCCTTGCATAAATGTCGTTAATGTTCCAGCATCCGGCGGTTTCCACGGGGGCGTTTTCCATTCTCACGTCGATCAGATAAGGCTTCTCCGCTTGCAGCGCCTTTTCGAGGGCTGGTTTAAAATCTTCGGCTTTTTTTATAGTGACTCCTTCGACACCGTAGCCACGGGCGATAGTCGCAAAATCAGGCGAATAGGGTTCATCGCCTTTTCTGAAGAGCGTACCGAACTGGTGTCCGTAATGCTCCTTTTCGAGGCCCGCAATGGTCCCGAAGGCCGCGTTATTCATCACGACCCATACGACCGCAATCCCTTTTTCCACAGCTGTGGCCATTGGGGATACGTTGGTGGACATGCCTCCGTCGCCTATGAGGGCTACGACCTTCTTGTCGGGGCGGGCAACTTTGACTCCGAGAGCGGCAGACGGCCCGTAACCCATCGTTGCTAATCCGCCAGGCGGCAAGAAGGTGCCAGGCTCATAAATCGGGAACTGCTGCCCGACGCCGTTTTTATTCCAGCCCACATCGGCCACAACATATCCGTCTCTCGGGAGAACCTGCCGGAGATCAGCCAAAATCCGCTCGGGACGCATGGGGAACTGGTCCGAAGTCTGCGCCTCGAGGAGGGAATCGCTGTACTTTTTCTTCGCCGCGGCTATTTCTTTTACCGTTTCCTCCCGTTTTAACCCCTCGGGATAAAGGTTCTTTGCCGCTTCAAGAATAGATTCCAGGGCTCTTTTTGCGTCACAGATCAGGCCGACTTCAGTCTTGAAATTCCGTCCGATTTCTTGCTCGTTGATATCGATATGAATCAGCTTCGTGGGTGGAATGTCGAAAGTCTCACCCCTGTACCATGAGCTGCAGTCCGCCTCGGAAAGACGAGTCCCTATGGCAAGCATCACATCGGCTTTGAGGGCCATGGCATTGTTGAATTTCGTGCCCCAGAAACCGGTCATACCTACGGCAAGAGGATGGTCATCTGGAATGGAACCTTTTCCCATGAGAGTGTAAAGCACGGGGATCTGGAAATGCTCTGCCAGTTCCTTCAAAAGGCCTGCAGCTCCGCTTGAGATGACGCCTCCTCCGGGATAGAGGATAGGATTTTCAGCCTCCGCAAGCATACGGACGACCTTTTCGGCGTCGGAAGGATGCAAACCAGGTTTGGGTAACTCAGGCATGTTGTCATAGCGTCGTTCGAAAAATTTGGTTTCGATTTCCATGGAAAATATATCCATTGGGATGGAAACTAGCACTGGGCCCCGACGCCCGGTAACGGCCAGACGGAAGGCCTTGTCTATTATTTCTGGCAGAAGCTCCGGTCTGTCTACCCGCCAGGCTCTTTTTACGATAGGTCTATAAATTTCGAACTGGGAAGCATCAGCGTGAAGATTGATTTCCTGGTGGGGATGGCGGCCGAAATACGTGCTGGGGACATCTCCGGCTATGACGACCATAGGAATGGAATTAAGTGCTGCTTCAGCCACACCGGTCGTCGCATTCGTGAGACCGGGCCCCAGGTGAGTCATAACGACTCCAGGCGTTCCATCGTTTTTGCCTCTCGCGTAGCCGTCCGCTGCGTGAGCAGCTATCTGTTCGTGACGAACCGAGATAAATTCGATCTGCTTACTGTCTTTTATCGCGTCCAGCAACGCAATGACGGTGTGACCGCAAAGACCGAAAATCTTTTCGACACCTCGTTTTTCGAGTAAACCAACCAACTGATAACTGACCAAATCGGTTTTCATTTTTCTCCCCCCATGGTTTCAAATGTTCCAGAAAAGCTTTCGGTGCAGTTTCCTCAATATCATCCGCGCCTCCCAATGTAAAAAATTTATGTTTTCCGCTGTATAGAAACTCTCGCCGCTAAGTGGACTTTTGTATCTATTGCTACCACAACTCTTTCATGAGGTCAAGGCCGGACAGGGATCCTCGATCCGCAGGTTGGCGAGTTCCCGCTTCCCCGAGAGGCCGCCGGGGTGTTGACATTGGATCAGTCAATACAGTGAATTGAAAAGACGGAAATCCGGTAGACAGTACGCCTTTCCATACTACGGAAGCCCAGACGAATTATTACAGATCCGCGAGGAGGAAGACCTATGATAAGACCACTACCCCAAAAGCCACTCACCGTTCGAGGAAAAACACTCGGAGGGACCAAACCGCTGATCTGCATTCCGCTTGCGAAGGTCATAGGGGTCAAACCTACACGGGCTGTTGCCCAAATGGCGAAAATGAAGGCGAAAAAGGGCGAATACCCGGTAAAATAGATACTGCCAGGGGGTGTTCGCCATGATGGGAGTTCAGG
>LDZU01004918.1_pt1 | contig 16628 bp, 13 predicted proteins | sample 615531 | NCBI WGS metagenome assembly LDZU01 (sample SAMN03408293, study PRJNA278302) | terrestrial metagenome | isolation source: oil reservoir sample SB2 | place: USA: Alaska, North Slope, Schrader Bluff formation | collected 2011-09 | reverse complement strand
GCTGTCAAGCAAAAGCTTTGTTCCAAATAACAATGACAAGAAAACCTATAATCGGCTTTATTCTGAATATACGCTGCTCCACGATTATTTCGGTTATGGACACAATAACGCAATGAAACGGCTTAACAATCTCCGCACGAACATTCTTGAAAAGAAACGCCGATAAAAAAGTGAATCTCAAATACAGCACCAGCAGGTCTTCTTGCTGGTGCTTTTTTCTTTAAGAAATTCAAGTTGGCCATTTTGTTCCAATGATTATTCTAAATTTCCTCAAAATTCCCTCTTGACTTTTTGAAAAATCGTATTTAATAATGGTATAATTTTCTCACTATACTTTTTAGATAGGAGGAACAAAATTATGGCAAGTGTAACGTACGATCATGTATGGAAGAAGTTTGGTGATTTCGTCGCGCTCAATGATGTTAACCTGGATATTGAAGACAGGGAATTTCTTGTGCTCGTCGGACCATCCGGCTGCGGTAAAACAACAGCTTTACGTTGTCTCGCTGGATTAGAAGATATCACCGACGGTGAAGTAAGGATTGGCGACCAGGTCGTCAATGACGTAGCACCAAAAGACCGGGATATCGCAATGGTATTCCAGAGCTACGCCCTCTACCCCCACATGACAGTTTATGACAATATGGCATTTGGTCTTAAACTGAGGAAACTCCCCAAAGAGGAGATTCAGAAACGTGTGGAAGACGCAGCAGAAATCCTTGACATTGGCCAGTTATTGCAGCGTAAACCAAGGGAACTCTCAGGTGGTCAACGACAGCGTGTTGCGCTTGGTCGTGCTATCGTTCGCGAGCCAAAAGTGTTCCTCTTTGATGAGCCCCTTTCTAACCTGGATGCAAAATTACGCGTTCAGACACGTGCTCAAATCAGCAAACTGCATCAACGACTTAATACAACCTTTATTTACGTAACCCACGACCAAACTGAAGCTATGACCATGGCTACCAGGATTGCCGTGATCAACAAAGGTATAGTACAGCAGGTTGACACACCTCAGCAATTGTATGACTACCCCGACAATATGTTCGTAGCTGGTTTCATTGGCTCCCCATCAATGAACTTCTTCAACGGAAAATTCACCAAAGAAGGCGACGACATGATCGTTGATCTTGGAAGCTTCAGGGTAAAAGTCCCGGAAAATCGTAAAGAGATTTACGAAAGATTGGTAGGCCAGGAGATTATTTTCGGTATTCGACCTGAAGATATTCATAACCCTGAATATGCACCGCCTTCCATCATTGCGGAAGAAGTTGAAGTAGATGTGGACGTCACCGAGTTAATGGGTAATGAGATCTTCCTTTACCTCGTCAGCGGCGACCACAACTTTGTTGCCCGTGTAGACCCACGTACACGCGTTGAAATGGGCGATAAAATAACGGTCACCTTAAATATGGACAATATGCACATATTTGACCCGGTAGCAGATCCTGACAACCCTGTTGCAATTCGTTAAGATCCAGAACTAACAAAATTTATAACAAAAAGGCGATCCGCTCGGATCGCCTTTTTAGTTTAAGTGAAATTCAAATAAATTATTCTTTCACTTTGAAGTTAAAATGCTTCCTGGTTGTGATAATTACCACGCCAGCAATGATCAAACTTAACACGCCAACAAAGATAAATGCATCTCGCCAAAAACGCATTGGGAACAATCGTATTAAGGTGTCAGATGTGTAAAACTGCCATGTCCCATCCGAAAAAAAGATTTGATGGAACCATGTGAACAATTGATTGAAACTGATCGCAACCAGCAGCAAAATTGCAGCAATCAAGCCAATAAGCCCCCACCCACCCATGTAAAAAGCTGAAATTATAAAATCCCTGCGCCCTTTTTTTAACAAGACCCAGACACAAATAACTAAAAAAATAAAAAATATCGCCAAAGCTACTCGCATGCCTGTGACAACCCCCTTAACATCCACCATATGACTTAACTCTCTGTCATTGAAAATCGGTTCACCATCATTAAATGCAAGCACTTCCAGGTAATCTATATCTTCATTATTGACCAGATAACGTATCGAGGGTTCAGACCATCGCAAGCGATCCTGCATTGTAAATCCATAAGGATCTTCAGGGAAACCCGGAAGCTTGTATTCTATTTTGGCAAAAAGCGGCGTAATTAATATCCTGACAGAAATCATCAGGATCACAAATGGTGTTAATACCGAAATCAACCATTGGGAGGTTTTCAAATACCAGGCTTGATCATTCATTGCAATTCTTTCACTCCACCAGATAGGACAAAATCAACAACAATCTTATTTGTTAACCACTCAATTGGTGCACGATCATCAGTGTAAACCTGTGTGTATTCAATTGGCTGCATTTTATTCACGTAAGTCATTGTCATCGCGTCAATTAACAAGGATGGGGTTGAGGTCTCTGCCAATATCGCATAATTCTGGATAAAATTGTCCCAACTTCCAGGCTGTTTTGTCGCAAATAGCATGGTATTGAATGATTCGGGGATATCCATAATAAAGGTGCTGGCAAAAACCTGTTCAACTGTTGTGCCGAGGTCATTAACCAGTGTCCTATCTAAGGGACTTCTACCAATATTGATTACCATTACACCGTCATCCGTTAAATGCTGATGTACAATCTCGAAAAATTCGATTGTGGTCATATGCCAGGGGATATACGGCGGTCGATAGGCATCAACACTGATAATGTCATAGCTGTGTGGAGAATGTGCCAGCCCCCAGCGACCGTCCTGAACAAAGATGTTTAGATTAGGCTGCCCCATTTCAAAATACTGCTCTCCTACTTCTACAATCTTGGGGTCAATTTCATATCCATCAATTTCGATGTTGTCATAGACAGCATTGGCTTGTCTGGCTGTGGTACCAGCAGCCAATCCAACAATGGCAATACGTTTAACCGATTCTGGTGAGTGCGGATAGGCATTAAAATAAGGCGCAGCAAGTACTTGTGACCAGGGCCCATAATAATTCAATTGGGTTGGATGATAAACGGAATGCATGCCCTGCCCATCATTCAAGCGCAAATAGCGAAATCCATCCGATTCAATCACCTGGATATAATTATAAGAAGACTCCGTCTCATATACCAAATTTTCAGTCGCCTTATCCGCCCCCCTCACACCGAAAATCCACAAAATTACTAAAAGAACAGGCATCCAGCTAAACCTGAGCCATTGTTTAAACCCTACATAGATAAACAGCCCAATCGTCGATATCGCCATTAATAAGCTGCTAAAAAATAGAAAGGTGCGATATGTGCCAATTAGTGGCACCAAAATTAAAACAGGAAGGAAAGTGCCGATAAAAGAGCCAAGGGTTGAAATAGCTGATAGTAAGCCAGCTGTCTTTCCGACTTCATCTTTATCTCGCAAAGTAAGTTTTAATGCAAAAGGTGAAACCATGCCAAGCAATATCACAGGAACGATAAAGAGGATTAATATCGTTACAAAGGATCCAACAAGAATTGCCACCTGATAGCGGTCAAAGGCATTCGCCGTCAGTCGTAAAATTGGTCGAGAAGCCATGGGAACCAGCGCGATGGCAAGGCTTGCCCACATCAGTAATCTATAAAAGAAATGGAAATTCGGATATTTATCCGCCAGTTTTCCACCCGCCCAGTAGCCAACGGAAAGATAAATCAATATCAATCCAATGACACTTGCCCAAACCAGATTACTGCTGCCGTAAACATTGCCAATCAATCGGGATGCCGACATCTCCACAGCTAAGGCAGTCATCCCTGAAAAGAACACGGTAATAAATAGATAATATTTTTTCATATAATTTGACAGTTCTCAAAAAGATCTAAACAGAAATTATAATTGACAATAGTTATACCTCAAACCAATCAGTTATTCTGAAAAATGAAAAAATGCACTAGTTACGATGAAATTGCCAGCACTTATAACCAGCGTTACATTGGTAACATGTATCCAGGCACGCTCAAGGCACTCAGACGCATTCTAAGCGAAGAACAACATCATAAGGTTCTGGAGGTTGGCTGCGGTACAAGCCATTGGCTAAAAGCCCTGAGAACAATTCAAGAGATTTCATTCTTCGGGATTGATTCCTCTTTCCACATGCTCAAAAAATCGCAGCATCCCAATGGCATTTACCTCACCCAGGGCATGGCAGAACATTTACCTTTCTCAGACAATGCCTTCGATTTTATTTTTGTTGTCAATGCTTTACACCACTTTTCCAAAATAATTGCCTTTCTTAAAGAAGCGCACCGGGTATTGACCGTAAATGGCAAGCTCTCAATCGTCGGAATGGATCCGACAGTCAATCGGAACAAATGGTACATCTACAATTTTTTTGAAGGCACCTTTGACCGTGATATTACGAGGTACCAAACACAAACACAGCTTGAAAAGTGGTTAGCACAAATCGGCTTCTATATTTTAGATATTGAAGATGTCGAAATGATCCACGATCCAAAAATTGGGAGAAATGTTCTTCAAGACCCTTTCCTTAAGAAAAATGCATGCTCTCAATTAGCCATGTTAAGTGATAATGAATATCAGGATGGCATCAATAAAATCAATGACAAGTTGAACTCCAGGGGTGGAGAAAATTTCGAATTTGAGAATGATATCGTTCTGACAATGATTACGGCTGAAAAATAATTGCTTAAATAATGAACAAAAAAGCCCATTGACTGGGCTTCTTAGCTGGGGGTGAAGGATTCGAACCTCCATATACAGATTCAGAGTCTGCTGTCCTGCCGTTAGACGAACCCCCAATAACTTAATTGGGCTATATTTTACCAAATCCGCATAAAAGTATCAAGAGGAAATCACTAATTTTCTTCAGTCATTCTTAGCAGCAACCCTCAAATCGCATAAAAGTGTAAATTTGAAGTGCAACAAGGTAAAATTCAGATAAAGAGAAAAAAGGAGAGAATTTATGGCCGCGTTCAACGAGTTGAAATCCAGAGAACTATTTCAAAAATGTGATCCTGATCAGCTTGGCTTCGAATCCACCGATGAAATTAAAGAGACTGTGAGCATTTTTGGCCAGGCGCGTGCTTCAGAAGCTATTGATTTCGGTATGAACATCGCCTATCCAGGGTACAACATATTCGTTTTGGGGCCATCTGGCATGGGGAAACGCGAAATCGTCCAGAATTTTTTCAAAGAAAAGGCAAAAACAGACCCCACCCCTTCTGATTGGATTTATGTCAACAATTTTGAAAATGCGGACAAACCTGAAGCCATCGAACTACCTCCGGGATTGGGGTCACAGTATCAACAAGATATCAATAATCTGATTGATGAAATGCAAACAGCCTTATCTGCTGCTTTTGAAAGTGAAGAGTATCAAAATCGCAGGCAGACAGTATTTGAGTCCTTCAAGGAAAAACAATCAGAATTATTTACACAATTACAGGAAAACGCAAATAAAAATGACCTCGCCATGATCAAAACGCCATCAGGTATCGCCTTCGCCCCGAAGGATGCGGAAGGCGTTTTGACGGCAGATGAGGTCAACAAATTAAGTGATGATGACCGGGAAGAAATCCAACAAAATATTGAAGGCTTGCAGGAACAGCTTCAAAAGATTCTTCAACAGGTGCCAATTTGGCAGCGAGAAGCCCAGGAAGAGATAAGAGACTTAAATAAAGAAATGGCAAATTTTGCCATTGGCGGATTGATAAATGAAATCATTGAAAAATATAAAGAACATATTGAAATTGTAGAGCATGTTGAACAAACCCAGGACCAGGTTGTAGAAAATGCAGATGCTTTTTTATCAAGAACCGATGGCGAACCAAGCAGTTTTCTTGAAGCAGTTTCACAGCATGGCAGTGGACAGACATCATTAATGGATCAATTCCAAGTTAATGTCATTGTTGATAATAAGGATTTGCAAGGCGCGCCGGTTGTTTTTGAAAACAACCCCACTTATGCCAATCTAATCGGCAGAGTTGAACATTATGCACAAATGGGGACCCTGAGAACGGATTTCAGGATGATAAAACCTGGGGCAATGCACAAAGCAAACGGCGGTTATTTGGTTCTTGATGCCCGTAAATTATTATCTCAACCTTATTCCTGGGATGGCCTGAAACGGGCACTGCAATCTAAAGAGATTGAGATTGAATCGATTGAGCAGGCGCTCAGCCTGATTTCAACGGTTTCACTCAGACCGGAACCCATTCCAATAAATTTGAAAATTGCCCTGGTTGGTGATCGACTTCTTTATTACTTTTTGCTGCAACACGACCCGGAATTTTCTGATTTATTCAAGGTTGAAGCGGATTTTGAAACAGAAATAGAATGGAACCGGGAAAATCAAGATCTCTATGCGAAACTAATTGCATCAATTATTGAAAAAGAAAGCACTAAGCCCTTCAATAATACGGCTGTTGCCAGGTTGATCGAGCAGAGCGCGCGCCTGGCAAACGATACAGAACGCTTGAAAACAAAACTTCAGGATTTACATGAACTCATTGTTGAGTCTGATTACTGGGCAAAGAAAAACGAACACCCTCAGGTTACAGATAATGACGTGCAAAAAGCAATTGACTCCCAATTAAAAAGGGCTGATCGGCTTAGAGAAAAAATTCAGGAATCTATCCTTCGGGATATCAATTTGATCAGCACGGAAGGAGAAGCGATCGGACAAATCAATGGTCTCTCAGTTTATGCATTAGGTTCCTTCATGTTCGGTAAGCCAACACGGATAACTTCCCAGGTCAGTCTTGGAAAAGGACAAGTCATCGACATTGAACGGGAAGTTGAAATGGGCGGCCCCATCCACTCAAAAGGTGTATTAATTTTAGCTGGCTTTCTCAGAGGTCGCTATGCCCAGGAAACACCCCTGAGTCTGTCTGCAAGCCTGGTTTTCGAACAATCCTATGGTGGTGTTGATGGTGACAGTGCTTCATCAACTGAGCTGTATGCCCTTATGAGCAGTATTGCCGAGGTGCCCATAAAACAAAGTCTTGCGGTCACTGGATCTGTCAATCAATTTGGACAGGTTCAGGCAATTGGCGGAGTCAATGAAAAGATCGAAGGATTTTTCGATATCTGTTCAAAACGGGGACTGACAGGAGACCAGGGAGTTATCATTCCAAAAGCCAATGTCAAACACCTGATGTTAAGGCAGGATGTCATCGATGCCGTTGAAGAAGGAAAATTTCACATTTACCCTGTTGAACATGTTGATGAAGGTATCGAAATTCTCACAGGCTTACCAGCAGGCAGCAAAGATGAAAGAGGCAATTATCCTGAAGGTACAATCAATGCCCTCGTAAAAGACCGACTTGAAGGCATGGCAGCAAGGTTAACGCAATTTGGAAAAGACAAAGGTGAAAATAGTGACTGATGAAATTCAACCTATTCGCGTAGAAAGAATCCTTGTCGCACTAGACAGCTCGAGCCATAGCTTTTTTGCATTAAAAGCTGCGGTTGAAATGGCGCATCATTACAACGCATCCTTAAAAGGTGTGTTTATCCATGACAGTAAATTATTGAACCTTGCAAATATACCATTTTTAAGGGAGGTTGGTGAATACACGGCAATCACACGTGAAATTTCTTCAGATGGGATCACTCGAGGCATGGTTGTGCAATCACGCTGGATCACACAAACCTTTCACAAATTCACCAACCAAACGGGTCTGCACGGTGAATTTGAGATATTACATGGTAATATTTTCCAAATCATTGACCAGGAAGCAGAAAAATGTGATCTGCTGGTTATCGGCAAGAGTGGAACAAATCCCCTTGGAAAACCCCGGTTAGGCTCAACTGCGAGGTTGGTCATTAAACAAGTGAAAAAGCCGTTATTACTTGTTGAAGAGAATGACCAATTGGGGCACCCAATTTTTGTTTTGTTTGATGACTCGCCAGTAGGCTGGGTCATCCTTGAAACTGGAAGAGATCTTTTGAACACAGGCGAAAATCTAAACATTCTACTCAATGAGGATTCTGTGGAAGAATACAGAAGTGCTCAAAAGAAAATCAGATCATGGGCAGTGGAAAAACAAATTAATATCGCCTTTCAAGCATATAAAACAGAGTCTTTTGATCGGTTCTTAGATAAAATTTTCCATCTCAAAATCGGTTTGTTTATCATGCCGCACATAATCGAGGACATGAATCAATCGTTAATTGAAAAGTGCTTGAGAAGCATCTCATTGCCGATTTTATTAATACAACAACAGGCGTGTGATTGAGTTCGGGCAAGGTGGGAAATAATTTATTCTGTTCGTTTTTCCGAACGCATAGCAACGCTTTCGACCAAACCGATACCCAGCATCAAAGAAAGCAAAGAACTGCCCCCATAACTTACAAAGGGTAAGGTTAAGCCTGTCACAGGCAAAACATTCATATTCACACCAATATTGACAATCGATTGGAAAAATATCAATACTCCAAATCCATAAGCAATTAATGTCCCAAAGGTGTCCGTTGCATTTTGAGCTATTCTAAAACAGCGAACTATCACCACAACCAGTAAGAGCAGGACCAGCACCGTCCCCACAAACCCAAATTCGGCAGCAAGCACACTGAAAATGAAATCCGTGTGCCTAACTTTCAAAAATCTTAATTGAACCTGCGTGGACTGGTTGTAACCCTGTCCAAACAAACCACCCGTGCCAATGGTAATTAATGCCTGGTCCACGTTATAAGTTTCACCATAGCGAGCGTTTGGGTCCGGGAACAAGAAATTTGTTATGCGTAATTTTTGATAATCTTCTAAGAAAGAAAATCCTGTAAGAGCGCCAATCACCAAAACAAATAAAACCAGCCCAATCGCGATTAAAATATATCGAATTCTGATCCCAGTAATCCACAAAAAGGCAGCCCAAATCACCAAAAGCACAATCGTTGTGCTCAAATTTGGTTGAAGGAAAATCCAAATCAATAAACCGCCAACAAGTAAAGCGCTTCTTAAAATCGTTGAGAATTTAAGAATGCGATTATCCTGTTTAGCGAAAAAATTTGCCAAGGTCAATATAATAACGATTTTTGCCAATTCTGCCGGCTGGATCAAAATTTGTCCCACTTCCAACCAGCGCACCGCTCCAAACCTGGCTTCAGCAGTGAACACAAACAACAAGAACACCATAGTCACCAGGTACATGGGCTGTATCAGAGTCATCCAGTATTTGTAATCAACAGCAGCAACAACAAACAGCACAACAAGGCTGATGGCGAGGAAAGTCGTTTGACGTTGTGGATGGTCAACGAGCTCCAGGTTGCCAGCAATTGAGCTGCGGATCAATGCTATTCCCAAAATTGATAGGATCAGAACTGCACTGAACAGCCAGAAATCAAAATTTTGCCAGATATTTCGTAATTGTTTCATAAGAATTCAACTTATGGTTGAACAGGTGTGTCAATGAGTTTGAGTTCAAAATACGCATCAATCACCTGTCGGACAATAGGGGCAGCAAAAGTTGCGCCTTCTTTGCCATTATAAATAAATGCGACAACGGCAATTTCAGCATCATCCCAGGGGGCATAACCAACATACCAGGCGTGGGCTGGCCAAGCTTCAGGTACACATAAACCTTGTGCCTGTGCAACATTGTCACAATACTCAGCCGTGCCAGTCTTTCCCGCTGATCTGCTGGTGTCATTTCTAAACAAGTCATCGTGACGATCCGTCTCATATCGGCTGGCTGTACCTTCTGTGACAACCATCCGCATGCCCTGGTTAGCCAATTCAATCACCCAGGGCTCAACAGTCTTGGTTTCACTTGTTTCAACGTTCCCATCATACATATTGATCACAGGATCTTGAGTAATATCCCATCGAACGGTGGGGGTCAATTGCTGAACAATCTCACCATCCTGATCAACCACCTTATCCACAATCGTGACATCCATCAATTTGCCGCCATTGGCAATTGTAGAAATGGAATTCAACACCTGAAGCGGCGTAGCCAGCACAAATCCCTGGCCAATTGCCGCAGTATAGGTATCCCCTGTTGCCCAGTTTTCACCCAGGGTCAAACGTTTCCATGTAGGGTTAGGAACAAGCCCATCCGATTCACCTGGCAATTCAATGCCAGTTTCAGACCCATATCCAAGCGCCTGGGCGTATTCACTCATTAACCAGGGACCCAAACCACCGTCTGGAACTTCATCACCAAATCCCCCGGCAACTTTATGCCAGTAAATATTACAAGAAAAAGCGACCCCTTCTAAAAAGTTGACCATCCCATGTCCATTTCGGTCCCAGCAAACAAATTGACGCGGTACACCCGGATCATTTTCATAAAACCGCTGGATTACCGTAATCGTCCCCGGATCTTCAACCTCATATTCCGGGGTAACAACGCCCTCATTTAACACGCCAAGGGCGGATGTCATTTTATAAACAGATCCGGGGGGATGCTCGGCTGATATCGCGTGATTAAATAGTGGACGCTGTGGATCGTTGCTTAATTGCTCGTAATAATAACCTGGAATAATCCTTTCCATACGATTATTCTCAAAGTTAGGGTAGGAAACTAAGGCTAAAACTTCGCCGGTTTTTGGATTCATAGCAATCACAACGCCGTTATTTGAAATTGTCCTGCCAGAATAAGCGTTCCAATAATTTAGTTCGTTTATCAGCGCCTCACGAGCAATTGATTGCAGACGGGAATCAATGGTTAAGTAAACATCCTGGCCAGGTGTCGGTTCTACTGGTTCTTCTAATGTACGTATAATCTCCCCTGCCACATTGACCTCGACAAGTTCTCTGCCGTTTCTTCCAGCAAGAATATCATTGAGTGATTGTTCAACGCCAGCATATCCAACCTTATCCCTGTTAGCAACAAATCCCAGGTCGACATAATAATCTTCAAGCACAGCAGGAACCGGACCTAAAAAACCAATAATTTCCGACGTCAATTCGCCAGTTGGATAATGCCTGACTGAGGAGATTTCAATATCGATCCCTGGCCAATCTTCACTGTTTTCCATCACAACCATAGCGACATCCTGGGAAACATCACACTTCAAAGCTGTAGACTGATAAGGCCAGTTCGTGGTGGCAATAAAAACAATTTGTGAAATGCCCAGATCATTGTAGCAGGGTGTAAAATTACGCACCGTTTCTTCATCTGTATCTCCCTGGCTGACGGGCATATCAATCAGTTCCGCGAGTTCTCTGAAAATATCCTGTATATCTCCCTCATCTGCAGGCAGATAACCGGGGGTAACGACGACATTATACGACGGCACATTTTGAGCAAGGATATACCCATTGCGATCATAAATGGTGCCTCGAATAGCAGGCTCATAGATCACCTGTGTTCGATTATCATTTGCCTGTGCAATAAAATCTTCCCCCTGGATGATTTGAATATCAAACAAGCGAAGGATATAAAAGCCAAAAATTGTGCCAATGAGAATAAAAAGCACCAAAAAGCGCCAATTTTCAAATTTACTGTTCCGTTGAGGGTAAACACTCATGCCTCCACCTCCAATGGGTAAATTCGCCCGACCAAATCACTAACAACCGCATAAACCGGAAGTGCGAATATTAAATTCAATAATAAGCTTGGCAATATAATATGATCAACACTTATGCTAAAAGGAAATACCGCCCCGGTAATTCGGAGCACAAATATATAGATACCATGTTGAAAAATTGTGCCAACTAATGTAACAATAAACATCGCCAGTATTGGGTTGCGCCACACCCGTCTCTGTAATAGTTTTGAGATGCTAATGACGCCTAGGTAAGCAATCAAAGGCGCAAAGAACGGCATTGCAGATGCTAAACTGATCAAAACGCCAGCGACGATCGTCCACAACCAGCTGTTCTTCACCTGTTCTTGTAAAGACCATGCAGCCAGGAACAACAAAACAACATCAGCGGTACCAGAAATTAAGTTAGCCTGGGAGAAAATCGCCGTTTGCAAGCTATAAAATACCACAAGTGACAGTGCACACACAAGGTGAGAAATCAAAATTAAGGCTCCGGAATTAAAGGAGAAATATTTATTGCCTCAAAATTATCAATTACCAACACAGCATTGATACTCTCGAAATTTACAATGGGTTGAACAGAAGCCGTTTGGAACAAGGCATTTTCGCGCTGCTGGGTGGATAAAACCTGCCCGACAAAGATATTCGGTGGATAATTTCCACCTAATCCAGAAGTTAAAACAACATCCCCTGGCTCGATCGTTTCGTCTAAGGGGATCATATCCAGTGATAAATCACCGGTTAAGGAGCCAATTAATTGCGCTTCTATAGCCGCTGATTGCAAGCGAATATTTACAACAGAAGTAGAATCCGTGATCAATTTCACACGCGATGCCCTGGCAATCACAGCATCTATACGGCCTACCAATCCTTGCTGTGTGACGACAGGCATGCCGTAACGAACGCCATCCTCTGTCCCCTTATCAATAATAATGTACTGCAGAAATGGACTGATCTCACGTCCAATGACTGTAGCAGCAATGTAATCATATTGAGGATTTGTTCGCCCAAAATCCAATAAGGCAAAACAAACCTGTGCCTCTCCAAGCCGTTCTTCCATTTCAATCAACTGCGTTTGAAGTTGGGTAACTTGCGATTCAAGGATCGCATTTTGTTCACGCAGGAGCACAACATCACTCGGTGTCGTCAAGAAGTCACGTGCTGATAGATATCGGACAGACAACCATTTTTGGAATGAAACAAGCGGATTCAAGGACAAATTAAATACCGGGGTTAAATAGCCGCTTAAAGCCAAAAACAATAAGCCGGCAACTACAACAATAATGACGATTGTCTGTGTGTTTTTTGAACTAAGGAATTTCATAGCTAAGCGATCCCCAAATCGATAGAAGGTTCAAAGAGAACAGAATAATGGAAAAACAGTCAAAGATCAGGATAAGGTCCGTGTTACAGGTTCTCTTTCAAGACCAACCAGGAAGTTCGAGTATTCATCAATATTCTCCAAAATAATGCCACACCCCCGTGCAACACACGTCATCGGGTCTTCTGCAACCCAAACACGTACCCTGAGATCTGAAGATAAACGTTGATCCAGGTTTGTTAATTGAGAGCCGCCGCCTGCCAAACAAATGCCATTATCAATCAAGTCCGACAAAATTTCTGGGGGGGCTTCATCCAATGCGTCACGAATTGTCTTGACAATAACACCGATCGAGCCAGATATCGCCTCTCGAATTTCAACAGACGAAATTTCAATTGATTCTGGTAAGCCGGTAATTAAATTACGGCCGCGAACATCGATAGTTTTTTCTTCTTTCATCGGGAAAGCAGATCCAACCGCAACTTTTACTTTCTCCGCCATGCGTTCACCAATAAATAAGTTGTATTTATTGCGTACGTAATTAATGATATCCTGGTCAAGCTCATCACCAGCCACACGTAAAGAACGTGAAACAACGATCCCACCTACAGCTATGGCAGCAACTTCTGTAGTGCCGCCGCCAATATCCACAACCATTGTGCCTGAAGGACCATTCACTGGTAATCCAGCACCAATTGCTGCAGCGCTGGGCTCGGAAACCATATTAACCTGCCTTGCACCTGCAGCCATAGCAGCGTCAAATACCGCTCTTTTTTCGACTTCCGTTGCACCTGATGGAATACCAACAACAATCCTTGGCTTAGGTAACGGCACAATACTTTGCTGGTGTGCTTTGCCAATAAAATATTCCAACATAGCCTGAGTAATCTCATAATCAGAAATGACACCGTCACGTAAAGGCCTGAGCGCCACTATCGATGCCGGTGTTCGTCCGACCATTGCTCTTGCTTTTGCACCAATCGCAACAGGCTCACGGGTACGTTTATCAATAGCCACCCAGGAGGGCTCGTTAATAACAATGCCTTTACCGCGAATATTGATGATTGTATTTGCAGTTCCTAAATCAATGCCAATGTCAAGGGAAAATAATCCCCAAAACCAGTTCAGGGGAGAAAATGCCAAGGTAAAACTCCTTATTTATCAAGATTGGTAGTGGTTTCACTACCAATTTATCCTCGCAATTATACCACAGGACGGATTTTTAACATTTAATCAAGAAAAAAGTTTACCCTTGACGATACGACATGTCAATCGTCTTCCCCATAAGCATGAGCGTGAATATCATTTTTTCAAGCATAATAGGGATAAAATTATCCTCAATTTTTCAAATTCTTAAATATTTTATCGTAGTTGAAGTAATATTTGAAATTACTATACGAAACTCATGCGTTTTTCTTTAGGTTTCTCAATATTCTATACCTTTCGATACATTATTCGAGAGTCGATTGTGAATTTTGATGAACCTAATGCCATTGATAAGTCATCACCATATCGAACAACAAAAGTCATAATTCCTTGATCAGTGAATTTTTCTTCCAACAGGCTTACATCTTCCTCGCCGCCAAAACTGCTTTGGTCAATTAATATCACCACTGGCATCAATCCCCTCTGTATTAAATCCATCACCACTATCAATAGTTTCTCATCATTCGAAGGCGTGATCAATATCATTGTGGTCCCCCGAGCCAGGTGACTAATTTGGGAACTGACAAGATGCCAAAATGGAATTTCTCCCTTAGCCTGTACAACAGCCAGGGTTTCCAGGACTTTTCCCAGCTGGCGCTCACCTCGTTCTGCAGGCAAAATTGAGTAATTTTGACCAGCAGAAACCAAACCCACTTCTCGGCTCTGCTGAATGTAATATTTTGCCAGAGACGCTGCAATAGATATGGCATACTCTTCAGTATCTTTAGGTAAGGCATACTCAGGCGATTTCTTCATCCATGAGTACTTAACCAACCAGTACTCCCTTGCGCTCTGAAATTCCGGCACCTTGGTTTTAACATGCATATCCGCCTGGGCATCAATGAAAATCCACACTTCAGCTAAAGGATCCTTTTCAAATTCTTTGACGATGAGTTTTTGCTGACGAGCTGATGAAGGCCAATGAATGCGCTTTAATGGATCTCCCGGTACAAATTCCCTGACACCAGCAGCATAAGGTGTGACCTCAAGGGTTTTTTGCCTTAAAGCCCTTCCGCCTGGCAAATTACCAAAGGGTGAAGGAAAACCCTTAACATCAAAGGTATGTGGAATGACAAGCAGTCTTGAATATGATTGGAATGTCTTTCGGATAAGAAATAAGCCAAAAATATCCCCTGACTCGATCGTTGTTGGACTCAAAGTAAACCAGCCACGATTCTCGAGCAAAGAATAAGCCAAATAAGCGTAATTTTGCTGTGATCCCAGCCAGGTGATAATTCGCGATCCTGCAACGCCTGACAAGGCTGCCTGATCTGTGATTTTTAACCAAATTTTTGGGATGATTGATCTATTGTGTACCTCAAAATTTTCAGTAAAAATCTCCCCGACTTGTTTTCTTGAAATTCTTGATTTCCTGGAAATATTAATGCCAGTAAGAGAAAAACCTGCCCAGATAGCATTGACAAATAAAATGATCAATAATGTGACGAGCAAGCGGGTATAGATGGGGTTACTTGCTAATTCAGGTATCCGCGTCAGCAGAAAGCTCACACCAATTAATGTCAGCAACCACCAGAAAGACCGCCCAAACTTTATCACACCCCACCGTCCTCCAAATCGCCGCCGGGAACGGGAACGGTTTCTAAAATCTCTCGCACGATGTTTTCAGAACTGATATCTGTTAACCTTGCTGCAGGTCCAACAACAACACGATGCGGCAGCACATACGGCGCCAAATACTTAATATCGTCTGGTAAAAGTAATCCCGCCCATCAAGAGCAGCACGAGCCTGTCCCCCACGAAACAAACCTAAACTGCCCCTTGGGCTTGCACCTAAGAATACTTCTGGATGCGTCCTTGTTTTCCGTACAATCTCAACAATATATTTTTTAATTGGGTCAGATACGTGAACCTGTTTAATGGCTTCCTGAGCATAAAGGATTTCTTCAACCTCTAAAACCGGCTCCAATTCTACAATGGGGTGAACCAATCTTTGTTGTTCAAGAATTTTGATCTCATTGCTTGCTGATGTATAACCCAGGTCAATTCGCATTAAAAACCGATCCAGCTGCGCTTCTGGCAGTGGGAATGTCCCTTCATATTCAATGGGATTCTGGGTAGCCATCACCATAAATGGCGCTGGCAGTTTATAGGTTGTGCCATCAACAGTAATCTGACGTTCTTCCATCGCTTCAAGCAAAGCCGATTGCGTTTTGGGTGTTGCTCTGTTGATCTCATCTGCCAACACAATTTGAACCATGAGCGGACCTGGACGATATTCAAACTCTCGTGTGTTTTGATTGTAAATTGAGACACCAGTAACATCACTTGGAAGCATATCAGGGGTGAACTGGATACGCTTAAAACTGCATCCAAGTGATTTCGCAAGGCTGCGCGACAGCATCGTTTTTCCAACACCCGGGACATCCTCAATTAAGATATGACCCTGGCTCAAAACTGCAATGACAGTTAGCGCAACAGTGCGTTCTTTACCTATAATGACGCGGTTGAGATTGGACTTTAACTTGTAGCCCAATTTAAGAACTTGCGATATATCTACCGCCATGTCTTTGCTCCCTGGAATCGATTAATTAATCAAAGGTTTAATGAGTCTACTGAAAAAAGGGTGTGCTCTGTTTGAAAGTGGGGCGTCTTGTGTCATTTTTATGCTTTTTTGATGGTTCAATCCCATAAAACGCG
>LDZU01006992.1_pt1 | contig 16629 bp, 18 predicted proteins | sample 615531 | NCBI WGS metagenome assembly LDZU01 (sample SAMN03408293, study PRJNA278302) | terrestrial metagenome | isolation source: oil reservoir sample SB2 | place: USA: Alaska, North Slope, Schrader Bluff formation | collected 2011-09 | reverse complement strand
TAATAGCACTAAAGAAGTTTGTAGCTTAAGCTAAAAATAGCTTTTCCTTAATTAGCAAGGGTTTTGGCTTTTGAAAGGGTGAAGTTGAGTATAATGTTTTTTCATGGTCTAATTGTATCTTAAATTTGCCTTTTCCGCTGTCCGAATTTCTGGGTCCATTATAGAGATCCACTGTTCCGGTTTTTCTGAGCCACCCTTCCGGAAATAAGAGCCACCACCCCTTTTTTCCTTTAGAATGTTAATTGCACTGTAATTCAGTGTAATACATTCAAAGGAGGTCATCATATGACCAAGTACAGAGCGATCCTGAGGCTTTACAGCCAAGGGATCAGCCAGCGCAGCATTGCTGCAAGTTGTGAATGCTCAAGGAATACCGTTGCGAAGATAATCGCGCGAGCGAAAGAACTTAATTTGGCCTGGCCATTAAGTTCTGATACCACTAACTCGTCCAATTGATACATCCTTAAAATATTACCTGGTGTGGTTTATGCAGCCTTATGATATGCTTCGTTTGTGTGCGGATAAACGCCACTCTTAAACCGGATGAGCGTCCACGAGTATCTTCCGTGTAACCAAGGTGACCCAATAAAGTCCTTGCTTCAGCATACGTGAAATCGGAAGTAATTATTAAATCACCTTCTTTTTGCAACTGAGGCCATATCTCACCCAACTTTAACCGTATATCGCGCACCAAATGGGGGTCAGGTCTTGAAATATCATTATTTAACCAGCTCTTGTTTGAATGCCTTTCTAACCGTTATTGACCGTTGGGTAATGAATTTTTATCTGTTCAGCCTGTCTCATGCCGGTAGAAAAGTTAATAATTCAGTTTGATGTCCCCGTAATTATCCATAAGCTGGGGTTTCTGAACAAACGCTGGAATAGCTTCTTCAACGTCCAGCGGAGTATGATTGGGCTTAATGCTTGGTACACGTTCTTTATTGCTACCTCTTCGCATCTAAAGCTGCAATGCTTCTGATCGGTATAACCAAAAGGTTGTTTTGAAATGCAAGAGGTTTACAAACATGCAATTTTAGAAAATAGCATGTTGTACATATGAATAGCATATGATAAAATAAAAACGAGGTGATGATGATGCGAACAACTGTTACAAAACGAGGACAGACGGCTATTCCTGCTAAGGTACGTAAAAGATTCGGCATACGGACAGGTGATTTTTTAGAATGGGTGGATGATGGCCAAACGATAAAAATCATCCCTATCAGCGGTGATCCTATCCAAGCATTGCGGGGATGCGCTATAGGGAGCAATCTCGGAAGGAAATTATTGGCGGAACGGCGGGAAGATATATTAAATGAACACTAAAGCAGAAAGGTTTGTTTTGGACTCGTCAGCTATCATTGCTTTAATGGAGGAAGAAGATGGTGCTGATAGGGTGGCAGAAGTCCTAAGCCAACGAAACAGCATTCTTCCCTATATGGTACTCCTTAAAGTTTATTATATTTCGCTTAGGGAAAGAGGTCAGGCTGATGCTGACCGCCGCTATGCATTAATGAAGCAATTACCGGTCAAAATTTTGTGGCATACTGATGAAGCCGTGTTAATGACTGCCGCACATTTTAAGGCATTCCACCGAATTTCCCTTGCGGACGCTATTATTGCGGCGTATGCGAAGCTGCACAACGCTATCTTGCTACATAAAGATCCCGAATATGAATCTCTGGCGGACAAGATAAAGCTCGAAAGCCTCCCGTTTAAAAATCTATAATTGCAAAAAGTCAATAATTCAGTATGGCGTCCCCGTAATTATCCCGTAATTATCCATAGCAACGTTCTTAGTTTATTTAAAAAATTTTCCCTGCCAGATAAATATACTGATTTTTTTATTTTTAACCAAGTAAATAAACATTATTAAAAGAATTGTAAATCCCGTTATCTCCGGCACAAAAACTTGAGGGTTAAATTTTAACTGGCTAAGCCACTGGTAAAACCAGACCCAAAAAGTATCTCCCCGGTGATAAGGAAAAATAATACCGTAAGCCGGCCAGAAAAATACGCTAGGTTCCAACCACATTTGATCTAAAATTAAATGTCCGGCTACGCAGGCGCTTAAAAGAATAAGGTTGTTTTCCTTGCGCCGGGCAAAATAAAGGCCAATGATAAAAAGCAAAACAGGGAAAATTAAAGTATGGGCAAAAGTCCGGCCGTCACCCAGGTTATACCTTAAAAGTATTAAGCCTAAAGGCTTGTCTATAATATCCGGTAAAATTGACCCTAAAAAGGCCAGCCGGTAGTCCGGTTGCTTTTCCTTAAATATGATTTTATTTAGCAGCCACAAGAGGCCTAACGTAGTTCCGGTATGGCCAAAAAAGAGCACTTATTTTTACTACTTTCAATTTATTTTTTTAATTATAACCAATTTTAAACATTGACAACAAGGATAAAATAAAAATAAATTATACTTATTGTAGGGGCGTTAAATTTAACGCCCCTGCGGAAAATAAAGAAGGGAGAAAGATATCAAATGACCATAATTGTTGAAGAAGAATGTATTGGTTGTGGTTTATGCGTTGATGTTTGTCCGGTAGAGGCAATTACCTTAAACGAAGTAGCCCATATTAACCCTGAATTATGCACGGAATGCGGCAGTTGTATTGAGGAATGTCCTAACGAAGCCATTAAAGAATCTTAAACTATTTCTAACTCTACCAGGACGGCGTCTACTCCGAACTTTTTTATTTTAGCCCAGGGAACAATTACATCTTTCCCCGCCGGAAAAAACCAAAAACGGCGGCGTCCTTGAAGCACAATAGCGTGTACGGTACCCGTTTCTAAATCAATTTGGACGTCCTTAACCAGGCCTAATTTGGCTCCGTTAAACATGTTGATAATGTCTCTTTTGGCCAGCTCTGAAATCTTAAACATAAAATGAACCACCTCTTTTTTTAGCATAAAGCATAATATGTACGCTAAGTTGAGGTGGTTCCTGTAATTATAACTCACTACTGGGGTAATTTACCAGGTAGTTTGTCCGTTATGTCGGTTACATGAGCCATTATATCCTGCCTTTTATCTACATAAAGTTTTCCTTCGGCATCTAAACTGGCGTACATAACCTCCTGGACCGATTTTATTCCTTGTTTTTCTAGTTCCTGATAAAGCCATTCCTCAGTCAGGTTATTTTGTTTTAAGTTTTGTTGGATGACTATTCCGTCAATAATCATTTCACTGGGGATGCCCTGATACCTGGTCGGTAATTGCAGGTCCTGCGGCGTTAGGGGCTGTTTTTGGCTTTTCAAAAGCACGCTTAGTTTACCATTGGGCTCAAGGACCGCAAATTCAACGTCTGCAATATTAAAAACACCTTTATCCCGCAACTGCATGGTTAAATCGTCCACGTGATAAACATTCTTGCGCATATTGTCCTCTAAAATCTTGCCGTTATGAATTATAACTGTCGGCTCTCCTTCTAAAAGTTTGCGTGCCGGGCGGTATTTCATGGCCAGATACTCCGCGCCAATGGTCAGTAAACCAAATAAAAACAGGCCAAAAGCATAATACCAGCCGTTTTCTTTAAGGTCAGTAACCATAGAGGCACCAATAGAGCCAACAACAATGGCGTTGACAAAATCACTGACCGTTAATTGACCTACCTGGGTTTTACCCACCAGCCGCGTAACCAGCAGGATTAAAATAAAAGCTCCTATACCGCGAATTATTATTTCTAAAAACGGATTCATTGCCTTAATCCTCCCCGTTTAGTCTGATAAAAAATCGGAGGATTTATACTCTAGCTGATGAAAAGTAAAAAACAAGGTTTAGGTAAAATGATACCTAAAAAGGAAAAAAGGAGACAGATTTATAACTCAGCGGTAATTTGATTTAAGTAGGCCGCAAATTCTTCCTTTAAGTCAGGGTGGTGGGTAAGGGCAAAGTCTATTGTAGCCTTAAGGTAGCCCAGCTTATCACCTACATCATAACGCTGTCCCTCAAAGGCCAACCCATAAATAGGCTGCGTTTGCTTTAGCTCCCTTAAGGCGTCGGTAAGCTGGATTTCCCCTCCTGCCCCCGGCGGGGTATGGGCTAAAAGTTCAAATATTTGAGGTGTAATAATATATCTTCCCATAATTGCCAGACTGGAAGGTGCGGCGGCCGGGTCTGGTTTTTCAACCAAATCATTAACCTGGTATACACCGGGTTGAATAAGCCGGGCATCAAGGATCCCGTACTTATTTACGTCTTGAGGGGGTACTTCTTGAACGGCCAGAATGGTAGCTTGAACTTGCGTGAATAAAGTCAGCATTTGCTTTAAACAAGGGGTTTTATGGTAAATAAGGTCATCCCCTAACAAAACGGCAAAGGGTTCTTCACCTACAAACTTCCGGGCACAAAAAACCGCGTGCCCTAACCCGCGCGGCTCTTTTTGCCGGACGTAATGAATATCCACTAACTCGCCTAACTCCCGCACTATTTTTAAAAGGTCATGTTTTCCTTTTAGGGTTAAATGTCTTTCTAAGTCCGGCGATTGATCAAAGTAGTCTTCAATAGCCCGCTTCCCGCGGCCGGTAACAACCAGTACATTCTCAAGACCTGAAGCTACCACTTCTTCAACAATGTACTGGATAATAGGCTTATCTACCAGCGGCAGCATTTCTTTAGGCAAAGACTTGGTAACGGGAAGAAAACGTACCCCCAGGCCTGCGGCGGGAATAACTGCTTTGCGAACTTCCAAAAATAACCCCTCCCAGAACATTTAGGCTGCTTATACTAAATACTTTTTTAGGATAAACCTTCGCCAAGCTTCAAGCAGGTTAGAAGCCTTATTACGGTGCATCGGCGGACGTTATGTATGCGACCTTCACCAGGCTTCAAGTGGACTGGGAGTTCATCTTATCCTGCAAGCCCGGCCTATTAGAATCTTCGGTTTCCTTATTTGTGAACACGGTGGTAAATTTTAGTTAAAAAGGGCAGCTTCAACCTGGGAAGACCTTTAAGCAAACCTATCTGATTGGCCAGCAAGATAACGGCTAAAGCCAGACCCGCCAGACATAACAGGGCCTGGTCAGAAGCCAGCATGTTTAAAAGGACCGCACTCCCTCCCAGGACTATACTTACTCCGTACATAACCAGCACCGCCTGCCGGTGACTTAAACCCCTGGCTAAAAGCTGGTGGTGCAAGTGTTCTTTATCAGCCTGAAAAATGGGCCGGCGCTTAAAGCAACGCCGAACAATAGCCAATGCCGTATCAATAATAGGAATGCCTAAAATCACCACGGGCAGTAAAACCGAAATAGCCGTAACGCTTTTGGTGAGGCTTATAACAGCCATGCTGGAGAGGGCAAAGCCAAGCAGCATAGCCCCTGAATCACCCAAAAAAATTTGGGCCGGGTAAAAATTAAACCGTAAAAAACTAAAAGCAGTCACCGCTAAAATAAGGGTAAGCATAATTACTTCCTGCTGACCGGCGGCGCCAAATACTTTCCACTGGGTTAAGGCAACTGCCGTCATGGTTAAGGCAGCAATACCCGCTACCCCACTGGCCAATCCATCCAATCCGTCAATCAGGTTAAGGGCATTGGTAACCCCTACTATCCATAATATAGTAAAAGGAATGCTTATCCACCCTAAAGGCATAATATGGCCGCTAAAAGGATTGGTAACAAAATCAACCGTTACCCCGAAACCAACGGCACAACCTGCCGCCGCTATTTGACCGGCCAATTTTAAAACAGGAGAAATTGACTTTATATCATCAATAATACCTACTAAAAGAATAATCGTCAGTCCGGTCAGTAAACCAACCAAGGTCAAATTAAGCGGTAAGGCCAACATTACCGCACAAACAAAACCGGCATAAATGGCCATTCCTCCCAACCGGGGCATTGCTTTTTGGTGCACCTTGCGCGTGCCCGGCCGGTCTATTGCCTTGACCTTAAAAGCCAGCCTTTTCACCTGCGGAGTTAAAAACCATACCAGCAGGCCGGCAAACAAGAGAGCAAGAATGGTTTTTAGCACTATATCCCTTCCTTAACTAATTAAATAATCAAATAATTATTTAATTTGGCTTAACCGATAACCCAACCCTTGCTTCATTAGTACGGGCGTATTGCTATACGCCCCTCCTTCCACTAATTACTGACCATTAACCGTTAATACAAAACGTGGTCATTTTATCACTTTATCTGCAACAGTAACAAACCCTAAAAAACGATAAAAAAAGAATTTAACAGACATTTCTAGGCTAAAAACATAAATTTAGGCGGTATTTTGTTGTTTTTCTAAGCTAAGCAATAAAATACGGGAGCGTAAACTGGTCAAGGTAAACGCCACTAATACTTTTTCCGGCGTTAGCGGCCTGGCCCACCATTGATTTAAAACCGGTAAAGCAGTTAAAGACGACTGCCAGGAAACAGTATTGATTAATTTTCCGTCCATAGATACGGTAATTAGCGCCTGGGCACCTAAGTCAGAAATTAAGGTATGTCCATCCGGAAGTTTCACGGCACAAACCGGTTGTTTAAGATAACCAGATTTACTGACCGGTTCCTGCGATGAAGGCTCTAGTGTGGGATAAGTTCCGGTTCCGTACTGCCAGACTATTTGCTTTTGAGGGGTAAGTTCGAATACGCGGCCTCCTACCAGGCCGCGGTCAACGACCAGGGTATTTCCGTTAGCCAAACGGGTGGCCTGGACCGGGCAGGCTAAATGCCCGGGTATCCCTGGTGACACCGGTTTTCCCCAGCCGTAAGACCAGACAACTTTTTTGGCCGGAGTAACTTCAATAATTTTAAAGGGCATGGTAATTAAGGTGTGACCATTTGCTAAGCGCTCGGCGTAGCGAGGCGCCTGCGCTAACGAGGAAAAACGGTATTCCCAGACCATATTCCCTTGCGGACTTACCTCACAAACCCGGGGGGTGTATGGCGGACCAGGAGCGCCGGAATCGGCTAGCAGGCAATTTCCGTTAGCCAGGCGCAAGGCGCTGTTGGCCTGGATACCAGGAAAAGACCAAACTTCCTGCCCGTCTGGGGTAACCTCTGCTACGGCTGGTTTTTGATAACCCACCCGGCAAATAAGTAAATTTCCGGTGGGTAAAAGGTCAAAAAAATTAGGATGGTTAATTTTAAAATCTTCTTGATAGTCAATATAAACTGCTTCTTCCGTGGTAGTTTCCAAAGCCACGGCCGGAAAAACAAATAATAAATAAGCGGCTACCATTAGAAAAAATACCGGGATAAAATTTATTAACCTTGGCTGTTTTATTTGTTTTGGTTCAGCAGGGGCGTATTGCAATACGCCCCTACATTTACTTTGCCTAAGCCAGGCAAACATAAAATATAGCTCCTTCCTACTGTACGGGCGTATAGCAATACGCCCGTACATTTACCCTTCATTTAATGGTTGATATATATGGCAGGAGGATTATTTTGCCATATTACTTTCGCCCCTAAGGCTTCGCTTACAAAACGTAAAGGTACCATGGTTCTGCCGGCCCTAATCTGAGGGGGGACATCCAGCCAAACCTTTTGTTCATTTATTAAAGCTTCTTGTTTTCCCATGGTTAAAAGAATAGTCTTGTCTTCCAAAACCGCGGTAACGGTAGCAGTAGACTGGTCCCAATCCACTTTTGCCTGCAGGGCTTCAAAAATGCCCCTTAGCGGTACCAGCACCCGTCCCTTTTCTGTTTCCGGCGGTACGTCAAAGAAAAGGCGTTTTTCATTTAAGTAAACGGGTATCTGGTGCAAGATTAAAAAGGCGTTGGCTATCTTTCTTTCTTTACCGTCAGAGGGATGGCTAACCAGACGGTCTTTTACCCACATGGCCGAGGAACCACCCCCGTCTAAAGCCGCGGCGCTTTGCGCCCCTAAATCCACCATTAAGTAAGCCATTTCTTCCAGGCTCAAACCGGCTTTAGGCTCTTTCTGGCGTCCATCAACCACCACAAATAACAAGTGGCCTTGTTTATTTACGCCGACTGCCGTGCGGGCAGCCCGCTTTAAAATGCTGCCGCGAAAGCCTTCCACCACTCCCTGCCACAAAGGCTGCCCTTCTGAAACTAAAAGCGGCCCGGCCGTTACCAGGTGTTTTAGACTGGGAATAGAGCCTTTAGCCGGGTCGTAATAACCTAAAAGCAACTGGTTATTTTCCTTAATTCCTACCGCTGTACGTAAAAGGTCTTCGCTATTTAGTAGTTGTCCATCTTTTATTAATGTTCCAATGGGAAGCCCGCCGGAAAAGTTAAAAAAACCTCCGTTAACGGCTGCTACTGCCCCATGCCTTTTAGCCATTTGACTCAAGGCTTCCAACTGTCCTAAATTATCGCCCCCCACGGCTAAGTGAATTTCCAGCAATTTTTGCGACGGGTTAATTTCCGCCACGTACCCGCTCAGCGGTTCATCATCCCAATTCCGGCCAACTAAAGAATAATATTTTACCCCCGGGGCAATTTCTTTAGCGGCCTTAGTGCTTTCCGCAAAAGATTTTACCCCCGGTTGAAAGCGTACTAACTGCCCGCCCGGCCAAATTAAAGGGGGAGGTGTTTTCTCAATTAGCTGCTCTTGAGCTTTTGAGGAAGGTAAACAAAGAAAAGCGGAAAAAACAGCGCTTAAAATTAAAAGGATAAAAATACGTAAGAAAGACAGTTTCATCAAACATCCCCATAATTAAAAACTTTAGGGCATTATAAGCTAAATTAGCTATTCTTGTCAAGAAATTTTTCGTTGAAATTTTTCGTTGATAATATTTTCCATTATGAGCGTGCTTTCCCGGGCTTTTTGCTGAAGCATAGGGAGGGTTAAAGCTATTTTTTGCTGAAAGGCAGCCGGCTCGATTAAAACATCCTTTATCATTTTCCATAACCCCTCAAAAGTTAAATCTTTAGTTGTTCCAGCCGGGGTAAGGTTAAAGTGGTTTAAAAAACGGGTTATTTTTGGGTCATAAGCAATACCCGCAAAGGGGACCCCCATTACCGCCGCTATAATTAGAGCGTGCAGACGCATACCAACAACCAGCTTAAACCTGTTCATAACCGCCATAAGCTGCGGCACGGTCAGCTCTTCTTTAATTACCGCCGCCGTAGGGGTAAAGGCCTGGGCTAATTTTTGGGCTAAAGGCAAATCAGCCGGGTAATGAAAAGGCAAAAAAATTACCTGCCAACCCTCCCGTCTTAGGGCTTCTCCCACCTGGACAAATACTCTTTCCTGGGCTTCTTTTAAATCCGGCCAGGAGCGCAGACAAAAGCCGGCGGTGGGTCTGCTTTGTTCTAAATGGTATTTGTCAAGCAACTCTTTGACCAAAGCAAAGTTTGATCCCTCGCTTAATGCCTCACTCGTTAAACCAAGCACCGGGTCAGCCGTAACGTAAATTGCCGGCCGGTTAACGCCCATCTCTTTTAAGGCTTGGGCTGATTCTTCGTCACGTACGGTTATTAAGTCAACTTGATTTACCACGCGGCGCACCAAGTAACGCCCGGTTATACTTTGCACCGGACCTATCCCTTGGGCGTAAAAAAACACCGGTTTTTTTAAATACTTGGCCAACCGGATTACCCCCAGGTAATAAAGCAGGCTTTTTAAACCTGTTACGTCCTGCAGGAGGCTGCCCCCCCCGCTAACTAAAAGGTCACTGCCGGAAATAGCCTGCTTTATTTCTTTAAGTCGCCAGCGATTAGCCGCTTCTACCTGGTATAAACTTTTTGTCTTGACGGGATTAGAGGAAAGTACAACAAACTCCCCTTGGGGGAAGAACTTTCGCCATAACGTTAACATACTGTAAATAATGGCTTCGTCCCCTAGATTATCAAAACCAAAATAGCCGGAAATAACCGCCTTAAAAGAAGGAGTTTCTTTCTTCGGTAAAATACTTTTGCCCCCATTGCCGTACAAAATAGAAAATGAAAATTAAGCCAAGCCCGCTTAAAATTCCAAGCCATAAACCGTTAAATGAGCGCTGCAGGGAAATTAATAAGGGAGTATGAATATGAGCATAGGTATTAACTAAAGATATCTGACCAATAGCTCCCAGTAAAAGAAGGGGTAAAAAGCGGTGGTCACGGTAACCCGTGTAAAAAAGCAGCAAGAGTAAGGGGTACCCCAGTAAAAATTCTTTAGTGCGGGGCCGCACACCCAAAACCAAATCAAGCAAAGCCCTTGTTTTTAGCTCCAGGGAAGAAGTAATTAGAACCGCTTCGTTACCGGTGCGTAAAATATATATGATGCCCAGGCTCAACAAAATTAAGCCAATTATCGCCCATTTTACCGGTAAAGCCGCGTCAAAAAATTTTTTCAGGCGTAAACCACCGGGCACTGAAGAAGGAATAAAGCAAAAGTAAAAAACTATGGTTAAAATAAGCAAGGGTAAAATGTGAGCGGCCTTCACCCCTGAAAACACATCCAGTTTAAGCATGTACCCGGTATCAGCCAGTAAACCTACGGTTAAAATAGCCCCAGGTAAAGACATAAGGGAGGTCCGGATTAACCGCCAAACACCTTCCAGGGGAGAAACTCCCTGGGAAGGAACATTTTGAGCCAAAGATAAAACCGGAAAAATAATTACGGCGGCTAAAGCCATGGCTTTCCGTCCAAAGTTTAAATTAAAGTAGAGCAAAAAAAGCCAGCCCAATACGGTTAAAACTCCCAGAATTAACCCGGCCCGGCGAGGTAATTTTATTTTTTCCCAGAGCAACAAGCCGCCGGCTATTACTCCCAATCCCATTAAAAATAATAGCCATCTGACTACCGGCAGGGACGAAAACATACTGGCCTGTCCCAACCTCAATTTTTCATTTTCCAGGGCTTGTTTTATGCCGGCATAGAAGTTAAGGTTGGCGGTTAAAATTCGGTCCCCCGCTCCGCCATTATCAGGCCGCAAAAAGGGACGCACCAGTAAGAACCGGACGTTTCGCTCCGCAGCCGCCAGCACGTAGCGGTCTTTGGCTTGCGTAAAGTTATAATTAGGATTGGCCATTTCTTTTGGGGAAATGCTGTGCATCCTGACTACTTTTTTATCCAGGAGAATTCCTAGCTTAGCTAACCCCTTTTGAGGAAAAAACTCAATCTGGCCGACCGGTACATCCAGCTCAGTTATTAAAGCAGCCAAACTTTTAATATAGGCCGGATAGGCCGGTAAAATTTCATCGTTGAAAAACAAGGCCGATAAATGGGGTATTTTTTTCAAGGGGGTAAAAACTGCCCTTAAGCCTTCTGGGGTGGCATCGGGCCAGTTCTTTAACTGAATAGCGGTCAACAAACCAGCCTGGGCAATTTCTTGAAGGGCCGTTTGGGAAAAACCTAAGCCCATCCCTCTTAAGGTGGCAAAACTGGCCGGGGTATAAACGGCTGAATAACCGTCTTTTAAAAAAAAGGTTCGGGCGACTTTTGTTTTAGCTTTTAGTTGCCCGGCCAGTTGAAGCAAAGTATCTTCCCGGTGAGTAATAAAATAAACCCCACTATTATAAGGGGATACAGCCGCTAGTTCCCTTAACCAGGGAGCACATGGGCCTTCTTGTTCTATTATTTGTTGCAACCCTTGGGCGGTTAAAAAAGCAAATTCTGCCGTTATAAATGGAGTGGAACTATCTATTTCCATAATTTCGGCGTTGGCTTTCCGTTCCTCTAAAGTGGCTTCTTTTAAAAAAACAGTGGTCAAGCCATTTTGTTTAAATAACTGCATAACCTGGGCCGGTTTTTTTCCCGTAAGCTCCGCCAGCGTTTTTATGTCTTCGTATAGCATGGCCACTTCAATCTGACGGCATTTAATTTCCCGCAAGTAACGCTGTCCACCGGCGTAAAGCCCGGCCGCCAGACTTAAGACTAAAATAAAGATTAAAACCAGGACATATCTTCGTTGAGGCATAATCATTGAGGAACTACCGGGATAAATTTTATACTGCTGTCCTCAACGTTATTTTCCGGATACACGCTGCCTACGGTGCTATTTGTACTGTCTTTTTCTTCTGCCCTCTTATTAGCAGCCTCATATGTTTCTTTTTGTACGGGCGTATTGCTATACGCCCCTCCGTTTTTTGGGCCGGCTGGTACTTGAAAGCCAAGAGTCTGTTTTGACTGAGGTAAAGGTAAGGTCACGGCCTGTTTATTACCAGGGTAAACTTTATCATTTATTATCGGCCCCTGCACCACGTTAACTATTTTTCCTTCCTTAAACAAAGTTCTGGCTACCTCACGGGCTTTTTGCGGCTCTACCAACCAGTAGCTTCCGCCGTTTATATTGCCAAACTGCCCGGGTAAAGTCTGAGTGACAATCTCGGCTTGCTCAAAGTTCCTTACGGCCTCGGCCAGCTTAACCATTTGCAAAAGACTAAGATTAGTTTTAAGGCTTTTGTTTATTTCAGGCACCAGTCTAGGCAGTTTAAGCACCGTTGACGGTTGCATTATTTCATGGGCCAAGGCTTTTAAAAAATTTAACTGCCGCTGCGTGCGGGAAATATCCCCCAATGCATCACCCCGGTAACGCACGTACTGCAAGGCTTTACGCCCGTCCAGGCGTTGTTCCCCAGGATAAAGGTTAATTGCGTACGCGGGGCCATCGGTGCTGTCATAATGACGCATTCGTTTTTCTACATTTATGGTAACGCCCCCTAAAATATCTACTATCTTTTCAAAACCTTGCCAGTCTGTCAGCACATAATATTTTACCGGTATCCCAATGAGTTCCGAAACCACTTCGGCCGTTTTTTCCGGTCCATCGTAAAAACTGGCCGCGTTTATTTTATCTAGCCCATGACCAGGAATATGCACCCTGGTATCCCGCGGAATGGAAAGCAAGGCTACTTGCTTTTGGCCGCTTTGAGCCGTTAAGCTGCCTTTCCCGCTTACTATATCAGCTACAATAATGCTGTCGGTGCGGGCTATTTCTTCTCCGGGCCGGGCATCCGTACCCAGCAACAAAACTGGAAAAACCTTCTCTGGGGTACTGGCTTCACTAAAAATTCCTGGAACAGGTAACTTTGACCAGTGCATATACATATTGGCATATAAATATAACCCGCCTAGAGCGAAAAGAAAAACCAGGCAAAACAAAAAAAAGGGTATTTTTCGTTTTAATCTCTTTTTTGGCTTTCCGATTTTAAGTCACCCTTTCCTAAATCCTAACCGGTTTTAACTATCTTTACTTTCTTAACTTTCTTGTAGGGGCGTTAAATTTAACGCCCCTACTACTTATTTTAACGGTGCATTATGACCACCGTAGTTTGGGCCCGGATCCCGCGTCCGTCAGCCCGGGGAATAAGAATTAAATGATTGGGTGGCACCACCTTGCCCGCGGCAAGGTTAACTCCGCCGGTAAGGTCAGGAAGGCCGCTCCCTGTTGGGTCTAGGATTAAAGCCGTACCGGTGCGTAAAATAAGCTCCGTTCCTGCCCCTCCGGTAAAATCCTGCCCGGCCGAAATAGTTTTTATTTGCCACTGGGCACTGCCAGTACTAGTTTCACTTAAAATTTTTTTTACTGCCGTTCCAATGTTTTCCTGAAAATAATGCCCTACAAATTCTGTCACGTAGCTTTTAGTTACTAAAGGGTCAGCACTCGTGCCTGGCTCATCAGCGCCTTGCGCTAAAACCAGACCAACCCAGTAAAAAACTACTAAACCTAACAAAATAAAAATTATAAGCCAAATTTTCTTTTTTTGAAAAAAACCTTGTTTCTTTTTCATCCTGATAATATTATTCTTATTTTCCTTTCTTTCTCGACTAAAAACTGTTTATAACTACTTCAGTACGGGCGTATTGCTATACGTCCCTCCTTATAATAAAGATTTTCGACACCAGCAGCTTATTTTCCTGCTTGAAATTAATAAATATGTTTTTTTGCTCTTTGCAAAATATTTTCCATGAACGCACATTGTTTAGTCCAATCACACTCAATAGCTTGTTCAGGACAATATAAATCGCATAAATAACATCTATCGCAATCCTTAACCCATTTCGGATATGGATCAAGTATTATTGCCTCGGCAGGACAGTTTTCAGCGCATTGGCCACATTTAGAACATTTTTCTTTATTTAAGTGAAATTCCGGAAACCATTTTTCCATAAATGGCTCAGGCCTTCCCTTCCATCCTCCTTGCGCCCATTTGTTATCTTTAGACCAAAAGTCTAATTTTTCGGGGGTTTTAGGGTTTAGAGCTTTAGAAATCAAACTTACGCCAAATTGCTTTGCCTCTTCTAATTCTTTTTGATTTGGGTGTCCAAGACTGGAAGGAAGGGATGATTCCTTGAAATGACTATAACAACGGTGCTGATCGAGCCCTATCCACCGGTCATATCCATCTATTATTTTAAGGCCTTTTTTATCTAGAATTTTTTTTATTTTGTATAATGTGGCCCCAGGATTTCCTCCGCTGGTGCAAAATAAAAATCCTTTAGCCTGACTCAAATCCGGAAGCGATTCTAAAACCTCAATCAGATGATACGGAGGATGGAAATAATAAACGGGGGTGCCGAATCCAATCAATTGATATTCCCTAAAGTCAAGACCGCTTATTAAATTTAGATCCTGCGAAATCTTAGTAAAACTAAATAATTTACAAGAATTTCCTTCATATTTTAAACCTTGCGCAATTTTTTCAGCGATTTTTTTGGTACTCCCTTGTTGGGAGAAATAAAAAATAGCACTTTTTAAGGACATAATTTCTCTCCTTTTTATATAAGAGGAACCTTAAGGCAGCAACGGGGCCAAGAACCTTATTTAAGGCTTCTATCCCCCAAATTCTTATTTCTATGTCATCTATTATTTTTCCTTTCTCCACCATCAGGTCCTGACCTGTCCTTCTCCCATGATAATATATTTGTAAGTGGTAAGTTCTTTTAATCCCATGGGACCGCGGGCGTGAAGCTTTTGCGTGGAAATACCTATTTCGGCCCCAAATCCATACTGATAGCCATCGGTGAAGCGGGTAGAAGCGTTTACGTACACCGCGGCCGCGTCTACCTCCCGCAAAAAACGCCGGGCTTTGGTATAGTTTTCCGTAATAATGGCCTCGGAATGGCCTGTGCTGTACTTATAAATATGATTTAGGGCCTCATCCATGCTGTTTACTACCCGTACGGCTAAAATTAAATCCAGGTACTCGGTCGCCCAATCTTCTTCCGTAGCCTCAGCTATCCAAGGAGTTATATCTTTTGTTACCGGGCAGCCCCTTATTTCCACTTTTAATTCTTTTAATTTTTCCAGCATAACCGGCAGAAAAGAGGAAGCAATTTCCTGGTGCACCAGTAATGTTTCCATAGCGTTACAAACCCCGGGCCGCTGGCACTTGGCGTTTATGATAATTTCTTGCGCCATGTCTAAATTAGCCTCGTTATCAACGTAAACATGACAGTTTCCTACCCCGGTCTCAATTACCGGAATGGTAGCATTTTGAACAACGGTTTGAATTAATCCGGCTCCGCCGCGCGGGATAAGGACATCAATCAGCCCGTTTAACTTTAGCATTACGTTCACGGCCGCCCGGTCGGTATTTTCAATTAACTGAATGGTTCCTTCAGGAACTCCGGCGTAATGAGCCGCCGCAGAAATAACCGTCGTAATGGCCAGGTTAGAATTAATTGCTTCTGAGCCGCCGCGTAAAATAACCGCGTTGCCTGCCTTTAAGCACAGGCCAGCCGCATCTACGGTCACATTGGGCCGGGCCTCATAAACAATACCCACCACCCCAAGGGGAACGCGCTGCCGGCCAACTTGAATGTTTTTCGCCGCCAGCCACATGCCCTCAACCTCACCCACCGGATCAGGCAAGGAAGCCACTACGTGTAAGCCTTCAGCCATTTCTTCAATTCTTTTGGGGTTTAAAGTTAAGCGGTCAATTAAGGCGGAAGTTAGCCCTCTACCTTGGGCTTTTTGGACGTCTGCTTCATTAGCCTCAAGAATAGCGTTCTTGTTTTTTACCAGGTTATCTGCCATAGCATATAGAGCCTTGTTTTTTACCTCGCCGGGCAAATAGGCCAGCCGCCGGGCGGCTTCTTTAGCCCGGGATGCTTTTTCCCTTACCTCGTTTTCTATGGTTAACATAAAAAATAAAACCCCCTTTTAGTTTTTAAACATTATTTTCTGATAACCAGATTGTTGCGGTGTATTATCTCTTCGTAATCCTTATGTCCCAGGATTTGGGGTATTTTTTTTGTTTGTTTCCCTTTGATTAACTCAATTTCCCGGGCCGTAAAGTTAACTATTCCGCGGGCAATTTCTTTACCGGCCGGGTCAATAACACTAACGGTATTACCAATTTCAAAATCTCCTTCTACCGACAGGACCCCCGAAGGAAGCAAACTTTTCCCTTTTTTTGAGATGGCCTCCGCTGCCCCGGTATCCACCAGGATTTTACCCTGTAAGGGAGTATTATAGGCAATCCAGCGTTTTTTGTTCTCTAATTTGCCGGTGGGCCAAAAAACCGTGCCTAATTTTTCTCCGTCTATTATCCGCCGGATTACATTTTTCTCACGTGCTTGAGCCAGCACGGTTGTTATCCCTGAATGCATGGCTATCTGCGCGGCCTGAAGCTTGGTAGCCATTCCCCCGCTGCCTAAACCCGTACCCACTCCCCCCGCAAGCTGTTCTACTTCGGGGGTTATTTCTTTAACTTCAGAAATAAAGCAGGCCTTTGCTGAACGCCTGGGGTCGGCCGTATACAGCCCGTCAACATCGGAAAGAAGAATG
>LDZU01003599.1_pt1 | contig 16703 bp, 28 predicted proteins | sample 615531 | NCBI WGS metagenome assembly LDZU01 (sample SAMN03408293, study PRJNA278302) | terrestrial metagenome | isolation source: oil reservoir sample SB2 | place: USA: Alaska, North Slope, Schrader Bluff formation | collected 2011-09 | reverse complement strand
CCGTTACGGCAGCGCCGAGATCACGCTCAACGCTATAACGGGGTGATCCACCCCACAGTTTTTTATAGTCTCCTCACTTCCTGCCATATATGGCGGTGAAAGTGATCAGTTTCTACCAGGAAGGGTGTATGGGGTGCGAGGAGCAGACCCCGATTCTTCGCGAGGTAGAGATGAATCTCGGGATCGAGATCGAGGAGATCGATGCTGTGAAGAACCCCGAGCAGATCAAAACATACAGCCTCCGGGTGACCCCGACAACCCTCGTCATTGAGGGGGACAGGGTCAGGGAGCGGATGGAGGGGCTCGTCCACCGCGAAGATCTGGAGGCTGCGATCCGGCGGCACCTGTCCCAACCCCTGCCCCGGTAAAGGTCAGGGCAGGCGGTTCAGTTCTTTTTTGCAGTTTTAGGTGATCAGGAGGGTAACAGAAAGCGGGGATCACCGCTTCATCTGGTAACGCCCGTCAATGTAGCCGTAGATCCGCTTCACCCTGCGGGCCACGGTCTTCTTGCCTTCTTTCCGGAGGACCGGACCATCGCGGAGCTTGATGTGCGATATCCGGATCCGCCGCCCGCCGAAGGGGTAGGCCTCCCCGACGACGAACTCCTCTTCCCCCTCTGCGGTCTGGTAGAGCGGGAGGGTCGTGCGGCCGGTGTGGATGGACGCCCTCACCACGACCAGCTCAATCCCCCGGGTCCAGAGGGTTGTCACTTCCTCGGCCGCTGCGTGGTAGACTCGTTTCGCTCCGGTCTCGATGCCGGTGACCTCGACCCCGAATACATCGTCTCCGCACTCCGCGGCGATGTGGTCTCCGAGGCTCACGACCTCGTTGGCGAGCATCTCCACGCTGCAGACCTGTGACTCGGTCTCACGGCTCACGATAGCCTTGATGGTGAGAATGCCGGGCTCCGGAGGCCTTGGAATCCGGTGGACCTGACCGCATTCGTTGCACTGCACCACCAGTTCGGCGGCTTCACGGAGAATCTGGTGATCGCACTCCTCTTTACAGACGGGACAGTCGATACTAATCATTCATTAGCAATAGAATCCCTCTCCTAATTAAGCATGAAGGCGAGGGATATCGTGCGGGCATGGGGGCATCCTCTGATCCAGGGGACCCACCCGACGACGTTTGAGGTGACGAGGGACGAGACGCTGACCGTGACCGGCGACTGCATCATCGCCGTCGCTGCCGACAAGGGTGCCGCAGACCTCGACCCGGACCTCAAAGCAGTGCTCCGCGACGACCGGGCAGTGCTCACGACCCGGCTTACCGCAGGGAACGAGACCGTCGAGATCCGGTCGCGGGGAAGCGCGGCGTTCACTCTGGACCACCCCGCCGACCTCGTCTGGCGGCGAAGCGACTTCGTCTCTGACCGGACCGTGGGCATCCGTTCCGACTCTGTCGCAGCCACCCTCCCCCGGTCGTTCATCGAGGCGCTCCGGCGGGGTGAGGAGCTGGTGGTCGAACTCGAGGCGGAGGTCCCCGAGGATTCCTGAGCCCCGCGTGCGCACCCGGCATCCCGCCGGGGTTCTACCGGTTCACCGGTCGCGACCGAGCTCGGTGAGTTTCATCTCGGCTGCGCCGAGGAGGTCTTCGCACTGCTTCACGAGGAGCGCACCGCGTTCGTAGATGACGATGCTCTCTTCGAGGCTCGTATCGCCGTCTTCCAGTCTCCGGACAATCCCCCGCAGTTCTTCCAGCATCTCTTCAAAGGTCTCTGTCATACGTTATCTCCTCCACGACGGCACTGCACCGGCCGTCCTTCATCAAGAGCACTACACGGTCTTTTGGGTGGAGTTCCCCGGCGCTTCTCACGACGCTTCCCCCCGACTCGACGATGCAGTAACCCCGGTCCAGGATGGCGAGCGGGTTCTTCCCCACGATATGTGCACGGACCTCCGCGAGCGCGAACCGGTCGCGCTGCACCCGGGCGAGCGCCGCCCGCCGGAGCAGGTCCTCATGCTCGACGAGACGCTGCATCCGCTCGTGGATCCGGCGTGTAAGCCGCCGGGGGTGCATGCGCCCCGCGAGTTCCTCGACCTCGCCTCCCGAGGCGGCGAGGCGGTGGAGAAGGAGCGAACGCATCCTCTCTTCATACCCGGAGAGTTCCCCGAGCACCTCCCGGCGCTCGGGCACGGCCCGTTCCGCCGCTGCCGACGGCGTCGGCGCCCGGAGGTCCGCGGCGAAGTCGCAGAGGGCGGTGTCCACCTCGTGGCCGACGGCGCTGATCACCGGCGTCCTGCATGCGGCGACGGCCCGCACGACGTCGGGGTGATTGAAGGGGAAGAGGTCCTCGAAGCTTCCGCCTCCGCGCCCGATGATGATCACGTCCACGAGCCCGTCGATTCGCCGGATCGCCTCCGCGATCTCGGTGTGGGCCCCATCGCCCTGGACGGCCGTCGGGGAGAGGACCACCTCGACCGGATACCGCCGGTCGATGACCGAGAGGATGTCCTTCACTGCCGCACCGGTAGGGGAGGTGACCACGCCGACCCGGTGCGGGAAGAGCGGGATGGGCCGTTTCCGCTCAGGGGCGAAGAGCCCCTCGGCGTTGAGTTCCTGTTTCCAGCGCTCGACCATGAGGTGGCGCTCGCCGAGACCCGCCGGGAGCATCTCCCGGACGATCAGCTGGTATCTCCCGTGAGGTTCGTAGACTTCTACGGACCCCCAGGCGAGGACGTCCATGCCGTCTTTCGGCGTAAAGCCGAGCGCGGATGCGGAGGTGCGCCACATCACGCAGTTGAGCAGCGCGGAATTCCTTCCGTTTCGCTCCGAAAGCGAGAAATAGCGGTGGCCGGAGGTATGGTCCTTATAGTTGGTCACCTCTCCACGGACCCAGACCTGGTGCAGGCGGGCGTCGTCGAGGAGGTCGCAGATGAGTCCCGAGACCTCTGAAACCGCGAGGATCGGGGTGCCGAACCGATCCGGACCGGTGGAATGACCGCCGAGCATCATCACAATCTATTAGACCGATGGTTTATATCATGTAGTAGTATGGGTCGTTTCGCCGTCTCGACCATGTTCTTCCACGAGTACCCGTGCGACTGCATCTTCGACTACGTTGCCGAATCCGGCCTCGACGGCCTCGAGTTCTGGGTCGAGACGCCGCACTTCTGGCTTCGCGATCGCCCGGAGGACGAACTCGCCGGGTGCATCGCCGACCACCCGGAACTCGCGCCGATCACCGTTCATGCCCCGTCGCTGGACTTAAACCCCTGCTCCATCAACCCGAGAGTCGCCGAGATCTCGGTCGAGTATACCGTCGAAGCGATCCGGATGGCGGAGCGGATGGGTGCCGGCGTGGTCACCGTCCACCCGGGGAGAAGGACAGCGAAACGGCACCCGAGCGCCTACGACTACCGGCGGTTCGAGGAGTACATCGCCCGGCTCCGGGAGGTCGCAGAGAAGACCCGGGTGAAGGTGGCGATCGAGAACCTGGAGCCCCGGGTCAACGCCCTGCTCTACACCGCGGAGGATGCCGCCGAGGTGCTCGACCGGGAGCCGTGGCTCTGGTTCACGCTCGATATGGGGCATGCCATGATGGCGTCCCCGGGGGAGGTGGACCGGTTCATCGACCTCTGCATCGAGCGGATGGCAAACGTCCACGTCAGCGCAATCGGCGGGAACGGGCGGCCTCACCACCCCGTCCATAACGACCCGTCCGCGGCCCGGGTGCTTGCGGAACTTGCCGACCGGGGCTACGACGGGTACCTCACCCTGGAAATCGAGGACATGGTCTTTGCCGGGCCCCTCTCATCCGAAGAGAAGGTTGTGCTCCTGGCACGGGAATTGGAGGCGCTGGAGAAGATATTCTCCTGAAGCGCTGGTTTTATAACATCTGCCTGCAACATAATTCATATAACCCCAACGGATAACCCGAGACTAGATGCAGCCGTCCAGTGCGGCGTGGAATAAATGGTAATCGTAGACCTTGTAACCATAGAGATCGCATTATTTCTTATCTGTCTGCTTCTCTCGGGCTTCTTCTCAAGTTCGGAAGTCGCCCTCATATCGATAACCCGGGCGAAAGTTCGGGCACTCTTGAACCAGAGTCGCAAAGGAGCGACAGCGCTCGATACCCTGAAGCGGTCGACCGATACCCTCCTGATCACCATCCTGATCGGGAATAACATCGTCAACGTGGCAGCAGCATCGCTTGCGACAGCGATCGCCATCGGCATATACGGCGACGTCGGTATCGGCATAGCAACCGGTGTCACGGTCATCCTGATGCTGATCTTTGGGGAGATCGGACCGAAGATGTACGCCTCCCGGCATGTCGAGGAATTCGCGCTCCGTGTCGCTGTGCCTATCCTCTATCTCTCAAAGGTGCTCTACCCCGTGCTCTGGGTCTCGGACCGTATCAAGGGGCAGTTCGCCTTCAGACCCGGCGTGAGCGAGCCGGTCGTCACCGAGGAGGAGATCAAGGAGTGGATCGACGTCGGTGAGGAGGAGGGGACTATCGAGGAGGAGGAGCGGGACATGCTCTACTCCGTGCTGCGCTTTGGGGATACGACGGTCCGCGAGGTGATGACGTCGCGTGTCGACGTCGTTATGATCGAGGATACCGCCACGCTCGATAGCGCCCTCTCCATCTTCAACGAGACGGGTTTCTCCCGGATCCCGATCTACCACGAGCAGATCGACAACGTCGTCGGGCTCTTGAACGTCAAGGACATCTTTGCAGCGGTCTTCCGGCAGCAGATGAGCGCGACGATCCGGAGCCTGATGTACGAACCCTATTTCGTTCCCGAGAGCAAGAAGATCGACGAACTCTTAAAGGAACTCCAGGTGAAGAAGCAGCATATGGCGGTCGTCCTCGACGAGTACGGGTCGTTTGCCGGGATCGTGACGGTCGAAGATATGCTCGAGGAACTGGTCGGCGAGATCATGGACGAGTTCGACGAGGAGGAGCCCGAGGTGCAGGAGATCGAAGAAGGTGTCTATCTGGTCGATGCACGAGCATGGGTGGAGCACCTCAATGAGGACCTGCACCTGGCCCTCCCGCTGACGGATTCGTATGAGAGTCTCGGCGGTCTCGTTATCGACCGGCTGGGGCACATTCCACGCCGCGGTGAGGTGGTCAAGATCGAGGAGAGCAACACCACGCTCGTGGTGATGCAGATGCGGGGCCGGCGGATCGTCAAGGTGAAGCTGATCCTCGCACCTCAAACCGGGCCGGAGGAGGCCCGGTAAGGAGTCCGGTATTTATGGATCCAGAGAGACCTGGTAACAAAAAACGGATTGCGGTGCTCGCCTCAGGAAGGGGGTCGAACTTTCAGGCGGTGCTCGATGCCGTCGCGGCCGGGGATATCCCGGCGATCTGTGTCGGCCTGATCACCGACAATCCCCGGGCGTACGCGATAGAGCGGGCCGAAAGCGCCGGTATCCCGGTGACGGTCGTCGACTATGCGCGGTTCCCCTCGAAGGCCGCCTACGAGGAGGCGCTCCTCGCTGCGATGCAGGGCTGCCGGGCGGACCTCTTCGTCCTCGCCGGGTACATGCGGATCCTCGGGGCCGGCATCGTCCACGAGTTCTCGGGCCGGATGATGAACATCCACCCTGCCCTGCTCCCGGCGTTTACCGGCCTGCACGCACAGCGGCAGGCGGTCGAGTGCGGGGTGAAGGTCGCGGGCTGCACCGTCCACCTCGTGGACGAGGGGATGGACACCGGCCCCATCGTCGTCCAGCGATGCGTGCCGGTCCTCCCGGACGACGACGAATCGACGCTCGCCGACCGGATCCTGGTCGAGGAGCACAAGGCCCTCCCGCTCGCCGTGAAGTTTTTCTGCGAGGACCGCCTGGAGGTCACCGGTCGGCGGGTGCGAGTCCGCTGACCCCGGGGATCAAACCCTTATATATTCTTCCGCCGCTAATCTCAAGACCCACCATTGGAACAGATCGCACATGGCAGATACTACACGTAAATCAGGCTCCCGGAGACTCGCCCGTGAGAGGATCTCTATCCTCTTTGCACGTGCTGCGGAGTTCTACCCGGAAAACCCCACCTGGAGCAACCGCTGTGTGGAACTGGCCCGGAAGATCGGCATGCGCCACCGGGTACGGATTGAACGGCCGCTGAAACGCCGCTTCTGCCGCCGGTGCAGCGCCTACCTGGTCCCCGGGTCGAACGCCCGGGTCAGAATCCATCGGGGCCGTGTGATCATCACCTGTCTTGCCTGCGGACACCAGTCTCGGTATCCTGTCGGGAGGCCTCAACCATGAGTAAAGAATCATTTCAGGATCTCAAGCCCACCATCTGGGTGGGGAAACGGGGTATCACCAGTGTCATGATCGATGAAATCCGGCGCCAGCTAAAAGATCGCAAGGTCGTCAAGGTACGATGGCTCCGGAACACCGAAGTCGATCCCGAGGAGATAGCGGCATCGGCCGGCGCGGTTCTCGCCGAGGTCCGGGGGCGAACTCTTGTCCTCACGGAGCGGCGAGGGCGATCATCCGGGCACAATCCTCGAAATATATAAAACATCACTGAACGAATATGTAAAGACTGTTAGCGAGAGTGAGGTTCATCTATGACGACTGTATATGACATCCCTGCCGATATGTTCATCCGGCAGGCGGCAGAAGAACTCAAGAAAAACCCGCAGATTCAGCCCCCCGACTGGGCCGCTTTTGCAAAGACGGGGGTACACAAAGAGCTGCCCCCCGAGAATGACGACTGGTGGTATGTGCGTGCGGCGTCGGTTCTCCGGCGTATCTACACCGACGGTCCCGTCGGCGCCCAGAGAATGCGCTCTATCTACGGCGGCAAGCGTAACCGGGGCCCCGCTCCCTCCCAGTTCAGGAAGGGAAGCGGTGCGATCGTCCGGAAACTCTTCCAGCAGCTTGAAGCAACCGGATACGTCTCCCAGACCCGCGGAGGGCGCACGGTCACTGCAGCCGGCAGATCCTTCCTCGACAACATCGCAAACGGCCTGAAGGCTCAGGCTACCGAGATTGCACCGGGCCTTGCCAAATACTGATCGACAGGAGGTATGACTGATGGTAGACGACGAACTTGCGGAACTCCGCCGCCGGAAGATGGAACAGATGCAGCGGCAGGCGATGAGCAGCCAGCAGGGGATGGAAGATGAGGCGGCACGCCAGCAGCAGATCGATGCGCAGGTCCGCGCCGCACTCATGGAGATCCTGGAACCTGAAGCGAGGGAGCGACTCAACACCATCAAGTTGACCCGGCCGGATTTTGCAAAAGCGGTCGAGCAGCAACTGGTGATGCTGGCCCAGAGCGGCAGGGTCCGGCAACGGATCACTGACGAACAGTTAAAAGGCCTGCTTACGCAGTTGACACCGTCGAAGAAAGAGTTCAGGATTACGCGGAAGTAATGGAAGCAGGTGTGCTCTTCTCGGGAGGGAAGGATAGTGCGCTGGCGGCGATCATGCTCGCGCGCGATTACGGCGTGGAACTGAATACCTGCGTATTCGATCCCGACCGTGATGTTCCGGAGGTGCGGGCCGCAGCGGTCGCTCTGGGCCTCCCCTTCAAGAGGAGGGTGCTCGGAAGAGACCTCCTCGAGGAGGCTGTCGACCTGCTTCTCTCCTGCGGTTACCCCAACGATGCGATCGATATGGTCCACCGGACCGCGATCGAAACCCTCTCCCACGAGTATGCGGTTGTCGGCGACGGCACCCGCCGTGAAGACCGGGTTCCCCGGATCGAACGGTCCGAGGTGCAACACCTGGAGATGACCACCGGCTGCTCCTACATCAGGCCGCTCCTCGGCTACGGGAAACCGGAGGTGGAACGCCTCGCCGGGCGGCTGCTTGTGGTGCGGTACGGGGAGACGGGCAGTATCGGGAACGGCGACTACGAAGAAGAGATCCGTTGCGCGATCCGCGCTCGCGGTATCGACACGGCGCCGCTCTTTCCTTCCCGCCACCTGCAGTCCCTGGTGGTCGGTAAGAGGGAGACCTGAATACTACGAGAGTGAGAGTTATGAGCAAGTTAATGAAGGGCCGGAAGATCCGGCTGGCAAAGGCATGCGAGCAGAACCGCCGCGTGCCTGCATGGGTGATGATCAGGACCAACCGTGCGGTTGCGTCGCATCCGAAGAGGCGCAACTGGAGACGGAGTTCTCTGAAGGTGTGAGATTATGGCAGAGATACTGAAGGAACATATCTATATCATCCCTCTCCGTGAGGTGAAGCGTGCACCCCGGTGGAAGAGGGGCAACACCGCTATCAAGGACATCAAGGCGTTTCTTGTGCGGCACATGAAGAGCGAGGATATCAAACTTGACCAGACCATCAACGAGAAGGTCTGGGAAAACGGCAGTCAGAAGCCCCCACGGAAGATTCGCGTCCGCGCGATGAAGTTCGAGGACGGGCAGGTTCAGGCCGAACTCGCTGAGGAGTGAAATGACAGGGACGATCGACCTCGCCGGCGATCCGAACATCGGCGTTTACGCACGCGTCTTTGAGGACATAGCGATCGTATACCCCGGGGCGCCGGGGGCGTTCACCGAGGCTCTCGCACGAGAACTCGATGTCGAGATCGTGAGCACCTATATCCAGGGAAGCAGCATCATCGGCTCGCTTGTTGCCGGAAACAGCCAGGGCCTGGTCGTCAGCGGCCTCGTTACCGAGGAGGAACTGGCGGTCCTCAGGGAATACCGGGAAGTCCTCCTGCTCGAGGGCTCCATGAACGCGGCGGGCAACGTGATTCTGGCAAACGACTGTGTTGCCGCTGTCCATCCCGAGATGGAGTTCGATGTCGCCGAAGAGATCGGGTCGTTCCTTTCTGTGCCGGTGATCCGGCTCTCGCTCGGGGGCATCAAAACTGTCGGGATGGCCGGGTGTGCGACGAATCAGGGTATTCTCGTCCATCCGAGGGCCAACGATACGGAGATCGCCAGTCTTGAACGGGTTGTCGACCTCCCGATCGGCCTCGGTTCGATCAATATGGGAAGCGGTCTCGTGGGCGCCGGGCTCCTTGCGAACAGCAAGGGATACATCGCAGGATCCGTTACGAGCGGGTTTGAACTGGGACGAATAGAAGAAGTCTTTGGGTTTTTGGAGTGATACAGTCATGGAGAACCAGACGTTTGAAGTTATAGGTGCGTGTAAAATCAACGACAAGTGGGAACCGTACCGGAGGGTTATCGGAGCACCGAACGAGAACCAGGCAAGAGAGAAGATTCTGGCGGACATTGGAAGCAAACACCGCCTGAAGAGAAGTTATATCACTATCAAGACGGTTAATGTTGTAGCTGGTGAATGACGTGGACCAGGCAGATCCTCGCGAGATACAGTCCCTCCAGATGTACTTGAACGAGTACGGGCAGCAGATAGAGCTCCTGACGCAGCAGCTCGGTATGATTGAGCAGCAGCGCCTCGAGTCTGCCGCTGCCATCGAATCCATTCGCGCCATCGAGGAGAACAAGGACGGTATCGTCCTTCTTCCCGTCGGGGGCGGCGCTCTTCTCCGGGTGAAGGTGCTTGATGCCGGTCACGTTCTCGTGAACATCGGGGCCGACGTCTCTGTTGAGAGGGCCAGCGCGGATGCGGTGGAGTATCTCCGGGATCGGATAGCCGAACTTGAGGCGGTGGGGAAGAAAGTCGCAGGTTCGGTCGAGCAGTTGCAGGGGCAGGCAACGGAGATCTCCCGGCGCCTCGAGGCAGCTTACCGGGGGGCCCGACAGGCCCAGGCAGGCCAGGGCGGAAGCTGATAATGTTTGATTCCTTAAAGAAAAAACTTCAGACTATCAGGGATAAATTTACCTCGAATATCGAGGAAGCTGCCGGAACCGAACCGGTACCGCCGGTTGCCGAAGTACCGGAGGTCGCAGAGCCCGCGCCCTCCCATGCCCTCCTGCCCGAACCCCCGGTCACCGGGGAAGAGCGGGAGGAACCCACGTTTTTCAACAAGATTAAAGTCCTTGTCCGGGAGCGGGAAGTCCTCCTCCAGGAGAAGGATATCGAGGAGCCTCTTTCTGAACTTGAGATGGTCCTCCTCGAGAACGACGTCGCACTCCCGGTCACGGACGAGATCATCGCCCGGATGCGCCGGGACCTCGTGGGCCGGCACAGAAAGATCGGCTCCTCGGTCGACGACCTGGTCGTTGGAACCCTGCGGTCCGCACTCTGCGGGGTGCTGGGGGAAGGCCTCGACCTCCGTGAATACATCGCGGGGCACGAGCGGCCCGTGAAGATCCTCTTCACCGGCGTGAACGGGACCGGGAAGACGACGACGGTCGCAAAGGTCGGCCACTACCTCCAGAAGAACGGGTTTTCAGTGGTGATCGGTGCCGGCGACACCTTCCGTGCGGGGGCGATCGAGCAGATCCGGACCCACGCCGACCGCCTTGGTATCAAGGTGATCCAGCATCAGGCGGGCGCCGACCCTTCAGCGGTCCTCTTCGACGCGGTCCAGTACGCCAGAGCGCACGAGATCGATGTTGTCCTCGCCGATACGGCCGGCCGGTTCCATAACCGGGCAAACCTCATGAGCCAGCTTGAGAAGATACGGCGGGTCATGAAGCCCGACCTCGTCGTCTACGTCGACGAGGCGGTGGCAGGAAACGATGCGGTCATCCGGGCCGACGAGTTCAACAAGGCGGTCGGCACCGACGCGGTCGTCCTGACGAAGGCGGATATGGATCCCAGGGGCGGCGCGGCCATATCGGTTGCGCACACCGTTGGAAAACCAATCCTCTTCCTCGGGATTGGCCAGGGGTACGACGACATCATGCCGTTTGAGCCCCGTGCCATGGTGAACGAACTCTTAGGAGATGAGGCCTGATGCTCGATAACCTCGGTGCATCCTTGAAGGATGCCGTCAAGAAACTTGCCGGCAAGACGGTGATCGACCGGGAGCACGTCCTCCGGATCGTCTACCAGGAACTCGTCCGGATGATGGGGACGCCGGGCGAAGTGACGCTCGGGCCCCAGACCATCCTTATGGCGGGCCTGCAGGGGAGCGGCAAGACCACGACGACCGCGAAGCTCGCCCGCTACTTCCAGCGCAAAGGGCTTCGGGTCGGGGTGATCTGTGCCGATACCTTCCGTCCGGGTGCGTACGACCAGTTAAAGACGCTCTGTGACCGGATCGGGGTTGCGTGTTTTGGGGACCCGAACGAATCCGACGCCATCAAGATCGTCCGGGAGGGACCCAGGGGCGGCACGCCCTTGAGGAGAACCTGATCGAGGAGATCGTCAACATCAACGAGATCTCCCGTGCCGACCACCGCTGGCTCGTGATCGACGCGGCGCTCGGCCAGCAGGCGAGCGAGCAGGCCCGCGGGTTCCACGCGGCGATCGGGATCGACGGCGTCCTCGTCACCAAGATGGACGGCACCGCGAAAGGCGGCGGTGCACTCTCCGCCGTTGCCGAGACGCAGAGCGGCATCGTCTTCATCGGGAGCGGCGAGACGATCGAGGATCTCGAACGGTTCGACCCGGACGGGTTCATCTCCCGGCTGCTCGGGATGGGCGACTTACGGGCGCTCGTCGAGCGGGCGGAGGAGGCGGTCTCGGCCGAGGATATCGACGTCAACGCCATGCTCAAAGGCAGGTTCACGCTCCGGGACATGTACAAGCAGCTTGAGGCCTTGAACAAGATGGGGCCCTTGAAGCAGATCATGAGCATGCTCCCCCTTGGAGGCATGCAGATCCCGGACGACGCCTACGACATCACCAGCACCAAGATGCAGCGCTACAAGGTGATCATGGACTCGATGACGCCCCCCGAACTCGACGACCCATCGGTGATCGGGAGATCGAGGATCCAGCGCATCGCCCGGGGTGCCGGGGTGGCGCCCGACGATGTCCGGGACCTCATCAAATACTACAAGATCATGCAGCGGGCCTTAAAAGGCATGCGGGGCATGGGCAGCGGCAAATTCAACATGCAGCGCATGATGAAGAAGTTCGGCAGGACCCAGTAGATGAAACGGTTTGCCATCGTAGGCCACCTTGCCGCAACGAGCGGCACCTTCAGCCTCAATGATCTTGCCGGGAGTGCGGGGAGGATGGACGTCCTCTGCCGCTGCATCAACTCCTCGTTCTTTCTCTCCCACGACCTCCGGCGCGACGTCGAGTGTTACCTGATCCTCTGCGGGGAGCCCGGTCCGGAGAAGACCGTCCTCTTCCGGGGAAGCGAGGTCCGCTACCTCTCGCCGGACGAGCGGAGCAGCGCCGCCCTGATCAAGAAGGCGCTCGCGATCCCCTGCGGGGACGAGTTCCGTGAGTCGACCCCGGGCGTCTACATCCGCCGCGGCGGACTCGCAAGGCTTCTTGCCGAGATCCCGTTTGCGGTCCTCGACGAGGCGGGGGACGATATCCGGACCGTTTCGGCGCTCCCGGAGGCCTGCCTCCTCTCTGATCACCACAACTTTACCGCCGGGGAGCAGGAGCTGATCGAGGGCTACCCCTGCTACTCGGTAGGGCCACGGTCGCTGCATGCCGACCACACAATCACCGTCCTCTTAAACGAGATGGACCGGAGGGAATCCTGATGGATATCGAAGAGGTAGAAGCAATTCTTGGATACGGCGATACCTGCAACCACTGCCTCGGGCGTTTCTTCGGCAAGCGGTCGTTTGGGCTGACGAACGAGGAACGCGGCCGGGCACTCCGGATCACCCGGGAACTTGTGGCGAACGAGCCGCATCACGAACCGGAACCGGAGTCCTGCTGGATCTGCGGCGGGGAGTTCACCCGCATCGATGCGTGGGCCGCGAAGGTCGTCGAAAAGGTGCGCGGCATCGAGTTTTCAACGTTTCTTATCGGGACGAAAGTGCCGCCGCTTGTCGCGGAGAGCGAGGAGATGGTCTGGAGCGATCTCTCCCTCCATGACCCGGAACCGCTGAAAGCGGAGATGAACCGGGAAGTCGGGAAGACCGTCTCGGCACTCACCGGGAAGAAGGCCGACCTCAAGAAGCCCGATGTCGTGGCGATCCTCGACCTCGCGGAAGGAACCGTCGAGGTGCAGGTCAATCCTGTCTTCTTCTTCGGCCGGTACATAAAGTACGAGCGCGGCATCCCCCAGACGCACTGGGATTGCCGGACGTGCCGGGGAGCAGGGTGCGAACTCTGCAACTTCACCGGCAAACAGTATGCCGACTCCGTCGAGGAACTGATCGGCCGGCCGGTGATCGAGGCCTTCGATGCGGAGAACGCTGTCCTGCACGGTGCTGGCCGGGAGGATATCGACGCCCGGATGCTCGGGACGGGCCGCCCGTTCGTGATGGAGGTCGAGGCGCCGGTGAAACGGTCGGTGGACCTCGCAGCGCTCGAAGAAACAATCAACCGCAGCGCTGAAGGCAGGGTAGCGGTCCATCTGACCGGATGGGCGGACCGGAAGGTTGTGCAAAGCCTTAAATCCGACAAAGCGCATAAAAAATACAGGATCCTGGTCGAGATCGACGGTTCTGTAACGCCAGATGAGTTCAGAGCGGCCCTCGATCAGTTAAAAGGTGTAACGATACGGCAGCGCACCCCCAACCGGGTGTCACACCGACGGGCAGATTTAGTTCGGGAACGGCAGGTTCTCGATATCGGGTGTACAGGCACGCAGGACGGCAGATTCTGGGTTGAAGTCGTCGGCGAAGCGGGCCTCTACATCAAAGAATTGATATCGAGTGACAGTGGCAGAACCCAGCCCAGCCTTGCCCAGATCCTGGGGCGCACCGCGAGTGTTGTCAGCCTCGATGTGGTGCTGGTCGAAACAGCGAACGAATATGGTGAGTAATCATGGCACATCACAATGGACCACGCAAGAAGACGCGGTATAAGTTCAAGAAAGACCTCAGAAAACGCGGTATCCCCCCGGTCAGCTCGGTGATTCAGGTGTTCGAGCTCGGTCAGCGGGTACACGTCGTGGTCGAGCCGAGTGTCCAGAAGGGCATGCCCCACCGGAGATTCCACGGGAAGACCGGCACAGTCATCGGGCAGCGCGGACGCGCATGGGTTCTCGAAGTCAGGGATGGAGATACGATAAAACAGGTGATTGCGAGACCGCAACACCTAAAAGCGCAGAAGATATAATCCTCAGCAGTAGTGATTGGCATGAAGGTAAAACGAATAGTCAGCGAAGAGCGGATGCTGCTCCCCGAACTGCATGATACACTCCTTTCCGTGGAGGCAGTCCGGCTCGAGTCCAGAGAAGAGATGTCCTACGAGCTTCGTAAGAGTATCGAGCATGCCAATCACCTCTCAAAGACATCCTCTGAGAAGGCCCGTGACCTTGTCGCCGAGCTCGTAAAACTCGAGAAGATGAAAGAGGAGATCGCTTTCCGCATCGCAAACCTGATGCCGCGGACCCGCGACGAACTGCGAGCCATCTACGCCAAAGAACGGTTCAACCTCACGACGGAAGAACTGGACGAGATCCTCGATCTGGTAATGACCCACTTCTGATTGAAGGGGTGGTGCCAATGAAGACCGAAAGGAAAGAGGAGAATGCGGTAGTCATCGATATCCTTCCTATGGGGTATGCGAGCGACCAGCGTCCAGTTTACAAGCGCGAACCGGTTATCCTCGCAGTCGGCGTGGACCAGTTCAAACTGCTTGAACTCGTCCCGAAGCCGGGTGCGGATATCCAGGTCTATGACCGTGTCTACATCGGTGATGCGGAGCGGGAGAAGGTCGAGCGTGTCAAACGGCGGATGAGCTACGAAGATCTGACGGCGACGGCGAAGCTGGAACTGCCGTTTGTGATCGAGAAGATCGTCCGCGAGAACGAGGCGCGGTTCGTCGACTTCTTCAACAAATCCGTCTCCATCACGCCGAAGTTCCACATGCTGCACCTGCTTCCCGGCATCGGGAAGAAGCTGTTGTGGGAAGTGATCGAGCAGCGGGAGAAGAAGCCGTTCGAGAGTTTCGCCGATATATCCGGGCGGATCAAGTCGCTCCCGCACCCGGATCGGATGATTGTCAGCCGGATCCTGCATGAGATCGAGGATCCGGATGAGAAGTATCATATCTTCACATCGAGATGAGTGCTCCTAGAGATCAGCATTTTCTCGTCGACAAGCGGGCCGTCGAGAAGATTGCCGGTTTTGTTGACGTTTCCGGTCGGAGGGTGCTCGAGGTTGGACCCGGTGAAGGGATCCTCACCCGTGCCCTCCTTGATAAGGGTGCAGAGGTCATTGCGGTAGAGATCGATCCGGCTCTTGTCGAAGAACTCGAGGTCGCCTTTGCCGATGAGATCGAGGAAGGCCGCCTCGAGATCGTTAGAGGCGACGCGAAGAAGGTGGACCTCCCGCCGTATGATATCGTCGTCGCGAACCTCCCCTACTCTGTTTCTTCGAAGATCACGTTCCGGCTGCTTGGGATCGGCTTTGAGGTCGCGGTCCTGATGTACCAGAAGGAGTTCGGCCAGCGGATGATTGCGCCGCCGGGGACGTCCAACGTCGGGCGGCTCTCGGTGATGGTGCAGACCTATGCTTCCGTAAAACCGCTCCTCGAACTCGGGCCCGGCGCTTTCCGCCCGAGGCCCGAGGTCCGCTCCTGGGTGGTCCGGATAACGCCGCATGAGCCGCCGTACCCGATCGCCGACCAGAAGGTCTATGCCGACGTCGTTCGGGTGCTCTTCTCTCACCGGAGAAAGACCGTCCGGAAGGGGCTCCGGAGCGGTAAGGATACGTTTGCGCCCGAAGCGATCGAGCGGGCGATTGCGGGTCTGCCCGACGACCTCCTGCAGCGCCGGCCCGAAGACCTGACGCTCGAGGAGTTTGCGCTGATAGCAACCAAGATGAGCGGGAGTTGAGGATGCTCCCCGACCAGGTTTACTCTCCCGCCGAGGACTCGTTTCTCCTCCTCCGGGCGGCGCTTGCCGAGGTCCGGCCGACCGACCGGGTGCTTGAGGTCGGGACCGGGAGCGGCTACGTCGCGGCCGGGCTTGCCGGCCGGGCGGCGGCGGTGGTCGCGACCGACATCAACCCCCACGCGGTGGCGTGCGCCCGTGCCCGCGGGGTAGCGGCGGTCCGGACCGATCTCTTCGCGGGGCTATCCGGCCTCTTCGACCTCGTCCTCTTCAATCCCCCTTACCTCCCGACCGCCCCTGAGGAGCGGATCGACGACTGGCTGGAGTACGCCCTCGACGGCGGGCCGACAGGAAGGGTAGTCATCGAACGGTTCGTCGCGGATGTTGGAAGGGTGCTTTCGCCGTCCTCCGGGCGATGCGGGACCTCTGCCGGATGGGGTTGTGAGGCTACCCCGAGAGTTTTCAACTTACAGCAGTGACGCGAGGCGGAGCGAGAAACACATAGGTTGCTGGCGCTCCCCCCCCTTCCCTCATCGTTGAGACAACTCCTTCTAGAACCCTTATACTTTCAAGGTTCTTCCTGAGTTTCCTCGAGAGTTACTCCCACTCGAAAATATTTCGTTGTCCACCGGATTTAGGCGCATGGTATGCCTGATTCCTACTGTTTGGCTTGTCAGGAATTGTCAGGGACACCCTCTCTGCATTAACGAGTTCTCTTAAGCAGTTTTTAGCCCATGTCCGCGTCTTTCTGAACAAGATACTAATTTCCGTAGCGGTAAATGGGTGGACCTCGCATACCCTGACAATCAGTTCCTCCCGTTTCTCTGGGGTAATTCTCTGTCCAAGGCTCTGAATCTCATCCTGGAGACTACCTGGAAGTGATGATAAAATGCGTTCTCTCTCTGATTCTATCTGGGTATCTTGTGTTCTTAACTGGGTAACTAAGTCTGAATCTGGCTTATTTCCTGTTTTCATT
>LDZU01006141.1_pt1 | contig 16709 bp, 16 predicted proteins | sample 615531 | NCBI WGS metagenome assembly LDZU01 (sample SAMN03408293, study PRJNA278302) | terrestrial metagenome | isolation source: oil reservoir sample SB2 | place: USA: Alaska, North Slope, Schrader Bluff formation | collected 2011-09 | reverse complement strand
TAAAAACAATAAGCCTTAGTAAAACAAGGGGTAAGTCTACCCAAAACCAGAGGAAATTTTTTCACCAAAGAAAACTACCCCCAAAGTATTGACACAGACGATTTTTCTAAAAACTTGACATTTAGAGGGGATTAAAGATATAATTTTTTTACTAATTTTTAAATTGAATACTTTTAAAATAAAAAGGAGAAGGTTAATTAAATGAAGCGAACATACCAACCAAATACCAGAAAAAAATTAAAAGTCCATGGATTCCGCCAAAGAATGAGCACCAAAGCGGGTCGGCTCGTTATAAAAAGAAGACGCCTAAAAGGACGTAAAAGACTTACCGTGTCGGGCTAAGGAGAAAAATATATTTATAAAGATATTAGAGGGACCTTGATAAAAAGAAAAATAACCAAAAATGATGAATTTAAAAAAGTTTTTTTAGAAGGGAAAAGGATTGAAAGTAATAATTTGACATTATTTTTTTTAAGGAATAGGTATAAATTTAATAGATTGGGAGTTATTGTAAAAAAAGAAATAGGCAAGGCTGTGACTAGAAACAAAACAAAAAGAAAGATAAGAGAAGCCTATAGGCGTATAAACGAGAAATTATTTCAAGGATATGATATAATTATAATTGCTAATAAAAGCATCATTGAATTAGACTTTTTTGAGATTTATAATGAGTTAGAGAGTCTTTTTACAAAAAAGAGGCTTTTAGCATAGGGAAATAAATTTTTTGGATGACGGGATTTTGATAAGGTTAAATAAAAGGCTGTAAACTTAGAACCTTATATTTGAACGATAAATAAAATAAAGAAGATACACAAAAGCGTATTAAGAGTGCATTGAAAATTTTATGAATAAAATAATAATTTTTTTAATAATTTTATATCAAAAGTACATATCCCCCTTAAAACCACCTACTTGTCGCTTTTATCCCAGCTGTTCTGAATACGCAATCCAGGCTTTTAAGGAATATAGTCTTTTAAAAGGTCTAAAACTTTCTATTATGAGGATATTACGTTGTCACCCCTTTAATCCGGGAGGATATGATCCTCTTCCTTGACTTTTAAGAGAGACCCATATTCATATAAATAACAATAAAATATAATAAATAACAAAATATAAAAATAAATAGCAAAGGAGAAAATTTTGGGAAACTTATGGAGTTCTTTAGGCGATATTTTCGCTAACATAATAGTGTTTTTTTATAGTTTTACCCACAATTACGGTATCGCTATTATTTTGATGACCATTCTTATTAGGGTAATCTTGTACCCTCTAATGCAAAAACAGATGGTTTCTATGCGGGAAATGCAGAAGATACAACCCTTAATGAAAGAGGTACAAGAAAAATACAAGAATGATAAGGAAAGATTAAATAGAGAGTTAATGGCTTTATATAAGGAACATAAAGTCAATCCTATGAGTGGCTGCTTGCCATTATTAATTCAAATGCCCATTTTGATTTTACTATTCCAGGTTTTAAGACAATTTAATGAGAAGATATATTCTGTTTATAACGGAAATCCGGGATTTTTATGGTTGAAAGATCTATCTTTACCAGACCAATTACTTAAGTTACCCGGAAATGGAATTTTTGGAATACAATATTTGGGTATAATGCCCTTTTTGATTGCTGGTTCAATGTATTATCAACAAAAGATGACCGCTGCTCCAGATTCAACCGGCAAAGCAGGGGGGTCTGCTGAACAAACCCAGAAGATGATGACTGTTATGATGCCTTTGTTGATTGGATTTATGAGTTTTAGTCTTCCCTCAGGCCTAACTTTATATTGGTTAATTTCTACTTTATTAGGAATTGGGCAACAGTATCTAATAAATAAGAAAATTCCTGCAGCTGCAGAAGTAAAAAGTGAAGTTCCAAGGAAAAGAGAAAAGGTAGTTCCTGAAAAGACAAAGAGCCCCACTCTTAGTCAAGAAGAGCCTTGGATTCCGGGATATGGGAAAGCAATAGAAAATAACCCTATTAAAGGAAAGAGAAAGAGTAAAAAATATAAAAAAGGCAAAAGAAACTAATTTGACCATATATAAATGTACTACAACATACGATAAACTAAAGACTATTTTAAAGCATCGGAATTTCAAAAAACCAGATGCTCTAAAATAAATTATATTACCCGTTTTCACGGGCACAAATTTGAATAAGGAATGGATTCTAACAAGTTTGTCATGGGCAGTAATGGTATCGCAAAAACGAAAAGAAATAACAAAAAGCGTAGAGAGGATTCAGGGGAGTAAACTCCCCTGAAAATCTTGAAGAATATATATTTAGAAATGGATAAAAAAAGAGGAAACACTTTTGGGAAAAAGCAAAAAAGATATTTCTGATTTCAATCTTGCAGAAAGAGCCCAAGAAATTTTAGAAAAGTTAATCAAATTTATTGTTGATGACGGAGAGATAAAGCTAATTAACGAGGGCGAGGAACAAATTAGCAAAATCATACTGGGGATAAGAACATCTAATCCTGGAATATTAATTGGGAGACATGGGCATACACTTGATGCCATCCAGTATATCGTAAACATTATTGCTAATAAAGGAATTGAAATATCGAAACGAAAGAAAATTATAGTAGATATTGAAGATTATAAGGAAAAAAGAAAAGATGCTATATCTAAATACGCCTATGAAAAGGCTGATATAGCAAAAAGAACTGGAAAGAAGATCGCCCTTTGTTTTATGAATGCGGTAGAAAGAAAGATAGTTCATCTTGCTTTACAAGAAGATCCCTTGATAACAACATATAGTGAAGGGGCAGAGCCTTATAGAAAAGTTATTATAGCGCCAAAAGGAAAAGAAGATAAAAATAATGATGTTGAGATGTTGTAAAAAGTTATAGTAAGGGGACAACAAAAAATTTCTATTACTATTAGAAGCATAAGAAGTTATGATATTATCCACAGGGTAAATATTCATCTTTTTATGCTTTTTATTTTATTTAGCGTATTAGCAGGCAGCGTGGAGATATATTATTATAGTGATGAGAAAATTAACTTCCCCATTTTCACGAGGGCAAGATTCACTAAAGAATATTAAATGACTTGATAAGGAGAATATTTATGAAATTCTGGGAAAATGACACTATTGCTGCCATTTCTACTCCAATTGGAGAGAGCGGGATAGGTATTGTGAGATTAAGTGGGTCAAAAGCAATAGGAATAGCGCAAAAGATATTTAGAGATAAAAGATTAAAAAAAATGAACCTTGAAGAATTTCCTACTCACACTGCTCGTTATGGTCTGATAGTAGACCCAAACAATGAAGAGATAATTGATGAGACTATTTTAATTTTAATGAAGAAGCCAAAGACCTATACCAGGGAAGACATTGTAGAATTTAATTGTCATGGAGGTATTCTCCTACTAAGAAAGGTTTTGGATACATTGATTAATTGTGGAGCAAGGATAGCCGAACCTGGAGAATTCACTAAAAGAGCTTTCTTAAATGGGAGAATAGATCTGAGTCAGGCTGAGGCAGTAATTGATCTTATTCAAGCCAAGACCGAGAGAAGCCTAAAATCATCATTGGCTCAATTAGAGGGTAATTTAAAGATAAAAGTTAACAATTTGAGAGATAAGTTGGTGGAAATTTTAGCAGAAATTGAAGCACCTATGGATTTTCCCGATCAGGATATTAAAGAATTAAATATAATAGAAATACAAAGAAGGGTAAAAAAGATTCTAAAGGAAGTCACTATGCTCTTAAATACTTTAGATTATGGAAAGATATTAAGAGAAGGAATAAATACAGTAATAATAGGTAAGGCCAATGTGGGAAAATCCAGTCTTTTTAATACTTTATTAAAAGAAAGTCGCGCCATAGTTACCCCCCTTCCTGGCACAACAAGAGACACCATTGAAGAACTAATCAATATTAAAGGAATAGCTTTTAGAATTATAGATACTGCAGGCCTCAAAAATCCAGAAAATGTTATAGAAGAGATTAGCCTAAAAAGAATGAGAAAATTTTTAGATAAAGCAGACCTAATTTTAGCTATGTTTGATGTAAATACACCACTTTCTGAAGAAGATATGGAAATTATTCAGGAAATAAATAAATCTAGGGAAAGAAACAAAAAGATTATAATAATTGAAAACAAAATAGACCTTAAAGAAAGGATAGAAAGGCAGAAGTTATTTGAGTTGTTAAATATTAAAGAGAGCGTAAAAATATCTTTAAAAAACCATGTTGGAGTAGAGCAATTAGAAGAAGAATTAGTCAATACAGTCTTTAAGGGAACAATAATACCCAATAATGGAGTAATTATAAATAACATAAGACAAGCTGATGCCTTAAAAAGGACAAAAAAGGGTTTGGAATACGTACTAGATGGAATAAAAAAGAAAATACCCTACGATCTTTTAACAATTGACTTAAAAGATTCTTTAGATTCACTGGGAGAGATAATCGGGGAGTCAGTAAATGAGGAGATAATAGACAATATATTTTCACGTTTTTGCATTGGCAAATGAGGTATATTTAATAAATGTTCCACGTGGAACATTTCTAAAATAGATTTTTATAAAATATATTAGAAAAAAATAAATTGTGGATAAATTGTGGATAAATTATAATAATTAGGAACAAAAGTCCCTTTCCTATTTTGGAGAATCGGAATTTTTGAAATTCCGATTCTCCAAAATGAATAGTTTTTTGAAAAACAATAGTTTCTAACAAGGTTGTCAGAGAAAGTTTTATGTGTAAAACCGAAATGGAGTAAAAAAGAGATAGAGGGGGTTCAGGAGGGGTTCACTCCCCCTGATAATCTTGTTAAATACTATCTATCCAAAAAAAGAAAGCAGAGAGTGTAAAAAATTACTTATGTAAAGCAATCAATTTTTTTAAATAAACAGTTTAAACATTTTAACCTTAAGGCGAATTTAGAAAAAAATATTATAATTGCTTGATGAGAAAAATTATAGTAGTCTTATATGATAATTTTAATATTGCCAGGTTATTGTGGATATATTGTGGATAAACTTAGATTATCAGCTGTTGGTGAGGAGAACTATTTTGTTAAAAGAAGATGAAAGAATATTGGTTCAGGGAGCTCATGAAATAGGCATAGAACTTAAAGAGAGTCACATTGAAAAATTTTCCTACTATTTAGATTTATTATTTGAGTGGAATCAAAAAATAAATTTAACTTCCTTAAAAACCTCTCGGGAAATTGTTATTAAACATTTTTTAGACTCATTTACTTGTATCAAGGCTGTTGAATTATATCTTAATATAGAAAAAATTAATATTGTAGATGTCGGAACTGGTGCCGGTTTCCCAGGTATTCCCCTTAAAATAATATGTCCTTCAGTTGTATTATCCTTGATAGAAGCAACAAAAAAGAAAATCATATTTTTAGAAAAACTGATAAAGGGTATGAGTTTGAAAGATGTTCAAATACTTGAGGGAAGAGTTGAAACATTTGGAAGAGGTCAAGAACATCGGGAGAAATATAATATAGCCATATCCCGCGCTGTAGCACCTTTAAATATTCTAAGCGAATACTGTCTTCCTTTAGTAAAGACTAGTGGTCTATTTATAGCCCAAAAAGGAAGGTCGTATAGGGGAGAAATAGAAAGCGGAAGTAAAGCGATTCAACTATTGGGAGGAGAGATAACCAAAATTGAGAAAGTTAAAATCCCATTTTTAAATCAAGAAAGATATATCTTGGTAATTAAAAAAGTTAAAGACACTCCATTAAAGTATCCTCGAAGAGAAGGCGTCCCGCAAAAAAGGCCTTTGTATTTTTGAAATATTTTTGGTAAAATAAATAAAATTCATTAGTGAATAGTTGTTAGATTTCAGTAAGACAATAGCTTCGTCCGTTTATAGTGTTATGGAGCAGGCTTTAATATAGGGAATGTGGTGGAGATTTTATTTAATAACTAAAGATTAGTTTTATGTTTTAACCAGATTGCCAAAAACGGTGTTGTATAAAAACGTAAAGGAACAACAAAAGATATTAGAGATTTCAGGGGAGTTTACTCCCCTGACAATTTTGTAAATGTTCCACGTGGAACACATTTATTATAAACAAATGTTCAATAATTATATCTAAGCATCGGAATTTCAAAAATTACGATGTTATTAAACGAATACTTTTAACCGTTTTAACGAGTACAAGTTTGAATAAGCAATGGATTCTAACAATATTATCAGGGAAAGTTTTATATAAAACTGAAATGGAGTAAAAAAGATAAAGGGGTTTTCAGGGGGGTGAACTCTCCTGACAATCTTGAAGTAGTTATTTTAGGAGAAATTTTGTGGCTAAAGTTTTTGCTATTACTAATCAAAAAGGTGGAGTAGGAAAAACTACTACTGCTATAAATTTAAGCACTTGTATAGCTTTCTATAAAAAGAGGATTTTGTTAATTGATATAGATCCTCAAGGAAACACTAGTAGTGGAATAGGTTTAGATAGGTCAAAGATTAAAAGATGCATTTACGATGTTTTAATTAACCGGGTCCCAATAAATGAAGTTATTATGCAGACTCAGATAAAAAAATTAGATGTTTTGCCTTCAACTATCCAATTGGCTGGGGCAGAAATAGAATTGGTCAACTATATATCTCGAGAAAATAAACTAAAAAACGCTATCAAGCCCATAAAGGATAATTACGAATATATAATAATTGATTGCCCCCCCTCCCTTGGTCTTTTAACCTTAAATTCTCTTACTGCGGCAGATTCAGTGATCATACCCATTCAATGCGAATATTATGCTTTAGAAGGTATCGGCCAACTATTAAATACTATAAATTTGGTCCGAGAAAATCTTAATTCATCTTTAGAGATAGAAGGAATTTTATTTACTATGTATGACAGTAGAACAAATCTTTCTCGAGATGTTGTTGAAGAAGTAAAAAAATATTTTAAAGGGAAAATATTCAAATCAATCATTCCGAGAAATGTAAGGGTTAGTGAAGCACCAAGTTATGGGAAACCTGTGGTGGTATATGATAAAAAATCTAAAGGGGCGATAGCTTATAAAAAATTAGCTAAAGAGGTGATATTAAATGGTTAAAAGAGGATTAGGGAAAGGGCTAGAGGCCCTTATACCAAAAGTTGATAGTGCAAGAAAAGAATTTATAACCGAAATAGAAATAGATGATTTAACCCCCAACCTTTTTCAACCTCGTAAAGATTTTGATAGAGAAAAGATGGAAGAACTGAAAGAATCAATAAAAAAACACGGATTGATTCAGCCTATTGTGGTAAGAGAGGTTGCCACTGGTTATGAACTGGTAGCAGGAGAGCGAAGATTAAGGGCAGCCAGGGAAATTGGAATAAAGAGAATACCCGCTATCATCAAAAATTTTAGCAACGAAAAGAGTTTAGAAATTGCTTTGGTAGAAAACATACAAAGAGAAGACCTTAATCCTATCGAGCAAGCTAATGCTTTTAAAAGATTAGCTGATGAGTTCAAGCTTACCCAACAAGAATTAGCGAATGTAACTGGAAAGAGCAGGTCGTTAATTAGTAATACTATTAGATTGCTAAAATTGGATCAAGACATACAAAGAAATATAGCTGAAGGAAAACTATCTTTCGGTCATGCCAAATTGTTGTTGGGGATTGAAGACGAAGAGATGCAAAGACTAATAAGTGATAGAATAATAAGCAGTGATTTATCGGTAAGGGCAACTGAAAAGTTAATCAAAGTCATTACTCAACGAAAACAAAAGCAATTTAAGGTTAAGAGTATAACTATTGAACATTTCCCTGAAGCAGAAGAAAAGTTAAGAGAAATTTTGGGTACCAAGGTAAGTATATTATATGATGGTAAAAAGGGGAAAATAGATATTGAGTTTTATAGTAAAGAAGATTTAAGAAGAATTATTGATTTATTTTTAACGGAAAAATAGATTATATTTATAATTAAAAATTAAAAGCCAATTAATTAAGGTTATATAAGATTTATTATATTATATTAATGTATTTTAACCTTTTGTATGCCATCATGAGAAATAATAATAAATTAGAAAGGGTGATTGAAAATGAGCAAAAAAAGTTTTAATAATTTAATTTTTATTTTGTTCTTAGTGATTATATTTTTTGTTTCAGGTATTATTTTTTCTCTTTCTCTGGGGTTATTCTCCTTAGAAAATGTTTTTTTAAAGGTAAATTATATGATCTACTCTAATTTTTTAAACCAAGTTATATTAACTCTTGTCTCCGCTTTACTAATTGCTATGGCAATATATTTAATCTGGAGGAAAGGGCAATATGATAGAGAAGATTTAACTGTATCTCAAAAAACTTCGTTTGGGGAGGTTAAGATTTCTCTTAATTCTGTAAAACAGCTAATTTTAAAAGTGTTAAAGGAGATAAGAGAAATTAAGGAAGTAAGGCCGGAGATTAATTTACAAAAAACAGGGGAGATAAAAATTGATTTACATACTTGTGTTAAACAAGATGTAAATATTCCCGAACTTTCAGAGAGAGTTCAGAGAAAATTGAAAGACTATCTGTTAGAAACCAGCGGGATAGAACTGAAAGAAATTAAGATACATATAGATAAAATATTTTATGAAGACAAATAAGGCAAAAGATAAAAGTAAAAAAAAGAATTGCCCTTGTTTTAATATTAATATTATGATTAAAGTTGAGAAATAAATAAAGGTGGTGGATAAATAGTGTCTGATAAACAAGTTACAAAAAAAGATATGTCAGAATTAGGAAGTATTACAGTTTCAAAAGAAGTAGTAGCTATAATTGCTGCTCTTGAAACCATAAAGGTTAAAGGAGTAGTAGGTATTAGTAGTGGACATAGAGCGGGTTCAGTTGAGGTATTACCCAAAAAAGACCTTGTTAAAGGTATAGAAGTTTGGATGAAGCCAGAGGAAGTAGCCCTTACTATCCCTATTGTTACAGATTACGAAATAGGGATTTTCAAGGTAGCGCAAGAAGTACAGAAAAGGGCTAAACAATCTATTGAAACCATAACCGGTTTGAAAGTCTTAAAGGTTAATGTTAATGTTCAAGGGGTTAAATTTAAAGAGGAAGAGAAAAAGATAGAAGAAAAGAAGATAAAGGGAAAAATTAAAAAAATTGAAGAAAAAATAAAATAAAATGGTGGAATAGAAGTGGCAGGAATTATAAAATTATTGGTAGTAATCGGAGTTATTATTTTTTTGACAAAGAAAAAATGGAAATTAGAATACGTTATGCTTTTGGCCTCTTTATTATTGGGAGTGCTTTTTAATTTAAGTGCGATTCAAATAGGAAAAATTTTTGTTCTAGCCTTGATAGACCCAACGACTTTAAGGTTAATGGGAATAATTGTGCTGGTTTATATTTTAAGCGGCGTTTTAAGTAAAGTTGAAAGTTTGGATAATTTGGTCGATTCTCTTCGAGGTATAGTTAAAGATTATCGTTTTACCTTAGCTTTTATCCCGGCTTTATTAGGATTAATTCCTATGCCTGCCGGGGCGATGTTTTCTGCTCCTATGGTTAAAGAAATAGGAGATCGAGTAGGGCTTACCCCAGAAGAAGATACCTTTGTAAATTATTGGTTTCGACATGTTTGGGAATTTATCTGGCCACTCTTTTCAGGGATGATATTATTTGCTGGTTTATTAAGAGTAGAGATTCGAGAAGTTATCCTGGTTCAATTCCCTTTGACCATCACTGCGATAATAGTAGGCTTCATTTGGGAATACAAAAATTTAAAAAAAGATATTACGGTTATCAATAAAAGAGATATTTTGATTAATTTAAAAAATTTACTTTATGGAATCTGGCCCATTCTACTGATTATAATTTTAGTACTCGGGATAAAAATAGATATATTGATTTCTTTGGTAATAACTATTTTATCTATATTTTTTTTAAACACCAGTAAATTAACCGTAACCGAAATAAAGGGAATTATGAAAAATAACATAGATTTGGGTGTGGTACTTTTAATTGCTGGCATTATGATTTTTCAAAGAATGCTTCAGGTTTCGGGGGGAATAGAATTAATTCCGGAAATATTTGCTAAATTAAGAATTCCCTCTTTTATTGTTTTGTTTAGTATACCCTTTTTTATTGGGATAATGACTGGCTTAAGTCCTGCAGCGCTGGGAATAAGTTTACCCGTCCTTATTCCGATAATAATTGTTAAAGGAGAAGCAAATCTATATTATGCTATGTTGGCCTATGCCGGCAACTTTGTGGGAATAATGATTTCTCCTATGCATTTATGTTTAGTAGTGACTAAAAATTACTTTAAGGCGGATATTGGGAAAATATATAAAATGCTAATTCTGCCATTAATAATAATTGTTTTGGTTACCATTATGTTGGTTATAATTAATACATAATTAAGAAAATTATAAATATGGCTGGTTGTATATATTATAAATGAGGTGAGAGTGAATATGAGAAAATCGCCAAAAGAAATAGAAATTGAAAAGGAGATATTAAGTAGATTAAGTGGGAAGTCAGCTATAGCAGCCTCATTAATTTTTAATGATGAAGAAGCACAGGCTATGCAGAATTACGCCAACACTGTTTCTATAAAAAGGCTGGGTTATAATGACCATGGTCCGGTACATATGAGAAAAACTGCCCTAAATGCTTTAATTATGTTTAATTTATTACACGAAGCCGGGATTAAATTTAGCATAGAAGAGGAAAATATCGGCTCTGTAGAAGATAGCAAAGTGGCGGTATTAATATCATCTTTATTGCACGATGTTGGTATGTCAGTAGGTCGGGAAAATCATGAACTGTTAGGAGTTGTTTTTGCTACCCCCATTATTGAGAGAACTTTAGTTAAAATTTATAATACAGATATTGAAAAGAAGACTATTATTCAATCTTTAATCATTGAGGGGATTGCTGGTCATATGGCTACACAAGATATTCATTCCTTAGAGGCTGGCCTAGTATTAATTGGGGATGGATGTGATATGGAGAAGGGCAGGGCACGAGTTATTTTTCTCTTGTCCCGAACTCCTAAAGTAGGAGACATTCATAAATATTCTGCTAATTCTATTCAAAGAGTAGATATTATCCAAGGAGAAGAGAAGCCCATTAGAATTATCGTGGAAATGACTGAATCAGTAGGTTTTTTTCAAATAGAAGAAGTACTTTTCCCTAAAATTTTGTCCAATCCAGTAAAGCCTTACGTTGAGCTTTATGGACGAGTAACTGGAGAAGAAATGCGTCGCTATTTATAAATTCGTATCTTGGGAAGAAAAGAAAAAAAACCGATTTTTTGCTCACGATGTTCAATGCCTAATATGTGCTTAGGACATTTACTATCGGCCAATTAGTAAATTGGCAGATGAGTGAATTAATATATGGAGAAAATATGCAAAAGAAAAATCTTTATTATCAGAGTACACGAGGGGGCAATAAAAAAGTTTTATCTGCAGAAGCAATTATCAAAGGAATTGCTAATGATGGTGGATTATTTGTCCCCATAACTATTCCTCGGTTAAATCAGGATTTTAATAAGATAAAGGGTATTGATTATAAAACATTGGCCTATATAGTAATGAAAGAATTTTTTACTGATTATCATAAAGATGAACTGATGTATTGTATAAATCAAGCTTATGACAAGAAATTCGATACCGAGTTTATTGCCCCACTTGCCAAAAAGATGGGGGTATATTTTTTAGAGCTTTTCTATGGACCCACTTTAGCCTTTAAAGATATGGCTTTATCAATACTTCCTCATTTTTTAAAAAAAGCAGCCCAAAAACTTAAGCTCCATAAAGAGATAGTTATTTTAACCGCTACTTCTGGTGATACAGGGAAAGCTGCTCTTCAAGGGTTTGCCGATGTAGAGGGGACCAAGATAATAGTGTTTTTCCCTTGCCAAGGAGTTAGTAAAATACAAGAAAGACAGATGCTCACCCAGGAAGGGGAAAACACTTTTGTCATAGGTATAAGGGGGAATTTTGATGATGCTCAGAAAGGGGTAAAGGAGATATTTGAAGACATAGAATTTAATAAAAAGATAGCAGAAAAAAATTATATTTTTTCCTCCGCAAATTCTATAAATATAGGTCGGCTGGTGCCTCAGATAGTATATTATTTCTATGCTTATTTGAGTATGTTAGGTAGAGGAGAAATAAAGAAAGGCGAAAAGATAAATATAGCAGTTCCCACTGGAAACTTTGGAGATATTTTAGCAGCTTACTATGCCAAAGAGATGGGATTATCGGTAAATAAATTAATCTGTGCTTCCAATGAAAATAAGGTATTAGCAGATTTTTTCCATACTGGAATATATGATAAACGAAGAGAGTTGGTTGCCACTATTTCTCCTTCGATGGATATTTTAGTATCGAGTAATTTGGAGAGATTACTATGGGATATAAGTGATAAGGATGCTAAGAAGGTGAAAGAATTAATGAATTCTTTAAGAAATAAAGGCTTTTATCAGATAGATTCGGTAATGAAGGGAAGATTAAAGAATTTTTATGGTGGGTTTGCCTCTCAAGAGGAATGCCGTCAAAGTATAAAAGAAGTATTCGATGAGTCAAAATATTTGATCGATCCCCATACGGCAGTAGCATTTTCAGTGTATAAAAAATACGTTAAAGAAACTCAAGATAAAACGAAGACAGTCATTGTAGCTACAGCTAGTCCTTTTAAATTTACTAAAAGTGTGATGGAGTCAATAGATAACCGATATAAAGAATTTGATGATTTTGAATTAATTAAAAAAATGTCCTATTTAGCCCAAATTCCCATCCCTAAGGCAGTAAGGGATATTAAGAATAAGCCTATTCGTCATAAAATAGTTTGCAGGAAAGAGGAAATGAAGGCAAAGATAGCCGAGATTTTAAAATAGTCGATGGTGAATAGTTGTCAGTTAGTCGTTAGCAGGAAAGGTGTATGAAATACGCCCCTACTTTTATTTCCTGGAACCTGAATTTTACTCGTTATAGTTTTACCGCTTTGAACCTTTCGTTTTAAGATTTTAGCTGTATAAAATAATAACCAACGACTGAAAATTTATATTTAATGTTATCTACTAATTTATAAAAGGCGAAAATAAGATGAAAATATCTTTCTTAGGTGCTACCAAAATAGTAACCGGGTCTAATTTTTTAATCGAAACTAAAAACAGCAAATTTTTAATAGATTGTGGAATGTTTCAAGGGAACAAATCGATTAACAGGATGAATTATTACCCTTTTAGCTTTAACCCTGAAGAGATAGATTTTATGGTCCTCTCTCATGCCCACATAGACCACAGTGGAAGGATACCTAAGTTAATTAAAGAAGGATTTAAAGGAGACATATACTGCACCAAAGCAACCGCAGATTTATGTTCTATTATGCTTCCTGATAGTGGCCATATTCAAGAGATGGAAAATGAATGGGATAATCGCAAGAGAAGAAGGTCAGGGGAAAAATTGAGAGAACCTCTATATACTGTAAAAGAGGCAGAAGATAGTTTAAGATATTTTAAGCCAGTTTTGTATGACCAGAAAATAGAGTTAAACGAAGAAGTTGCTTTGAGATTTAGGGATGCCGGTCATATATTAGGTTCCTCTATAATTGAACTATGGATCAAAGAAGACAACAAAGAAGCCAAGTTAGTATTTTCAGGAGATTTAGGCAGAAGAGATAGGCCTATTTTAAGAGATCCTTTTCTCATTGATGAGACAGATTATTTGATAATAGAATCGACTTACGGAAATAGATTGCACCCTCCTTCAAAAGATGATGCTATAAAACTAATTTCTATTATAAATACAACTGCCCAAAGAGGTGGGAATGTGGTAATCCCTTCTTTTGCAATAGAAAGAGCCCAGGATATAATTTATGAATTGAATAAATATTATACTGAATATCTTAAAACTGTGAACCAGGATTTTTTAAAGGTGCCCGTCTATATAGATAGCCCTTTAACTGTTTCTGCTACTGAGATATTTTTACGAAATTCTGATTGTTTTGATGAAGATACCTTGAAACTTATTAAGATAGGGAATAATCCTCTGGATTTCCCAAATTTAAAATTTACTAAGACAGCAGAGGAATCCAAACAGTTAAATACCTCTAAAGAGAGCAAAGTAATAATTTCAGCCAGCGGAATGTGTACTGCTGGAAGAATAAAACATCACCTAAAGCATAATCTATGGAGAAAAGAGTCCAGTATTGTGTTTGTAGGATATCAGGCAGAGGGAACTTTGGGCAGAAGGATAAAAGAGGGTGAGAAGGTAGTTAAAATATTTGGAGAAGAAATTCAGGTAAATGCAGAGATTTATTCCTTGGAAGGTTTTTCCGGGCATGCTGATAAAAATGGGTTAATGTGGTGGATACAGAGCTTTAAAAGTAAACCCAAAAAAATATTTATAGTCCACGGAGAAGAGGAAGCAACTGAAGAGATTTGCCGGAAGATTGAAGAAGAGTTGAATATCGAAGCCCATATTCCTGAATTAGGAGAGGTTCTGACTATTGAAGGGGAAAGAATTTTGGTGGGTGAAAAATTAAAAGTAGACAGAAAAGAGAGAGAAAATAGAGAATTGAAAGAAAGTATTAAAAAACTAAAATCAGTCTTCTGGGAAGTATTGCAAAGATTAGAGCATGAAACCAATAATGTAGCAGATATTGAGAGATTAAATAGACTTCGGAATAAGCTAATTGAACTCCAAAAAAATATATTAGATTTAAATATGATGCTTACTGAGGGAATGAATAAAGAAAAAGATTAAAGGTGAGTATAAATATACTCAATTGGGGGTGTATTAAAATACACCCCCAATTTTTACAAAATGTTAAGGGAGTGAATTAAGTATAGTTTTTTATTATTCTGGCTGAATTTCTATTTCTTTGGGTTTAATTTCTTCTTTTTTGGGGAGAGTAATCTCTAATACCCCGTTTTTGAAGGTGGCTTTTGCTTTAGTTTTATCTACTTCTACTGGCAGAGCAATTGTTCTGGAATAGGTTCCAAAAGCCCTTTCGCAGCAGTAGTAGTCTTCTTTTTTGATTTCTTTTTCTTCTTTTCTCTCTCCCTGAATAGTTAGAGTGTTTTCACTAAGAGAGATCTTTACATCTTTTTTATCTACTCCCGGAAGCTCAGCTTTAACCAATATATTGTCTTTTTTGTCAATTACATCAATAAGGGGGGACCATTCCCCGCCCTCCATCCATCTTCTTCTAGTTAAGCGTCGACTTTCGGGTAAAAGCTCAAAATCAAAAAAATCATCAAAAAGATCTCTCAAGCGCTTTATTTCTTTTGGTTCCCATGGTACTAAAGGCATAATATCACCTCCTAATATTTTTTAAGTTAATTATGTTTTTATTGTTACTCCCTTAACAGAATGGGCTAAAATTAAAGAATAGTATCAAGTTTTTCTTGTATCTTTTCTTTGGGCATTACTCCAACAGTACGGCCAACTTCCTTGCCATCTTTAAAGACAATCAAAGTAGGTATACCCTGAATGCCAAGTTGGGCTGCAATATACTGGTTCTCATCAGTATTTAATTTACATACTTTTAATTTACCCTGGTTTTCTTCAGCTAATTTTTTAATAGTTGGTACTAACATTCGGCATGGCATACACCAGGGTGCCCAGAAATCGACCAATACAGGAATTGAAGATTCTAAAACCTCCTGTTGGAAATTACTTTCGTTTACCTCTACTTCTAACTGTTTATTGTTGGTCATTAATTTATTTCTCCTTTCTTATTTGTAATTTTATTATTTTTGGTTGAAAATTTTAGTGATTAATTCTAATCCCTCTTTTATCAATTCAATTTCTCTTAAAGAGAGGTTTTTTCTGATTCTATATTCAAAATTGCTTCTCTCTTGCTCAATCTGTTTTTTAATTTTAACTCCTTTAGAAGAAAGAGATAGAATGAAAGATCTTCTATCTTCAGGGTTTTCCCTTCTTGATAAGTATCCTTTCTTGACCAAGCTGTCTATTATTCTGCTCCCCCTTGAAGGAGATAACCCCATTTTTTTTGACAAAGCATGACAGGAGATTCTTTCTTCTAATCCAATTTCCGTAATGCCTTTATATTCCGCTAAAGAAATATTGCAAATAGTCCGAATTTGTTCTTCATCTGTCATACATCTTCTTTTTAATTCCAGAATCAAATCTATCAAGTTCTTATCCATCCTATTGCCAACCTTTTTGCTATTAGCAATATTTGCTAATAGCAATTATATAGTGTAAGAAAATATTTGTCAAGTGTTTTTAAAAAAATTTTTAAAAATTTTTTTGAATTCCCAGGAAATGGCCAAAGAAATTTTCAAAAAAATAATATTTTTTTGGCTTTTTGAGAAATAAACATCTAGTGCTAAGTTAACTAAGGTAGGATAGTTTTGAGATTGCTTCGCTAACGCTCGCAATGACATAACACTGAGTGTCATTGCGGAGGAAAGCGACGAAGCAATCTCAAGAAATGTAACATACTTTATTTAATAGAGCACTAGTTACAATAATATGATAAAATAAATAAAAATTATTATCTAGCATTGCTTATCATATATGGCGTAAATAGAAAATATTTTTAGAATAAAAAATTAGTCTCTTTTTACTAATGAAAATGGTAGCGAAATTAATATTTCATTAGGAGGTAAGATGCAAGAAAAACCATTACAATTAGAAAAAAGTTACGAGCTTATTATAGAGGGCTATTCTCATCAAGGGGAAGGAATAGGTAAGATTAATAATTTTACTGTTTTTGTGCCAGTTTACAATTTTATGTTTCGATATGTTTCCTCAAACAGGTCAT
>LDZU01003971.1_pt1 | contig 16716 bp, 17 predicted proteins | sample 615531 | NCBI WGS metagenome assembly LDZU01 (sample SAMN03408293, study PRJNA278302) | terrestrial metagenome | isolation source: oil reservoir sample SB2 | place: USA: Alaska, North Slope, Schrader Bluff formation | collected 2011-09 | reverse complement strand
GGGCTTGCCGGCAACACCATCTCCCGGCTCTACGGAGTATTTAACGGCACCTGCAACTACATCCTCACCCGGATGGCTGCAGAAGGTCTCACCTACGCACAGGCTCTGGCCGAAGCCCGTGAACTCGGGTATGCAGAGGCAGACCCCACATACGATGTTGAAGGGATCGACGCGGCGATCAAACTGGTAATCCTGGCAAACACCGTCCTCGATATGCAGACCACGCTTGATAGAGTGGATAGGACGGGAATATCTCTTCTGACGCCCGAGGCCCTCCACCTGGCAGAAGAGCAGGACTGTACCATCCGGCTGATAGGTGAGATCGTCCCGGCGGCTGGAGTGCTTCGTGTATCGCCACGTATAATCACCAAGACGCACCCGCTCGTCGTCGAGGGGACACTCAACGCCGTTACGGTGGAGACGGATCTCGCCGGTGACCTCACGTTCATCGGCAAGGGCGCGGGCTCCATCGAGACCGCCAGTGCTGTGATCGGCGATATACTCTACATCCGTGACAGGTATGTCCAGGGTTCTTGAGCGGAGAAAGCAACTGATGCGACTGATGCGTCAGGCAACGCTGGATAACGGTTACTTCACGGTCGCCGGTATCGCTGAAGCAACCGGCATCCCCCGGAGCACCATCCAGGACTGGGTCAACCGTCTCGTCGAGGAGGGCTGCGTCGCTCTGCTGGAAGAGCAGCGGGGTCGGCACGCTGCGCGGTATGTGGCGAGCAGCGTGATGCCGGAGAGCGCTTGCCGCCGGGTATTCACCACGATTGATGGTGAGGAGGTCGAGATCTATCACGAGTGCATGAGCGGTGGGTGCGCTGCGTTCTGCGAATTCCATCACGCCCGCGCGGGTGGTGCTCTCCAGTCTGTCTGGCGAGACGGGACGCTGCTCCGTGAGCGGGCGCACCTCGGACGGCAGGAGGTCGCTGTGGGTCTTGACCCTGCGCCGGCAGTGGGGATTGTCGGCGTCTTCTACGAAGATGGCCTTATCCGTCAGCAGATCAGGTGTATCGGCGGCCCGGCTTACTCTCTCACCGATATGATGTCCTTTGCAGAGGGTGTGTGTGGCGTAACCGTCCACCGCGAGGGGCCTCTGGTCGAGGGAGAGGTGGTCACCCGGGCGCTTGCTTACGTCGCTATCGGTATCGATGACACCGATACTGCCGCGGAGGGCGCAACCTTCGCCCTGGCCCTCGCCCTCCTTCAACATCTCACGAAACTCGATGGCGTCATGCCGATCGGTCACCGCGTCGCGATGCTTAACCCCCACCTCGAGCCCAGGACTGCCGGAAACTCATGCAGTTGCATCGAGGTTGCGGTGGAACCCTCAATGATCCCTCGGATAGAGGAGGCCGCGGTGCGGTTTGTCGCCGGGGAGGCGGCGTCCCCAGAGTGGGGAATCGCTCTCCGGGAGGGATTTGTGGTACCTCGTGACCTCCGCGCTTACGGTAAGGGCGCAAGAGAGGCGGTGATCGAGCGGGAGGAGGCCGAGGCCACCGCCAGGCGGTTCGGGGTGCACCTCCACGGTGGGCGTGGTGTTATAGGGGCGCTCGCGGCGGTCTCGCTCATCGGTCTCCCGCACGAGGTGCTGCTCGATCCGGGAATGGACGTCTGCACAGACTGGGATCCAGAGCACCAGTGAGTCTCAATTTCGCCCATGACGGCATAGTTCGATCCCCGATCCTCGCGTTTTATCTCTCCCTTGCCCGAGAGATCTCAGACCCGGTTCTCAAGTAACCTATAAATAGTGGGATATGGATGATACACATCATCGAGGCGAGGAGACGTGCGGGTCGAACTGGAGGAGGAGATCGAGAAACTCTCGTCCCTGGCGCGAGACCGGGGGGCGGAGCCGCGGCGGATAGCGGCCCACGAGATCGTGGTCGCAGAGTGGGTGCGGTTCAAGTGCCGCTACGGCTGCAAGGGTTACGGGAAGCATATGTCCTGTCCGCCATATGCTCCCGCACCCGCCGAGACGCGGCAGATGATCGGTGAGTACAGCACCGGACTGCTCCTCAAGTTTGAGGGTATACCGGGGCATCCCGACCTCAAACCTGAAGAGATACCGCTTGACTTTCACCCGTTCCTGCGCGACCTGATCCTGTGGGTGAACTCAACGGTGCATTTCCTGGAGAAGACGGCTTTTTACGATGATTTCCCGAAGGCCTTCGGGTTCGGAGGATACCCATGCATATACTGCGAACACCTCCACTGTGTCGCAGAGGAAGGGGAGGGTGTTGTTGACGAGAGCATCCGCAGGCTCTGCCGGCACATGGACCTCGTCCGGCCGAGCATGGAGGCTGCCGGGATAGACGTCTTTTCCACCGCCAGAAGGGCAGGCTGGGATATCCATATAGTCCCGTGCAGGAACCTTGAGTACGGCAAGATCGAGCACGGCAACATCAGATCCGTGGGGCTCGTCCTCATCGAGTGAGGCGCCTGGAATCCCCTCTTCTTTCGTTCATCCGCTGGCGTGCGACTTCTCCATCGAGACGGTGTCAGGATGGAGATCTCCACTCCCCCGGCATGGCTCTCCGTGGGGCAACCGCCAAGACAGTTGCACGGCCCCCCGGGAGGTGGAGTGGTCGATGAAAGGACGTTCTCCAGGGTTTCAGGAGTCGCGGAGCCCCTGGATAAACTCTTCAGTCATATGGTAGGCGTCGTCGTCCCTGAACTGCACCGGAGGGTGCTTCATGAAGTAGGCTGAAGGAGAGATCAGCGGCCCGCCGATACCCCGGTCAAGGGCAAGCCTGCAGCAGCGGATGGCGTCGATGACTATCCCGCCTGAGTTTGGGGAGTCCTCAACGGATAGGCGGAGGTCGAGGTACATGGGGACGTCACCGAAGATCCTCCCCTCCATCCTGAGGAAACAGACCTTGTTGTCCTTCTGCCAGCAGACGTAATCGCTCGGGCCGATATGGATGTTGTCAGCGTCAAGGGGCTCTTTCAGGACTGACTGAACCGCCTCGGTCTTAGATCTCCTTTTTGAGGCAAGGCGGTCGCGGTTGAGCATATTCAGAAAATCTGTGTTGCCGCCGGTGTTCAGCTGGTAGGTCCGTTCAAGCACAACACCCCGCTGGCGGAAGAGATCGGCAAGAACCCGGTGGGTGATTGTGGCGCCGATCTGGCTCTTGATATCGTCACCGATGATCGGAAGGCGGCGTTCCTTAAACCTCTCTGCCCAGCCAGGATCGCTCGCGATAAAGACCGGCATGTTATTGATAAACCCTACACCAGCCTCCAGCGCGCACTCGGCGTAGAACCTTGCGGCCTTCTCCGAGCCTACCGGGAGGTAGTTGAGCAGCATCTCGGCGCCCGAGTCCTCCAGTTCCCGGACTATATCCTCACGTGACGCCTCCTCCTCGTCGGCGAGAACAAACCTGCAATCTTCCTTGTAGTCGAGCATGTGCTCCGGAAAGCCGTCCAGTACCCGGCCCATCCGGACGGTCACGCCGGTTCTCGGCACCTCCGGGCGGAAGACTGTGGTGCAGTTGGGAGGCGCGAAGATCGCTTCTGCAACGTCCTTTCCAACCTTCCTTGCATCGATATCGAATGCCGCGGTCACTTCAATATCAAAAGGTCGGTAGCCGCCGAGATCCCAGTGCATCAGCCCGATTGCGTCCTTCTCGCTCTTTCCCCGGTAGTATTCAATCCCCTGGAGCAGGGAACTGGCACAGTTTCCAACACCCACTATTGCAATCTTGATTGAATCCACAACAGCCCTCCATCAGTTGGTACGTTTTCTGACACAGATCTTTTTCTGCTACCCGCGCCAGACACAGCAGAGGTTGCAAAGACACGCCTCTTTTCAACACCTCTGATTTATGAGTAATTTGCTTCAGTGGTGAATATAAGGGTATGGTCTTTGGGCATGATGATGGTTTTGTGGCCTGAGAAAGGTGAGTCGTCTGAACGTCCAGGGCCGCACCGTGTGGAAGCACCCGCCCATCATCGCCCCTTTGTCTCTGATTGCCCCATCCACAACCTTTTTTTCTCTACTGGTCCAGATCGACACGATTATATTCAGGAGGTAGTAAACCATGGTTGATTTTGAACATACATTGATTGGAGAAGCGCTTGTTGGCGAAGGCCCGGAGGTTGCTCATATCGATCTTGTCATAGGCAAGAAAGGGAGCAGCGTTGAGCAGGCGTTTGTCACGGCGCTCGCATCGCCTGTACGGGGGCACACACCACTTCTTGCGGTGCTCACACCGAACGTTCCGGCAAAACCATCGACGCTGATGGTCAACAAGGTAACCATCAAGAATGCAGACCAGGCTCTCCTGATCTTCGGGCCTGCCCAGGCAGCCGTCGCGAAGGCGGTAGTTGACAGTGTTGCTGAAGGGATCATCCCGGAGGCAGAGGCCGATAACCTGTTGATCATAGCATCGGTCTTCATAGAGTGGGATGCAAAGGACAAGAAGAAGATCTACGACTGGAACTACGAGGCGACGAAGACCGCAATTCACCGGGCGATAAGAGGCGAGCCGAAGATGAAGGACGTGCTCGCACAGAAGGATACCGCAAAGCATCCCTTTGCGTGATGTGGCGGTACGGCCAGGATTCGGGGTCTATGGAACCTGTTCGCCCGGCCGGTCCGGGTTTGCGGGGATGACCACGATCCCTGGGCTCGCGGCCACCAGAACCGCTGAAAGACCGTGCGGGCGAGGGTCAGGAGGTCTGCAAGGTGCACCTCCGATGTAAATATCGGCGCCGACGATCGCCCTGACGATGATGTTTGTCAGGTCGAACTGCGAGAGTCTCGGCTGTACCTCCATTGCAGCGGGCGAGGGGGCGTGACGGCAATAATGGTTCTGCGCCGATCATGGTGTATCCGGCGGTGCTCATCGAACTGCGCGTGGGCTTGCGGGTGCGATTGAGGTCACCCCTCCCTCCTCCGGCGTAGTGCCGCCGCCGGGACCAGAAGCGCTCCGGCCGCTGTGGCGGAGGCAAAGCCTGAAACCTTCTCCCCCGGAGCCGGTGCCTCCCCGGCGTCCACCGGGATCGAGGTATAGACGGGACCGTCCATGTACGAGACCATCCACACCACCCTCCCGTCTTTCAGCCGGAGATGGATATCAATGAGTTGTGCGGCAGGGGAGACGTCCTCCCCGGCGACTGCCAGTGCTTCGGTTTTGTTGATCGCAAGGCGCCGCTCATCGAGGACTGTCACACCCGTGACGGCTCCTGACTCTACGGTAGCGATCAGCTCCCTGAAGGCCGCGTTCTCAGCGATGAGGTAGACCTGTACCGTTGTTTCGTTCTCGAACACCTCACCCCAGCGCTCCGGTCTATTCTCCCTGACGAACGCTTCTACTGTGGGGTTCTTCATCACCTGTGGGTATCGGATAGAGAAGCTGGCAAGCGGATCGGACGCCTCTACCGGGAGTTCTTCGCCGCGGTCGACCAGGCCCACCCATACGATACTATCATGATCCTCTCGTTCGTTGACATCCCTGTTCAGGTACACCAGCGTCTGCGAGCATGACGTGCCCGGGACAAGGTAGACATAGCGGCAGGTTGCGTTGTAGGATCTTTCGTACCAGCTGGAAAGACCGCAGGCCCGGATATATTCCATAATCTCGGCGTTTCTCTCTATGTTCGGGTGGGCACCCCGTAACTCCATCAGGGGGTCTCCCCCCGGCGCGGGAGGGAGCGTCTGGGTGGGCTCGGCTGCCGTCGCCCCTCTCTCATCGCTCTCCGTCCGGATCACCGTGAAACTCCCGTCCGGGTTGAACGATACCTGACCGGAAGAACTCCTGTCATTCATAGGCAGGTCTGATGAGTTGTAAAAGATGATATTCGGATACATTTTTTTTCAGTGTTTCCCTTGACGGCGGCGTCACCTCAACCTGAGGCTCGTACCTGCTAAATTGAGATAAGTCTCGCATTCCGGCCCAGTTTGGGCTTCCGTTCACAACTCCCATATTTTGAAGTTCGGATTCGTTGAGGGGTGGGGTATCCCATTCTTCAGCCGTAACCGGTATGATGAAAGCACATGTCGCCAGCAATAGGGCAAACAGTATCCAAGCATTTATATTTCTCATATGTCCTCCTGATTGTCTCACCGAGCCCATCAAATCAACGATCTGGCTTATAAACTCTTCTCTCTTTTCCGGTAGAGGCCATCAATCCAATGCCCTCACTGGTTTGATGGCCTCAAGGGGTAACCTTTTGTTCTAGGAGTGAATTCACCCAGATTTTTGAGATGGCACAACTAACTTGACAGTTGCGTCGGATTAATTTACGCTCCTGAAGTGTAAGTGATACCCTTGGTTTTGATAGAACACTGATAACTAGCATCTTCTGAACAGGATAGATGCTCAAAGAAGCTGCGATCCGTTTCTAAATCCTTGTAATACACCGAATCAGGCATCCGCTTCAGTAGTAATCCCTTGTCACTAAATATCTTGTGTGATATTCATCTAATCGTTAAAGGACAATTAGATGATTTACACAGAAGATTTAAGGTGTCTACTCTTAAAATCCTGGATATTGCTTATGAATGCGTGTAGGATCCTGATCCCAATACTGCTCATGGCGGCGTTGCTCACTCTGCCTGCATATGCACTGGAGTCCGAGGTAAACGACTGTGGCTATGAAATCGCCCCTCTACCTGAAGAACATCAATGGATGTCTGTATTACGAAATTATGCCACAATAACACAGGGGGAGACTGATCGATATACAAAATCTGTCTCAAATAGTGAAACTGATCTGTCCCTTGATTTGAACTGGGGAAATTCCGCGAACTCCCTCTCTCTCACAGTCAGTTCTCCCACAACCGTTGTTGCAATATTTCACGATGCCGACGATGGGAAAAATGACGGTCGGATAGGTATGACTATTCGCAATAGCGGAGGGTTAGAACCCGGAACGTGGACGTTCCTCGTCCATGGTGAGAGTGTTCACGGAACCGAGGACTACACCTTTGAATGGTATTGACAGATCTGTCGGTCAGATCTTAAGGGCGCAGAGCTATCGAAGAAATGAAACACTGGACCCTCGTCGCGCTTGTCATCGCAGGATGCTTCTTCCTGATCTATCCTGTGGCGGCTCCAGGGGGTTACACGTTTTCACCGTTGGGTGACCCTCCGCCGGAAGGCGGCAATGATTTCACCGAAATATCGTTCTGGGAGTTGTCACCCCGCATGATGCTCGTCGAGATGCTTCTCTTCATCTCCCCAATGCTTCTTTTCCCTGCCAAACTCCTTTACTCCTTCACTGTAGTGCCTCTTCTCGGCTACCGGCGCATCTCGCGGAGGAACGCCCTTGACCATGACTCCAGGAAACGGTTGTATGAGTGTATCGGCCAAAACCCGGGCATCTCGCTTGGGGCGCTGACCCGTGCCTCCGGGATCGCGAGGGGGGTGGCTCAATACCATCTTTCCCGCCTCAAATCGATGGGCATGATCGTCGCGGTTCGCCAGGGCGGTCAGGTGGGCTATTTCAAAACCGGCGAAGGCTCCGGCACGGTCGGCCGGAGTGTTCATCTTCACCTGCAAAACGATACAACGCGACAGATTCTTTCCCTGCTCCTGGAGGATCATCGCCCCTCGCAGCAGGATCTTGCCGTGGCCGTCGGCATCTCAGCCCCTTCGGTTTTCTGGCACATGAGACGTCTCATAGCCGACGGGATCGTTGAACCCCACCGAGAAGGAAGGACAATGAGGTATTAATGCGCCGACCGGGACTCGAACCCGGGTTTAGGCGTTGGCAACGCCTAGTGATAACCACTACACTATCGGCGCACGCCTGTGCTTTCGCACTGTGTGCCTAAAAGGATGAGTTTTTCAGGCTAATAAGCCTATCGAAGACCTGCCCGCTGTGGCGGTTGTGCACCGCCGCTCGTCTCAACGGTGCCCCTTCCGCAGAGCCCGCCTTATGTTCCGGTTCGCAAGCATCCAGAGACCAGGTGTCAGGACCAGGATGAACGCAGCCATGGCGTAAGCGATGATTTCTGCGGAGATGAGCAGGAGATTGAATATGCCGTGCAGCGCCATCCCCAGAACGAGCCCCCGACGGATGAGGGAGGGTCGCTTCTCGGCGGGCGCGAACCGGGCCTGACCGAGAGCGTAGCCCCAGACCCCGGCAAAGAGCGCATGCCCCGGGACCGAGAAGATCGCACGCACGATGACCGTGCTGAACGCAAGTGAGGGAGAGGTCAGGTAAGCCGAAAAGACGTAGAGAACGTTCTCAAACGTTGCCAACCCGAGCGCAGCGGCAGCGGCGTAGACGATACCGTCCATCGGTTCGTCAAACTCGGTGTTCTGGCAGGCAAACCGGCGCACAACCGCAAACTTGCCGTACTCCTCGACCATGGGCGCTACAACGGCGCCCATGAGAATGGGGGACGCTATGAATAGACCGATGAATCCCTCGGTGAAGGCAACAGGAAACGTGACCAGGAGACCCAGGATGAAGATCTTCACGACCATGGCCGCCGGTTCGGGCTCGAATCTGTCCCTCCGGTAGAAGTACCACGCCCAGAACATACCCGGCGCCAGTGCCAGGGCAAGGATCAGAAGCGGCTCGACGGCGACCACACATATTGATTCATCTCCTGGAGAGTAAGAGCCTTTCCGCGCGGCATTTCACCATCTTCAAAACCAGGCATGAAAAAGTATAAACTTGACCGGGAACAGGTCTCAGGGAGAGATGCTCCCGGTGGATCCACCAGTTTTTTGGTGAAACCGGCTTTTCAACACCTTAATGTAGTCTATTCACCACACTATAGAACGAATGATCCCTCTCATGCTTGATCTGACCGGCAGGAGGGTGCTCATCTTCGGTGGAGGCGGTGTCGGTGCCCGGAAGGCTGCGCACTTCGAGCATGAAGCGGAGGTGACGGTGATCAGTCGTTCTTTCTCACCACGGTTTGACGGTCTTTCGGTCAGGCGGCACGAGACCGACCTCGCCTCTCTCCCGGATGATGCAATCGTGGAACTCCTGGATGGCGCATTCCTTGCGGTAGCCGCAACACCCGATCCGGCCCTCAACAACCGTATAGGAAGACTCTGCGCCTCGGCCGGCGTCCTCTTCAACAACGCCGCGGGGGAACCCGGCGACGTCATCATCCCCTCGGTCGTCCGGGGACGCAACTACCTCATCGCTATCAGCACCGGCGGAAAGAGCCCTGCCGTATCACGTTACCTCCGGATGAGGCTTGAGTCGGAGTATGCAGACCTGGATCGGATGATCGACCTGCAGGAAGAGATGCGCTCAATCCTCCGGGAGACCGAACCGGTGCAGGCAGAGCGATCACGCACCCTCTGGAAGATCCTGCTGGATGACGAGATCCGGGAGTTGCTGGCCCTTGATTACGGCCGTGCACGCGAACTCGCGATCACGAGGTACCTCCATGCCTGAACCGCTCATGATCCCCCTCGCTATCGCGGGCGTCAGCCACCACACCGCCGACATCGCCACGCTTGAGGCGTTCAGGTTCCCTGACGAGACGGCTTTTCTCCGCGAAGCGCGGGAACGGTTCCGCGGCGTGCTCCTGCTCCAGACCTGCAACCGCGTTGAGGTGCTGGTGCAGGGGGATGGACGTAGCCTTGAGGAGTTCCTGCACGAGATGGGGAGGGACGGGTTTACGCTCATCGAGGGCGAGGCCGTGCCCCGCCACCTCCTGGAACTGGCCGCCGGAATCGACTCCCTGATAATCGGCGAGGACCAGATCCTGGGGCAGCTCAAACAGGCGCTTGCAACCACGGAGATGGCAGGAACATCCTGTGCTGCAATCGAACTCTGCATCACCAAGGCCGTGCATGCAGGTGTCAGGGTCCGGCGCCAGACAGGGATCAACCGCGGCGCGGTCTCAGTCGGTTCCGCTGCGGTGGCGCTTGCGGAGAAACTCCTTGGCACCCTGAGCGACCGGCACATCCTGGTGGTAGGCAGCGGGGAGATGGGGGTGCTGGTGGCGCAGGCCCTGGCCGCGAAAGGCCTCACCGCAATCTACGTCGCCAACAGAACCTACGACCGCGCTGTGATGCTTGCAGAGAAGATCGGGGGACTTGCGGTCAACTTCAATGACCTCTACCGCTACATCGCTCTCTCCGACGTCGTCATATCATGCACCGCCGCACCGCACCCGGTAATCCGGACGGAGGGTGTCCGTGAGGCTATGAAAGAACGCCTCTGGCCGCTCGACCGCCAGCCCCGCCACCTGATCCTGATCGATATCGCCCAGCCGCGCGACATCGAGGAGGGTGTGCGCGAGATCGAGGGCGTCCACCTCTTCACCATCGACGACCTCCGTAGCGTCAACGAGGCTGCCATGGCCTCCAGGAGGGACGAGGCCAACCGGGCGCGCCAGATAATCGAGGAGGAACTTGAGCATTTCATCCGGCTCCTCCGCCGGACGGCGGCCGACGAGACGCTCGCCCTCCTCTACACCTGGGCGGAGTCGATCCGTGGACGTGAACGCGATCGTGCGCTCGCCCGACTCGGGATGGTGGACGAACGCACACAGACAATAGTCGACGACCTGACGAGAGCGCTCACCAAAAAACTCCTGGCGGACGTGACCACGGCCATCCGGACAAGCGCGGAACGCGGCGATCTAAACACGGCAGAGACCCTGATAAGGGCGATCACCCGGGGAGAATCATGTTTCCAGAACAGAGAATGAGACGGAGGCGCAGGCGGATCATCCAGCCGCTCCTCCGCGAGACAGAACTGCGAAAGACTGACCTGATCGCGCCGGTCTTTGTGGACGAATCGATAGATGCACCGATCCCGATCGCCTCGATGCCGGGGCAGTTCCGCCACCCGGTGGATGGCGTTCTCGACCACTGCCGCCGTCTCATGGATAGCGGTATCCGGGCGGTCATCCTCTTTGGCATCCCGGCGGAGAAAGACAGCGAGGCGACCGCGGCATACGCAAGCGACGGCGCCGTCCAGCGGGCTGTCATGGGGATCAAGAGAGGGCTTGGAGGTATGGCGGTCATAACCGATCTAGTACACCGACCACGGCCACTGCGGGATCGTCGGGGAGACCGCCGATGGCCCCGACCTCTTAAACGACCCCTCGCTTGACCTGATGGCGCGGATCGCCGTCTCACACGCAGATAGCGGTGCCGATATCGTCGCGCCTTCCTGCATGCTCGATGGCATGGTCAGGGCGATCCGGCAGGCTCTCGACTCTGCCGGGCATACAGACACCCTGATCATGTCCTACTCATCGAAGTTTGCAAGCGCCCTCTACGGCCCATTCCGCGATGCAGCAGACTCCGGGTTTACGTTCGGCGACAGGACCACCTACCAGATATACCCCGGGAACGCACGCGAGGCTGTGATGGAATCGGAACTCGACAGCGCAGAGGGTGCTGACATACTGATGGTCAAGCCGGCCGGGATCTACCTTGATATCCTGGCCTCCGTGAAGCGGATAGGGCTGCCGGTTGCCGCCTACCAGGTCAGCGGGGAGTATGCTATGATCAAAGCCGCTGCAGAACGCGGCTGGCTGGACGAGAGGGCGGTTGCCATCGAGAGCCTCATAGCCATAAAACGGGCGGGGGCCGACCTTATCATCACATACTATGCAGAAGATGCAGCGAGGTGGCTTGATGAAGAGCAGTGACCTCTTTTCCCGTGCAAAGCAACTGATGCCCGGCGGAGTAAGCAGCCCGGTCAGGGCGATCAGGCCGTACCCGTTCTACGTGGAACGCGCGGCGGGATCGCGTCTTATGACCGTCGATGGTATGGAGTTCATCGACTGCTGTCTCGGTTACGGCCCACTCATACTCGGCCACGCTCACCCGGATGTGAGGGAGGCAATCGTGCGCCAGGTTGAGAAGGGGTGGCTCTACGGCACCCCGACACCGCTTGAGATAGACCTTGCCGCGAGGATCGTCGATGACCATCCAGCGGTAGATATGGTTCGGTTCGTCTCTTCAGGCTCAGAAGCCACGATGGCCGCGATCCGCGCTGCCCGCGGCTACACCGGAAAGCAGGATATCGTCAAGGTCGAGGGGGGGTTCCACGGCGCCCACGACGCTGTCCTGGTGAAGGCCGGTTCCGGGGCGACGACCCTTGGAGTGCCCGACTCCGCAGGCGTCCTTGCCGACGTTGTTGCCCACACCCGGCAGGTTCCATACAACGACCCTGAGGCGCTTGAAACCCTGCTCGCCGGGAACGAGGATGTTGCCGCGTTCATAGTGGAGCCCATCATGGGAAACATCGGCCCCGTCCTGCCCGAGGACGGCTATCTCGCTGATATCCGGGAGATCACCGCCGCACACGACACCCTCCTGATCTTTGATGAGGTGATCACCGGCTACCGGGTCGGGATCGGGGGTGCGCAGGTGCGTTACGGGGTTAAACCAGACCTTGCAACATTTGGAAAGATCATCGGTGGCGGGCTTCCCATCGGAGCGTTCGGGGGGCGGCGCGATATCATGGAACTGGTCGCACCCTCAGGCCCGGTCTACCAGGCCGGAACCTTCAGCGGCAACCCTGCAAGCCTTGCGGCGGGGTATGCAACGCTGTGCTGGCTTCACACCCACCCGGAGGTCTACCGGCACCTGGATGAGGCGGCGCGGGCGATCGAGGAGGCCACAGTGGATACGCAGAGGGGCTCGTTTGTCAGGATGGGCTCGCTCTTCAAGCACTTCTTCAGGGAGGCGCCCCCCCGGAACTACAGGGACGTCCAGGAGTGTGACAGGGAGGCGTTCTCGCGGTTCTGGAAGGCGATGCTTGATGCCGGCGTCTTCCTCCCGCCGTCACAGTTTGAGACGAACTTTCTCTCCACCGCGCACAGCAGATCGGATATCGAGAAGATTGCGGACGCTTACAGGTTATGTCTCTTCGCATAGGCACACGGGGGAGCGCTCTTGCTATGGCGCAGACACAGAAGGTTCTTGGCCTGCTTGCTGACCTTGGCGTCGATGCAGAGGTTGTCACCATCACAACAGAGGGCGACACCACGACCGGCGTCCCGCTCCATGCCATCGGGGGGCAGGGGGTCTTTGTCCGGGCCCTCGATGACGCCATCCTCCGCGGCGAGATCGATGCTGCTGTGCACAGCATGAAAGATATCCCGGCGGCGCGTCCGGCAGGGCTTGCATGCCCTGCGGTGCTTGAGCGTGACTCTGCCGCCGATTTTCTGGCGCACGACGCCCCCCTCGATGCGGTTCGCGTCGTCGGATCGTCGAGCACAAGGCGCCGCGCCCAGATCCTCCGCGACGACCCGGCGCTTGAGGTGCGAGAACTGCGCGGGAACGTTGATACCCGGATCCGGAAACTCCGGGAGGGGCGCTACGACGCCATCGTGCTTGCCGAGGCGGGTCTTGAACGGCTCGGGCTGACGCTGGAGGGCGAACCGCTTCCCACGGAGAGGTTTGTCCCCTCGCCGAATCAGGGGACGATCGCTGTGGTCTGCCGCGATGACCCGGCGGTCGTCGAGACGATTGCAGCGCTTGACCATGCCCGGACTCGTCTTGACGCCGGGATCGAGCGCGCCGTGATGGAGGAGGTCGGTGGAGGCTGTTTCACCCCGCAGGGGATATACTGCCGGGACACAGACCTGGTTGCCGAGGTGCTCTCGCTCGATGGCTCCCGGTGGGAGCGTATCGAGCGGCGCGTCACGACGATCGAGGAGGCACGGGAATGCGGCCGAGAACTGCGCGAGAAGGCGGCCGACCTGATCCGGGAGGCCTACGCGGCACTGGGGATACGGCCATGACAGGAAAAGCCTACCTGGTTGGGGCAGGACCCGGTGGTCTGGGCCTCATGACGATACGCGCCCGTGAGGTGATCGAGAGCGCGGATGTGATCCTTTATGACCAGCTCCCGGGTGAAGAGATCCTGGCGACTCTCCCCAGGGGCGCCGAACTCATCGACTGCGGGAAGTACGGCGGGAACCATACCCTGGAGCAGCACGAGATCGAGGCGCTGATGGTCGAGCGGGTGAAGGAGGGAAAGACTGTCGTACGCCTGAAAGGTGGCGACCCCTTCCTCTTTGGCCGCGGGGGGGAGGAGATGGAGACGCTCCGGGCGCACGGCGTCCCTGTCGAGGTCGTGCCGGGTGTGACGAGCGCCATCGCCGTCCCGGAGATGGTCGGGATCCCGGTCACCCACCGACGGTACGCCTCGACCGTGACATTCATCACGGGGCACGAGGATCCAGCAAAACCTGAGTCCGCCCTCGACTGGGAAGTCCTCTCGCGGTTGAAGGGGACGCTCGTTATCCTGATGGGGGTAAAGAACCTCCCCAAAATCGCGGCAGCCCTGACCGCGCACGGGAAGGATCCTGCGACCCCGGTGGCGGTCATTGAGCGCGGGTTACGGCCGGACCAGCGCGTGACGGTCGGGACGCTTGCCGATATCGCCGATAAAGCCCGTGCGGCGGGTGTCAGACCGCCGGCGGTGATCGTCATCGGTGGGGTTGTGGGACTTTATGAGGGGTGAAGCGACCGCCCCCCACACCTGTGTCGGTGCGGTTCTTTTTTTGGCGCTTATTAAGTCGCGTTGCGACGAACTGAACAGTTGAACAAGGAAAAAGCCCGATACACTGGACCGTGGTGTCTCCGCACATTTAGTGCTCATGCTCGTGCACTCGAAGCCTGGCTGTTTCTCAAACTCCAGGTGTGCTGTTCTTCGCACCTTCGACCAGTCCCTGTCTAGGGACATCGCCTATCGTCATGACTGCCCCCGGCCCCTGGGGGCGGGGGAGGAGGCCGGAGGCCGGGCGGGGTGGGGTTTACAGATGTGCCCTTCTGGGATGGAGACAGAGGGGGTTGCATCCCCCTCCCCGCGTGGCGATATCCACTGGGAAGCCGTGCCCGGCTATGTTTGACCAGATGGAATGTGACTTTGGGAGCGGGCGAAGGTGCGGTCTCAAACGTGACATTCCACGTCCTTCACCGTACAGATTCCCCTCCGGCCTCAGACCTCCTTCCCCTGCGGGGAAGTCGCCACTCGCACCTCCGGTACTCCTGCTCCGCTCCGCACGGAGCATCGCACTACGCTCCCGCCAGTCGTTTCCTGCACCACCCCCCGACACCCGGAATACTCTTTTCCCCCCACGCGCGTATTCTCATACGAGGATTACCATGCGGAGTGAGACGGTTAAGAGGGGTTACCAGCGTGCCCCGAACAGGGCGCTGCTCAGGGCGCTTGGCATCACCGACCGCGAGATGGAGATGCCGTTCATCGGGATAGCAAACGCCTACAACAACATCGTCCCGGGGCACATCCACCTCCGGTCGATCTCGCAGAAGGTGCAGGAGGGGATCGCGGCCGCGGGCGGGGTGCCGTTTGAGTTTGGGACAATCGGCATCTGCGATGGGATCGCGATGGGGCACGAGGGGATGCGGTATTCCCTCCCCTCGCGGGAGAACATCGCTGACGCCATTGAACTGATGGTCGAGGCGCACCGCTTCGACGGCCTTGTCTGTCTCGGGACATGCGACAAGATCGTCCCCGGGATGCTCATGGCGGCGGTGCGGTGCAACGTCCCGACGATCGTCGTCACGGGGGGGGCGATGCTCCCCGGTTTTGCGGCTGGCCGCGAACTCTCACTCATAGACGTCTTCGAGAGCGTTGGCCGCGTTGCCGCCGGCACGATGACCGAAGAAGACCTTGGCGAGATCGAGTGTGCGGCGATGCCCGGGTGCGGGAGCTGTCAGGGACTGTATACCGCAAACACGATGGCATGCGTGACCGAGGCGCTGGGTCTCTCCCTCCCGGGGTGTGCAGCCATCCCGGCGGTCGATGCCGCTAAACTCCGCATAGCCCGTGAGAGCGGGGAACGCGTTGTCGGCCTGGTGCGGGAAGATCTGCGGCCACGCAATATCCTCACCCCCGGGAGCCTTTCAAACGCTATAAGGGTTGACATGGCGCTCGGCGGGTCGACGAACACCGTGCTTCATCTGATGGCCATTGCGCGGGAGGCGGGTATTCCTCTTGATCTTGAGACATTTAGCGCCATCGGTGAGGAGACGCCGCACATATGCCACATGATGCCCGGTGGGCCGCACTCGATGCTTGCCCTCTACCGCGCCGGGGGCATACCGGCGGTCTTAAAGAGGCTTGAGCACCTCCTCGACGACGCCCCGACGGTCTCCGGCCGGTCTATACTGGAGATCGCAAAGAACGCCAGGATCGCTGACCCGGGGGTGATAAGGTCGACCGATGCCCCGGTCAGTCCCGCCGGCGGTCTAAAGATCGTCCGGGGAACGCTCGCCCCCGACGGCGCCGTCGTCAAGTGCGCCGCTGTCCCGGAGGCCATGTGGCGTCACCGGGGTCCGGCACGTGTCTTCGACGGCGAAGATGCCGCGATGAACGCGATCCTTAAGCGCGAGATTGCGGAGGGCGACGTTGTCGTGATCCGCTACGAGGGGCCGCGGGGAGGGCCCGGGATGCCGGAGATGCTCTCACCGACATCGGCACTGATGGGGTTTGGTTATGCCAGGGTTGCACTGGTCACGGACGGCCGGTTCTCTGGCGGCACAAGGGGGCCATGCATCGGGCATATAGCACCCGAGGCCGCGGTCGGCGGGCCTATCGCCTTTGTGAAGGACGGCGATGAGATCGAGATCGACCTCTACGAGAAGCGACTCGACCTCTGTCTCGATCCGCAGACGCTGAAAGAGCGGCAGAAGGGCTGGAAACCACCCGAACGCAAGATCGCCGGCGTGCTCGGCAGGTATGCCAGGACGGTCGAGCAGGCAAACCACGGCGCCGTCCAGCGGTGAGGGTTTC
>LDZU01000092.1_pt1 | contig 16731 bp, 13 predicted proteins | sample 615531 | NCBI WGS metagenome assembly LDZU01 (sample SAMN03408293, study PRJNA278302) | terrestrial metagenome | isolation source: oil reservoir sample SB2 | place: USA: Alaska, North Slope, Schrader Bluff formation | collected 2011-09 | reverse complement strand
TATCGTAAACAATAATTGATCTGAATTATTCTGTATCTAAACCATATAGAACACATATCCGCAAGATATTACTGCATTATGCTTTAATTTTCCATATAATTAATACATCAATTTATGAAATGGAGGAGAGGTTTTATGTTCCAGAATGTGAAGGATCGCTTTGACCATGCTTCCAAAGTAACGGAGTGGAAGGTTGACCAGCAAAAACGTATCTACAAGACCAGGGAAAAGATTTCGGATTATGAAAACCAGATCGGAAGAAACAAGATCATCCTGGCTGATAAGGCATACCAGCTGTTCATTGATGGCAAACTGAAGGATAAAGAACTGCTGGAAATATGTGCGGATATCAAGAGTGTACTGGAAGCGATCGATAAATCGAAGCAGGAATTGGAAGCGATCAAACAAGAAAAACCGCCGGAGATGGTTGTAACCGTGGATGAGAGCAAGACCTATTCCGGATTGATCTGCCCGGTCTGCGGGAAGAAGCTGATCGGCAAGTTTTGCCCGGATGATGGAGCGGAAGGGGTGCCGGTAAAAAAGGAGACCGCTGCAAAACCTGAAAAAACTGATGGCGAAAAAAAGACCGCAAATGCACCAGCAAAGAGTGCGAGCACAGCGAAGACGACCTCACAAAAAAAGGTGCCTGCAGCGAAGAAAGAGGATGAGAAGAAAGAGGAGGGCTGATATGTAGTGTACGTCTTGTGGCATAAGAGTCCTGACGACAGCAAGTACTGCGAGAATTGCGAAAAGTTGTTGGAAGGTGCGTCGTCTCGAACGAGCATGGTTTTAAGCCCCGATGCAAAAAAAACACAAAAGTTTTGCTTCCATTGGTACAGCGATTATCTTGATCTGTTTCTTTCTTCCCCGGATCGTTGTTTCCTGTGGTGTGGTGAGCTGAGATGCATACCGTAGTGAAGCATAACATATAGAAATGCTTTTAGTGGGTTTGGAGCAGTCCACAAAACGGAATAAAATTTAGTGTTTCAAGTGATGGTGGGTTAGGAATCCACCCCCGCTACTGGATAAGCATGAATTGTTAGCATATTATGGTGAGCAGTTTTTGATTTCATTCCCGATGAATGAATGTTTTATGTATTGAATTAAACGGAGTGGGGATGGTTTTAAAAAGCAATTGGCAAAGAAGGAAGAAAAGAAATTTTTCAGAAGAGTCTCTATAATATTAAAAATAAAGAGATTACGCGATTTAATATCCGAATCTTTCAACATGTTAATGGAATGAAAGGGAAGCGGGCAAGAATTAGATCATGATTAATAAAAAATCCAAAAATCCATTTGAGCGAGGTTTATTTAACGTCCTTGTCAGCATTAATCCAATCGGGAAAGCGGCTATAATTTTGGTCTTGATTTTTGGATCGGGTCTCTTTGTATATACAACAGGGGGAACATGGTATGTATATTCTCATATCATGTACATCCCCATTATTCTGGCAGCTTATCTTTTTAATGTGCCGGGTGGAATAATTACAGGAATCGTAGCCGGGATAGTGCTGGGTCCGTTCATGCCGCTGAATGTTGAAACAGGCGAATTACAATCTACCGTGAATTGGTTATTTCGAACAGTGATATTTTCAATCGCGGGTTTGATTTTAGGTTCAATGTTCTCTCTGGCAAAGAAACGACTGGAAGAGATCCAAAGGCTGGCTCTCTTTGACAGGGATACCGGGTTGCCAAATCGTGCTCATTTGTTATTGACGATAGAAAAACTAGCAAAGGAAGCCAACACAGATACTCAATATGCTTTATTCATTTTGTTGTTAGATAACCACTCACAGATCACGCGCATTCTGGATGCAGAAGAGTTAAGTAAATTAAATAAACAGCTCTCCCAACGGTCGAACTCTGTGCTGAAATCGTATGAAAATATTTACCTGCTTTTCCCCTATTTACTGTGTATTATTGTGAGGGCTGATGGAGGGGAAGAATATTGTAAGGTACTGGCGGACACCATTTACAGTCAGTTTCAATCACCGATTAAGGTAAATAAAATCCCTGTTTACATTAACATTAGCATTGGAGTAGCAATTGATTATATACGAGATATTAACCCATCCCTTTTCTTACAGCAAGGGATGATTGCAGCCAATATTGCGAGTGAAAAGGAATTGAATTATTGGATCTACAGACAAGAAGAATTTGATGCGGTAAAGAATAAACAAATCCTATTAGGAGGTGTTACTACAGCGATCAGGGATAACGAATTTGAACTACATTACCAACCCATTATCCGAATGTCTACTGGGCATATTATAGGGGTTGAAGCATTGTTGCGATGGCATCATCCCAAATTAGGAAATATTCCACCCATGGAATTTCTACCCACGTTGGAAAATACATCCTTGCTTTACTCTGTACATGATTGGGTAATGGAAAAAGCGATGAGCGAGTTGATGGATTGGGAGTTTTTCTCAGGGAGTATGGCGATCAACTTGTCCACCCGATTGCTGCTGGATCATGGATGGATTAAAAAATATGAAGATTTGCTAAAACGATTGAAGCTTGACCCAGTTCGTATTGTGTTTGAGATCACCGAAACAGCCATCATGAAAGATATTGAAAAATCTGCGGTCGCACTTTCGCGCTTGAAAGCAATGGGTTCCAGTATCTCTCTAGATGATTTTGGAACAGGCTATTCTTCTCTTGAATATATTCAAATGCTTCCGATCGACTATATGAAAATTGATCAAAGATTCATTAGCAGCATTGTAAATTCCACCAAAAGTCAAATGATCGCTAAGGCTGCTATCTCACTTGCTAGATCAATTGGGGTGGAGACGGTGGCGGAGGGCATTGAGACGCAAGCGGAATATGATTGGCTGGTGAAAGAGGGCTGCATCTACGGTCAGGGATTCATGATCAGCAAACCAATGCCAGGAAAGGCACTGGTGAAATGGGTACAAGAAGAGCACGGGATAGGGAAAGAGAGTAAAGTACATAATTCTCTAGATCTGAACCAATGATTGATTTCTACTGCTATAGTTTAGAGCCCCATCCGCGTTCCTGATGTTTTGAAGAGGAATCACGCAGATTCTATAGCTTTTTCTATTTCATTTCTCTTTTCATCATAGATCAGAAAGCACCTTCCGGAATGATGCCAGGGAAGGTGCTTTCTTTTTAAAGGTGCTGTATTTTCTTTCTACTGGTATCCTCCAAGTACCTGATCGAACTTGTCCTGGATATCGGCAGGCAATTCATCAAAGCTTTCATAGGTGTAGCTGTATTCAAGTTCTCCTTCCGGTTCACTCTCATCGCGAACATAAAGTTGGTTTTTCTCACCTGTGATGAAACCGGTCGTCAGGTCAATGGTCACGGTCAATAGCTGTCGGTAGGGGTCATCCTTCTGGTCGAGGGTGATGGTCAGATAGTCATCCTGGATAACCGCTTCTGCGGATTCCAACTTGGGATCATTGAGCAACTGTGCAGCATGTTCAAGGGTCAGCTCCAAAATGGGAGGGCAGGATTGATCCGGCACGACGACCAGCTTGATTGCTTTTTCTCCGGCAGCAGGCTCGACATGTGGTGCTTCCGCGGGCAGATCGCTTTCGCTGATGAGCAGATTGGTTTCTAAAACCTGACCATCTTCCTGAGAGATGATCTGCATGGTTTGTGGGCAAGTTTGTGGATCGCTGAATTGGAACCACCATTCACCCTCTGCTCCATGTAAATTTCCGGATTGGTGCTGGAGCACTTTTTGCCCATGCCACCAGCCCGGTTGAGCCAGCCACTCGTTTTCTCGCACGCGTTTTAACTCTTCAAGCATTATCCTTATATCATCCGGATCAGTGTACGTTTGCTTCACAGCAGCAGTATTGTCCACTTCGTTTTCGCTCTGGGAATTGACCAAAGCACCATCTCCGGGGTCGGTTGTATTGCTTACATTGTTATCTCCCTGGCATGCTGATAGCATCGTGATCCCAAGCATCATCAGCACTGCAAAGGTTACAAAGGTATTTTTTGTTTTCATAAGTTTCTCCTGTTTAGGTCTTGACAAACCTTTCTAGTATCACTATAATACTAGGTAACTAGCATACTATAATAAGATGATACAAACAAATCTAAAAAATGTCAAGAGGTAAAGAGGTAAATATGAAAAAAAACATATTAAAAACAGGGATGCATTGGGTAATCGTCCTCGGAATGCTACTTCCCTTTTCAATGAATGTGGGCGAAGTTCAAGCTCAAGCGACATCCGATTCTGAAACTTTGGAGGAAATCACCCCAGAGAATATCCAGGATTTGCAATTAGTACGCTGGGTGGGAGAAGGCGCCTATACAGGCGATATTGCCCAACAGAATGATGGGAATCTAATAGCGGCAGCGACGACGGCAGGTGTAAAGCTGTTGGATAAAGAGAGTGGCGAGCAAACTGGTTTTGTCCCTATCGGGTTGGAACCAACCGCTCTGACTATATCTCCTGATGGCAGCACGCTAGCAGTGGTGGTGAATCTGCCCACGGGGGAACTGGACGGCAATGCACGATATGTACGACAGATTCAACTCTATTCCCTCCCTGACGGTGAAATGCTGGAAGCATTCCAAGATTTAGGCGAATGTGCAGATTCCAATATTTGGGCGATCGCATTCACTCCCGATGGAGCAGAACTGATTTTTGAAAAAAAGCACGGCGGTCAGAACACCGATAGAAGGTTTTGTGCTCTATCATTGGAAGGGGAAACGGAAATTCGTTCTATTGAAGTACCCCAGGATGCCATCATGGCGATTTCTCCGAATGGAGAGTGGGCTGTCAGCGTTTCAGGTGAAGCTGATACGATCTCCCTTTACGATCCTCAAAATTTCAAGGTAGTCGAAGAGATCGAGGTTGACGCAGTGGAAACCGTAGGTTCAACTCTGTTGTTCTCGCAGGATGGGCAATATATCGGCTTGAACTCCTATTCCTATGATGAGGATGATGAGGAATATGCCCTTCAGATCTGGAAGCTGGAGGATGGTAGTCTGGTCTTTTCTGACAATCCGTCCATGATAGAAGACACTGCGCGCACTTTTGACGTGGATGCCAGCGGTGAGAATCTGTACCTTGGAACCCAAAGTGGCAACGTGGAAGCATATTCCCTCGCAAGTGGGAAAATGACCAAGCAGGTGGGATCTTCTACCTGGACTATTTACTCCCCGATCGCCAACCCTGGGGGGATACCCGCTGCAGAGCAATCCTCCTCCATACAAAATGTGATGTTGAGCCAAGATGGAGAATCCCTGATCGTTTCCGACTCCCTGACCAGCTACGGGCAATCAATTCATATTCGTGTTTTCGCAACGCCAGAGCTGGCAGAGAGTTTCGATTTCAGCGGTCCGGCTGTGGGCAGTGACGACCCGGCAATTGCCTTTTCACCGGACAGCAGCCAGATCGCACTGGTTGGAGAGTCGGATGGCAAGGTTGAAATCTACAACACGCAGGATGGAAAACTAACCATGACACTGGATGGGCACACCCAGGTCGCCAACCAGGTGAGCTTCGCACCGGATGGGAAGATGATTGCAACTGGCTCAAATGACAACACTATTCGTTTATGGGATGCACAGAGTGGGGAGTTGCTCCATACCCTTGAGGGACATCAAGCGCGGGTCAATCGTCTGGCTTTTTCACCGGACTCAACCTGGCTGGTTTCGGGAGCGGATGACAATACCCTGCGGCGCTGGAATACTGCCGATGGCAACCTGCTGGAGACCCTGGAACTGGGGGATGAGCACTGGCGGGTTGAATTTCTGGATATTTTAACGGATAATACTTCGGTGGTATATCGCATCACAAAATATCCTTCCCCTTATATTGGATATATCAACAAACAGATGATCTGGAACACGCAAAGCGGTGACAGTAAAACCATTGGCGGATCCGATATCTACCTTACAAGGCTCTCCGAAGAAAATGACCTATTCATGGGGTATTCCATAGGGAATTCTTCTGGATGGCTTGTTGGGACCTTTCAGGGGGATGGCAGTATGAGAATAATCTCGACTTTCAAATCTCCGCACGGAAATGGTGCTCTCAGCCATGGTGTGGTTATCTCCCCCAACAAAAGGTTGGTCATCTCCGGTAATGGATTTGGACTGCATGCCTGGGAATTAAAGGAGAATGCATTAAATTTCCTTGGGTTGGTCGCCACCCAAGAAGCCATCCCCAGTTATGGGAATGAATATATCTTCTCGCCGGATGGAAAGTACCTGGCGTTCACCAACGGCGACGGCATCGCGTACCTATTGGGAGTGACTGCGCCCTAGATTAGATTCACGTTTTTCACAGGGTTGGGGTAAAACTCAACCCTGTGAAAACACTATGGGTAGGGCTGGGAAGAGATGTGACTTTAGGACAGCTATAATATATAGAATAAAAGCTTTTTTTAGACCTTCTTTCATACGGATAATTTAATGGATCACATTTTTGACGAAAACCAACCCATCTACCTGCAGATCAAACAACGCATCTGTGCGCATATCTTGCGGGGTGATTACAAACCCGGTGAAAAATTGCCGGGCATTGTTGAAACTGCCATGCAGTACAATGTAAATCACAACACTATTCAGCGTGTGTATCAAGAGCTAATCCGGGATGGTATTGCAGTTTCTCGCAGAGGAGAGGGGACATTCGTCACCGAGGACGTAAAAGTTTTGAAAACAATGGAGAAGGAACTGCAAACGTACGCGCTGGATAGTTTTATCCAGGAGATGGTGCGTTTGGGTTACAAGGAGAATGATTTGGCAACAATCGTGGAAGAATACATCAAAGCACAGCGGGAAAAAGCAAGAAAGGATTGATCCAGGATGCGAAAAATATACCGGGAAGAAATTTCGCGAGCATTGAGGAACAGGCGTTTTCTCATCGTTTTCCTGCTGGCAGGCATCAGTTTTACTTATGGCTTTTTTCAGGTAAAGATTATTAGCACTGCTAACCCTTTGAGTGCCATCAATGTGTGGCAGGAGATTTTAAGACGGGGCTATTACGGCTTTTTTGCATGTGTAACAGCCGTGCTGCCCTTTGCGGATTCGTTGAGCGTGGAAAAGAAAGAGCAAATGCTCAACCATATATTAATGCGCAGCGGATACAAAGAATATATATGGGCGAAATTTAAAGCCATAGCATTATCCGGGTTGCTGGCGGTGGTCTTGCCGGCTGCTATTCTGCTGGTGATTTGTTTGCTGATTTACCCGGCAGAACCGGTGCATATTCCTACTCTTTCATTCAACTTCATGGAGATCTTGCCGGGGAGTGTTATTTCACCGGGAAACACGATCGATCCCTCCCCCCTGGGATATGTGCTTTTATGCTTTCTATTTCTGGGCGTTTTCGGTGCCAGTTATGCCATATTTGCGATGGGTGTTTCATTTTTAACAAAACACTCCCTGTTAGTCTTTGGAATACCCTTTCTTTACTACAGTTTTGGTTATTACATCATTCCCACCTCCCGTCGTTTGAGTTGGCTGATCTCTACCGAAACAACCTTGATTCCCGCTGGAAATTTAAGCGCGGCACTGATCCAATACTGCTTGTTGTGTCTATGTTGGGTGGTTGGTTTTCTTTTGTTTGGCAAAAAAGAACGGCAGGTTTTAACTTAAGGGAAAACTATGAATATCCATGGATTTTTAAAATACCAGTTCAATCACTTTATTTTACGTCGGCGCTGGATTCTTCCCATTCCGGTGGGGTTGTGTCTGGGCTATTGGGCACAGAAAGTCATCCAATCCGCTGTTTCAAGCTATGCCCCTGCGTCACAGGGGAATGCGCTGGAAGCCTTCATTTGGGCTTTTGGGAAGCCAGAGATTGTCTATTTTGTGGTTTCAGTCCTGTGGATCTTTTTAATTTCAGATCTAACCCCAGAGGGTTCATTTGGACAACAAATAATTTTAAGACTCGGATCGCGCAGTACTTGGTGGATGGGAAAGGTACTCTTTGTGTTGCTCTCTACATTTGCTTATGCCCTGGTGTTGATGACAAGTTTTTTTATTCCTGTGTTGAGCAAATATCCTTTTTCAGAAACATGGAGCACGGCAAGTTTGAACAGCTCTGGCATCAATTTGGGATATTCCACTATGAACAGCAGCCCGCTGCAGGCGTTTTGGAATATTCTGCTTTTTTTGCTCATCGGATGGTTCGCAATCGGATTACTGGTTCAAATCATCAATCTCATTTTTAAACAACGCTGGGCTGGATTTCTGAGCGGTATCATTATTATCATTTGCTCCATGCTTGGAGCAATCGATGGTGGTCCAATTGGGGGAAATGGCATCACCTCCTTTTTCTTGCTGCAAAACCACCTGGAATTTACTCCCTTATGGGTACCCGAACGTGTTATTCCGGAAATATATTCGTGGATCTTCTGGGCAGTGTGGGTGCTCGTTTGCCTGGTGACCGGTTTCATCATTAGTCGTCGTACAAATTTCTATGCTGTAAAACAGGAGGAGGGTTGACCAAATGGGACAATCGCAAAATGCTGTTGAATTAATAGCGATCAAAAAGAATTTCAATAAATTAACACTATTTGAGGATGTCAATCTCCAAATCCCCACTGCCAGCATCACCGGCATCAGCGGACCAAATGGATCAGGCAAGAGCATGCTTTTACGCATCATTTGTGGGCTGGTAAAGCCGACAGAAGGACAAGTGATAGTTTTCGGAAAACGCATTGGAATAGATCGCGATTTTCCAACTCGAACCGGGGCACTGATCGATACCCCTGGATTTTTGCCTGGTTACTCTGCAGCCAAAAACCTGCAAATTCTGGCGGATATTGGTGGAAAAATAGATCGATCCCGTATTGAGGAAGTTTTAACTATCGTAGGGTTAGATATTAAAAACCAGCAGCCTCTGAATACCTATTCGGTGGGAATGCGCAAACGGCTGGGCATCGCCCAAGCTATTCTAGAAGAACCGGATTTGCTGCTGCTGGATGAACCGACCGACTCGATCGATCAAGCCGGTTGGAAGAATGTCTATGAATATTTGATCCAGCTCAAAGAAAAGGGATGTACCATTTTGTTGACCAGTAATAATCTGGATGAGATCACCATTTTATGTGACCAAGCCTATATCCTGAAGGAAAAGCAACTGTTCTCTACATAATAAAATAAAAATCCTGTTTGATGGAAAGAATTTGATTGGTGGGTGGGGAAAATCACCAACAAAATGGGAACATCATTCCTCATCCCGGCAGACGCAAATGCAGTCGGGGTTGATCTCGGTGGGAATACAGTTCTCGTCATAATACAGGAAATTGGCGCAAAAGCATTCGCAGCCGGGTTCAGTTTCAATCATGGAACAATCCTGGTTACACGGGTAAGGGTTGGTGATGATGCGATACAAGATACAGTCTTTCTTGCTGCTGGAAGTGGCGTGATAGGTAAGCCACTCTATCCCGATCTTCCCATCTTTTTTCTCAATCAGAAGACTGCCTTCAAAAGTTTCTGTGTAGCGCCGTTCGTTGAGCAAAGTTGAGATGGGCAGCATAATGCCGGTAAAACCGTCCAGACTATCAATGCCCACAAAGCAACGGGTGGTTTTGCTGAATGTGTTGTTCTGCAAACGCAAATTGGTTCCCTTGATCTCGGAAGATACCAGGGTATCACCCACCAGTTTGCCGGTGATAAAAGTGCTACCGGTGTAATATTCCAATCCGTTGGCTCTGAAAAGAGTGAGCGTGTAGCCTTTCTGCAGCGTTCCGAGCAGCTGCAAGTTCTCACCACAGATGATGACAGGTTGGTCAATAACGTCCTGATGCGTAGCTAGCGCAGTGGCTTTCTTGTGTGGCGGTTGTGTTGCAGCGGGAGGGGTACTCGTTTGTAGTATGTTGGGGGTTGGAGCGTGATATGTAGGAATGATAACGTAATCTCGTTGGCACGAAGTAACGAAGAGAAAAAGGATTATAAAAAGAAGAAATAAAAACCTATTCATAATGTCTTTTTCACTCGTATAACTGTATAAGTTGAGCAACCTTCTTCATGACTAAAGATATCATTTCATCCAATTGTATATCGAAAAGGTGCAGTGAATTTGTCAATATATCAAGGTGGATAGGTATGGAAAGGGAGGAAGAAGAAACAAAGTAAAAAAGCGATTGTAAAGAAATTCTATCTTTAGTTTTCCACCGGTGCAAATTTCCCTGTTACATCATCAATGACTTGCTTTAATGTTGGTAGGTCTAGGTTTTGCTTATCTAAGAAAGCCACTGCACCTGATTCTATCCCCTGGCGATGGAATTCTCGATCGGGGTAAGCGCTGATGAGAATAACGCGGCATTGCGGATGAATCGATTTGATGCGGCGCACACAGGCAATGCCATCTTCGTCTCCCAATACCACATCTACTAGTACCAGCTGCAAGTTGACATGCTGTGCGATCTGAATGGTCTCATGGATTGATTCAGCTTCGTAAATGGTGGCACGTGGATTAGCTTTCGCAATCATGCGCAGCAGCTGCTTGCGGTAGCGTGCATTGTCATCTACTACTAGAATGGTAATGCTGTGCTGGATTTTAGCTTTGTCTGCATCTTCAGACTGTAGCACCTGGCTTCCGGGGGTCCCCAAAATCTGGGGATGGCACATGGTAAAGTTGACCGCTTCCAGACGGCTCTGTACATCAATTTGTCGATATAGGCGGGTGAGATGGTTTTCAACTGTTTTAATGCTTAACCCGAGAGTATCAGCAATGGATTTATTGTCCATGCCTTGCAGCAGATAACGCAGCAAAGAGCGTTGTCGTGCCGTTAGCAGAGGAATCGTTCTAGAAATCTGTGGATCCTCATATAATTTGTTGATCAAAGAGCTGGAAATCCAGCGTTCGCCTGCCATTACTCTTTCAATTGCCACACGTAAATCGTTCAAAGGTTGGTCTTTCATGTGATAGCCATTTACTCCGGCGGAGAGCAATCCTTTGACATAAAAATCATCATCATATGCACTGACGACCAGAATTTTCAAACTTGGATAGAGCAAGCGGATCTTGCTGATGGTTTCGATGGGATCGAATTCGGGCATGGTGACATCGATTAATAAGAGGTCAATCGTATCTTGCTGGAGAATTTCCTGTACTTGCGGACCATTTTCAGCTTCCCCCACCACTTCCATTCCTTCGATCTGTTCGATCGTGCGGCGTATTCCCGAGCGAACGATGGCGTGGTCATCAGCGAGCAGTACTCGAACAATATCCATGCGTATTTTATACCACCAATTTTCTGGAAAGCATTAAATTGAGGATTCAATGACGGAAAAATCTGCCGGTAGGTATCGTGTATAATCACACATACCAGCAGATGATAAAAGATGTGTGGTATTTCTCAAAGTCGGGATCTTTTTTGTTCGTAGGGGATATTAATCTCCTTGTGGAGATATAAACAATGGAACCACTATTAGATGTTATAAATATTTCCAAATCTTTTGGTACTCTCCCTGTTATCCAGAAAGTAAAGTTTACTGTGGCGCAGGGAGAAGTGGTGGGGTTGACCGGCAGCACAGGCTCAGGAAAATCAGTTCTCATGATGATGTTGGCGGGTTTGTATGAACCGGATGAAGGGCAGGTCTTTTTCAATGAAAAGCAATTGATATGGCCGTTTTCAGCGCAGACGATTGGCATCGGGGTCATTCACCAACGCTCCTCACTGGTGGAACAATTTGATGTAACCAGCAATATTTTTCTGGGAAATGAATTGGGTTCCCCACGTGGGTTGGGATTACTGCGGCGGCTCAACCAGCATACCATGCAGGAACAAGCCCTCTCATTATTGGCACGCTTGGGAGTGCAAGTTAAATCTTTGCATGAGATCGTTTACAACCTTTCTGGTGAACAGCGCCAGATGATCTCCATTGCCCGTGTTCTGACCTTCCCAGCAAAATTGATCGTGATTGATGAACCGACTATTTCTCTTAGCTATCCCAACCAGCAAAAATTATTGGAACTGATCCAGAATTGGCGCCAGCTGGGGGTATCGGTTCTGTTCAGCAGCAATAATCTCGATCATCTATTTGCGGTTACTGACCGCATCATTGTTCTACAGCAGGGTTGCATCTCTGCAGATCTGAGAACAGATGAAACGAACCGCGAGGAAGTTGTGAATTATCTATTGGGAACGACTGCCTCACAGCGCATGACCCCGAATATTTGGGATTTCAACAGTTACGATACGGTTCGCGATTATACGGAGAAATTACGCTATCATCAGATCCTGCTTGAAAAAGACCTGGCGGCGGAAGGATCGCTCAATCGCCAACTTGCAGAACAGCTGGCTGAACAACTTCAAGCGCTTGACCAGACCAATAATGCATTACGCGAAGCGCAGCGCCGCTTGCTTTCAGAAGGAGAAGAAGAACGCAAACACCTTGCCCGCGAACTTCACGATCAGATCATTCAGGATTTGTTGAGCATCAATTACGAGCTGGAAGAATTAGCTACCACGCAGATGGTTTCACCAGAACTGGAAGCGGATTTAGCGACAGTGCGCAAAAGCATCCGCGATCTGATTGGAAACTTACGGCATATTTGTGGTAACTTACGCCCTCCCACCATCGACAGCCTTGGTCTGGGTGCGGCTATCCAATCTTATGTCTATGAATGGCATAAACGCACCGGTGTAGCCTACAGCCTCGATATGGATTCCGACCTGGGTCGAATGCCGGAGGCGATCGAATTATCTATTTTCCGCATCTTGCAGGAAAGTTTGAACAATGTTTGGAGGCATGCTCATGCAACCACGGTTGCGGTTGAATTGCGACATACTTCTCCACGTACCATGATGATAGCTATCAGTGATGATGGCAAAGGGCTGCCTGATGATCTGGATCTGACATCACTCACAGCGGATGGTCATTATGGGTTGATTGGCATCAGTGAACGAGTTTCTTTGTTGGGGGGTCGCATGCATTTGGAAAAAGGAGACCCAAGGGGAACCGCACTTATGGTTGAAATTCCTCATCCCAGAGTGGAATCGAAGCGGAAATCCAAAAATTCCACCCCTGCTTGAAATAGGGGAAACCCCCCAATGGATATAGGGGGAAGTTCTAAATTTCCATCGCTAAAATATTGTATTCTTTAACGACCGATGATTCTAATCGAGATTCAATGAAGTTTCCCGGTAGATCAACCTACCGGATTATTTTTACAAACTGAGAAAAGCTATACGGAATAATACCTGACTATTGGTTGTGGAATTTTAACCACAAAGAGAAGAAAAATGTGTGTTGGGGAGGTGAACAGGAAAAAATAGATTGAATAAGAACAAAAAAATCAGATCATCTATTTAAGGAGGTTGAAAATGTCAAAGAAGTTTTCGTCTTACTCGATATTAGCAATACTGGTGATTTTCGCGATGGTGCTATCAGCTTGTGGATCGGCGGAAACCGCTGCAGAAGTTGAAGAAAGTGCTCCTGTTGAAAGCGAGAGCATGGAAGGTGAAGCATTAGCAGTTGGGATCATTCTCCCTACGAAGGATGAACCTCGCTGGATTCAGGATGAAACCCGCTTTACGGAAGCATTAACTGCTGCTGGTTACAGCGTTGAGATTCTCTTCAGTCAGGGTGATTCCGCCAAGGAAAAAGCCAATGTTGAAGCTCTTATTTCCAAGGGCGTCAAAGTCCTCATCATCTGCCCGCAAGATGGCACAGCTGCTGCTGCAGCCGCAGAAGAAGCAAATAAAGCTGGCGTAAAAGTTATTTCCTATGACCGCCTGATCCGTGAAACCACAGCAGTTGATTACTATGTCACATTCGACAGCATTGCGGTTGGCGCACAGCAGGCACAGTACCTGGTTGATAAAGCAACCGGAACTGGCAACCCGCTGTATTTATATGCTGGTGCGGCATCTGATAACAATGCCTTCTTGTTCTTCGAAGGTGCATGGAGTGTACTGCAGCCCAAGATCGCTGATGGAACATTCGTTGTAAAGAATTCTAGTGAAGCAATAGCTTTACAGGATAAAGCTACCCTCACCCGTGATGAAATGAGCAAGATCATTGGTCAGGTTACCACCAACTGGGATTTCAACACTGCCAAGAACCTGGCAGAAGCTAATTTAACTGCTACTACCGCAGCTGATAAGGGTGAGGTATTCATCCTTGCTCCCAATGATGGAACCGCTCGCGCTATTGCGGATGCTTTCGGTGTGGATACCGACGTCACTATGTACTATGTGACCGGTCAGGATGCAGAAAAAGCTTCTGTGCAGTATATCATTGACGGAAAACAATCCATGACGGTATGGAAAGATGTGCGCACGCTTGTTGCAGACGCCATCAGTGCCGCCGTTGCTCTGCTCGAGGGGAATGAACCTGTCTCACAAGGCGCTTATGATAATGGCGCTGCGGAGATCCCGGCGATCCAATCCGCTGTTGTCACTGTCGATAAAGACAATGTCAAATCAGCTCTGATCGATTCGGGATACTACTCAGCTGAAGATTTCACTGGCTTAGAGTAACCAAAATTTTTCCACGATACAGGGATAGTGATGGGTTTTCCCATTACTATTCCTGTAAAAATTTCTTATACTATGAATTATTGGGAATTGGAGCGATCAATGAATAATCCCATATTGGAGATGAATCACATAACCAAAGAGTTTCCTGGCGTACGTGCATTGGATGATGTTTGTTTCACTGTGCAGGAAAAGGAGATCCATTGCCTGGTAGGAGAAAATGGAGCGGGGAAGTCAACATTGATGAAGATATTAAGCGGGGTATATCCACATGGCGATTATAGTGGGGAGATCATATTCGATGGAGAACAACAGATCTATGCAAATATCAGAGACAGTAAAAATGCCGGAATCGCGATTATCTATCAGGAATTGGCATTGGTTCCGGAATTGACGGTTTATGAGAATATTTTCCTTGGGCATGAGATCAAGAATGGCTTTGTGATTGATTGGAATGAAACCATACAACGCGCCACGGAAATGCTGAAAAAAGTCAAGCTTGATGTCAATCCCACGGTGAAGGTGAAAGATCTGGGGCTGGGGAAACAGCAGTTGATTGAAATTGCAAAAGCCTTGAGTATGGATGTGAAATTGTTGATCCTGGATGAACCAACTTCTGCACTGAATGAATCTGATAGCGAAAATCTTTTGATTTTACTGCGTGATCTCAAAAAACATGGGGTTACAAGCGTTTTGATCTCTCATAAGTTAAAGGAAGTGATCAGCATTGCTGATCGTGTGACTGTTCTTAGGGATGGACACACTATTTGTACGCTGGACGCGCATCAGGGTGAAGTGTTAGAGAATGTGCTGATCAAACACATGGTAGGGCGAGAAATTAATAACATCTACCCCGATCGTGCCCCACGCCAGATTGGAGAAACGATTTTTGAAGTGAAGGATTGGACTGTGTATGATTCTTCCATCGGGCGCACGATATTGCAGGATATCAATTTCAATGTTCGTGAAGGGGAGATCGTGAGTCTGGCTGGTTTGATGGGATCTGGGCGCACAGAGCTGGCGTTAAGCTTGTTTGGGAATCCGAAAAATTATATTCTGCATGGCGATATGTTTCTGGATGACAAAAAGATCGGTTTCAAACATCCGGAACAAGCCATTAAAGCCGGTCTTGCGTATGTTACGGAAGATCGTAAGGGGAACGGTTTGATACTGATACAGGATGTAAAACAAAATATCACACTTGCCAATCTGCGGGCTATCGCGGATGGCGGTGTTGTGAACAGCAACGAGGAAGTGATGGTGGCGAATGAATACCGCGATTCATTGGGGATCAAGACACCCAGTATTGAACAACGCGTTTTGAATTTGAGCGGTGGAAATCAACAAAAAGTTTCAGTCGCAAAATGGTTATTTGTCAACCCCAGGATTCTTATTTTGGATGAACCTACCCGCGGTATTGATGTGGGCGCTAAATATGAGATCTACACCATCATGAACAGGTTGGTTGAACAGGGAATGAGCATTATCATGATCTCATCCGAATTACCGGAGATTCTGGGAATGAGCGATCGAATTTATATTGTCTCTTCTGGAAAGATTGCGGGTGAAATGACAACATCGGAAGCTTCCCAAGAAAAAATTATGCAGCTTGCGACTAATTATTAAGGAGATTCACAAATGTCATTCTTTAAAAATGTAAAACAAACCATACAGCAAAATATCCGTGATTACGGTATGTTCATCGCGCTTTTTGCAATTATGATCTTCTTTACCATCATGACCGATGGTATTTTCATTTCTCCGCGAAATATCAGTAATCTCATCAACCAGACCGGTTATATTGCTGTGTTGGCAGTGGGTATGACGCTGGTGATTGTGATCAGGCATATTGATCTTTCGGTAGGCTTTTTGGCAGGCTTTTTAGGCGCTGTATCTGCCATCGCGATGGTTTCATGGCATCTCCCTGTGGGAATTGTGATCCCGATGGTACTGGGAATGGGTATTCTAGCCGGGTTGCTAACCGGCTTGCTAGTTGCAAAGCTTGGTATACCATCGTTCGTGGCTTCTTTGGCAGGATGGTTGATTTATCGTGGCGCGATCCTCTTGGTTACCCTGAAAACCGGCACTATTATCATCCCGAATGATACCTATAACGCAATCGGGAATGGCTTTATCCCGGATTTTCCGGAGATGGGTTTTCTTCCAGGTGTTCACAAAGTGACTCTCTTGTTGGGCATTCTGGCGGTCATATTTTTTATCATTAGTGGCATCCGTAGTCGCGAGAAAAAGAAAGCCTATAACTTTGAAGTTGAAACACTGGATATGTTCATTTTTAAATTAA
>LDZU01006195.1_pt1 | contig 16735 bp, 16 predicted proteins | sample 615531 | NCBI WGS metagenome assembly LDZU01 (sample SAMN03408293, study PRJNA278302) | terrestrial metagenome | isolation source: oil reservoir sample SB2 | place: USA: Alaska, North Slope, Schrader Bluff formation | collected 2011-09 | reverse complement strand
AAACTGTCAAGTCTCATCTGGAACTTCAATCAAGAATGACCAGAAACTCTATGCGTTCGTTGTTCTCTGAGTACCAAGCTGAAGCAAGCAGGCCGCTCTGAATCTGCCCGGTTCCCAGGAGCCCTCCCAAGAAGAGGCCGGTGTCCACAAATGCTACAGCAAACCTTTCCTGAGGAATACTGCGAGCGAGAGAGACGTAGTTGAGTGACTCGAACGCATTGCGGCTTCTTTCAAGGCGTTCGGAGGTTATTGCTTTAGGGGAATTAGAGAGGAAAATCCAACCGTCCTGGATCCATAAGTACTGTCCGTCTTCAAGCCTTAGTACACCATCTGTCTCTGAGTATTCAATATCAGCGGCTTCGAAAAGTTCAATCAGATCGCTCAGAGCTCCGCTAAACTCAAGCCGGGTAAGAAGGTCAAAACTGGGTACATCTATGTCCACTTCAGCTTGTGGCTGAAGACTGAAAAGAGCGGAGAAAATGTCTTCTACAGGAACGCTGAAATCGAGCATGGCTCTTCCGGTTATTTCATCAAGAATTGCAAGAGAGCGAGAAATCACTTCATCCATTTCCATATCCTCTATACCAGGAATCTGTTTTGAGAAATCAAACTCCAGTCCGATCAGGTCTTCAAAGACAGATGGTTCATTAATTGCAAGCACACCAGACACAAGGGCGTAATGCTCCATCCGCTCCAGTTCAAGCGTCCCTTCTTCGCGAGGTATCATCCTCATAAGAGATCTGGCTTCATCAGTTCGTCCCTCAGTAAAACCCTCAAGGATAATCTGGCTACTTTCAACTCTTGCGACACCTCTTTGAATCATCTCATTGTTCATGGCGTAGAAGTATCCAAAGCTTTGCGGGAATCCTTCAGTAAGCTTATCTGAAGAAAACCCCTTCTCGAGAGACGCAAACTGACCAACATCCCCGATATACAGATAATTACCGTCAACTACGATTTCAGGAATGTCTTGCGGAGACAAGAATTGCGGGAGAACGTTTCTCAATGCCGTCCGCGCTGATGATGGTCTATCCATCGGGCCGAGAACGATAATCGAATAGAACGCAGAGCTCTCTGGAGCGTACCACGTAGCAAAACCAACATCAGCAGATATGGCAGGGTAAATGTCTGATGGTCTGGACCCACTGTTATATACGATCATTTCGAAATACTGCTGAATCAAGATCTCTACAGCAAGCTCTTCAAGAAAGAAATCAAGAAAGGTTGATGTTTTCATCTTCTCGTAGTTTGTTTTCAGATCCTCAATTACTACAACAGTCTCTGCGTTCTTTGGGAGCCTTGTAGCCATACTGCTGACTCCTGCCAGCATTGTAGCTGTGATCATAAGAGCTAGAATAACCACCAATAGTTTCTTCACACGAACACCTCCAGGTTTTTGACTCAGCAATTGCCCGTATATTGGATGATATAATTCTACCAGACGTTCAAGGAGGAGAAACTTCTGTTCAGAAGAGGCAGACTACTGATTGGCAAAGAGTTTAAGCTGGCGACCAGGAGCAAATGGTTGCTGTTACTCGTTATAGTATTCCCGATATTGGCTTCTCTGGCAGTCATATCAGTTGATGGTGAGCCTTCTTATTCAAGATTGAAACTTGCGGTAGTCAACGAAGACAGAACATTTCTCGGTCTGTTTTTTGCGAATTTTCTCACATCAATGCTCAGGGGAGAGAATATCGTCGAGGTCCCCTCGAGAGTGGAGCTTGCAGAAGTGCTCTCTGAAACTGATGGAGCTTTAATCATACCGAGAGGTTTTGCCAACGATCTTCTCTTCGCAAAGCCCTCAGAGATTGTTTTTGTTCCGAATACAAGCAGGCTTTACACGAGCATCGCGATATATCAGGTGCTGAACAACGCGCTTCTTGAGTTCAGAGCACTGCCTGTAATTGCGGATCCTGACTTTATGAGTCAGGTTGATCTTGATCCTGACTACCCCCCACCGCGAATAGTTGTGGAAAGCATGACCGAACAACAGATGAGTATGAGCACTCTACTGCTTCCGGCTGTTATTGCTGCAGGGGTCATGTTGTTGGCTGGCATAGGAGCAAGCTGGTCTGTGCACGAAGAATTGGCCACTGATGTAGTCAGTTTGCTGAGGATATCTAATGTTAGAGCTTATGAGATCATTATCAGCAAATTACTGACTTACGTTCTTGTATCACTTCTGATGGTCTCTGTCTTTCTTCTTACAAGTACCTTGATGGGATTCGGCGCTCCGGGTTCTCAACTCAGTTTGCTTGTGACATTTCTTTGTCTCGCACTGTTTTCTATCTCGATCGGGATTCTGTTCGGAGTCTCATTGGGAGGAGGCAAGGCTGGACAGATTCTGTCTGTGGCTGTAATTGTGATTTTAATGGTTATAGGCGGCTTTTTTGTTCCTTTATCTATATATCCTGAATCTGTGCAACAATTCTCAAGATTACTCCCTTCAACGCGCCTTGTTGAAGCGTTGCAGCGAGTCTCTGTTCTTGGCAGTACTGATGGAGTTACCAGAAGCGGCTGGATCTGGGCCTTGCTTTCTGGTGGTAGCATTCTGTTGCTGTCTTCACTGGTTCTTGAGCGGCGTCTCAAAAACCTTTCATAGTGCTTGTTACCTGACCGGTTTGAGTTGACTCTGCTGTTAGGTCAGTGTATAATGTGAGTGTTAATACTCCCTGAGGGAGAGGGCTTATGTTGCCCTCTATTTTTATTGTGGTGATATCTGATGGATATGATCGACCTAATTAAACCTGTTGCTGAGAAGACAGCTGGTGAACTCGGTTTTGAACTATTCGATCTTCGCGTTGTGAGAAGCGGAAGACGTTTTTCAGTAATCGTAACGATCGACCGCTGCGAAGGAAGTGTAACAGTAACTGACTGCGAGCAGTATTCGCGGGTATTGGATACTGAACTTGACAAGCAGGAGGAGATAACTGCTCCATATGATCTTGTGGTTCAATCTCCTGGTGCAGAGCGTCCGCTGCGGTCAATAGAGGACTTCAAGCGTTTTATGGGAAGCTATGCCAAGCTTGTGCTCAAGAAACCAATGGACAATCGCAGTTTCATGGTTGGCAAGATTGAGACAGTGGAAGATGACAAGATACTGATTACTGAAGAGGATTCATCTAAAGTATACTCAGTCAGTTTTTCTAATCTGAAGCGAGCAAACCTTAAGCTCCGATTCTAGGAGGTGGACAAATGAATCTGAATTTGCTGGATGCTCTGGATCAGCTTGAGGCTGAAAAGGGTATAAGTAAGGAAGAAGTGATTACGATTCTGGAGTCTGCCTTGCAGAGTGCCTATAAGAAAAACTTTGGCGCTGAAAGCCCGGTAGAAGTCAAGATTGACAGACTGACTGGTGACATAGAGCTCTTTGAAAGGATGAGAGTTGTTGATAAAGTTGATGATCCTTTGACAGAGGTCGACCTTAATGAGGCTCTTGATACAGACAATACCGCCGCTGTGGGAAAAGAGATCGTCAGAAAGATCAACATCAAGAAGTTTAAGCGAATTGCTGCGCAAACAGCTCGGCAGGTACTCATACAGAAGATCCGTGAGCTTGAGAAAGAAAACCTTTATGACAGGTATTCTGATCTGAAGGGAAAAATAACTACTGCCGAGGTCATAAGAGCAACAGATGACTTTGCTGATTTGAGAGTGGGAAAGATTGAAACCCGAATTTCCTCCAAGGAACTGATTCCGGGAGAGCGCATACGTAGCAACCAGTTATTGAAAGTCTATGTTGCAGATCTTGTGAAGTCGCCGAAAGGTCCCAGACTCCTCGTAACGCGAAGAACAACTGATTTTGTTGCACAGCTCCTCAAATTGCAGGTACCAGAGATAGAATCAGGCGAGGTCCTGATAAAGTCAATTGCCAGAGAAGAGGGAGTAAGAACAAAAGTTGCGCTTGAAGCACAACAGGAAAGAATAGATCCTGTCGGAGCGTGTATTGGTGAAAGTGGAATAAGGATATCTGAGGTCCTCAGAGAGATCCAGCCTGAAAAAGTTGATCTTCTCAGATGGAGCGCTGATCCAGCTGTTCTTATAAGTAATTCGATAGCTCCTGCGAGTGCCGTTGATGTTAAGATTACTGACTCGGAGAAGAAAGAAGCAATAGTATACGTTTCACCGAATCAGCTTTCTCTTGCAATTGGCAGGGGTGGACAGAATGCCAGATTGGCTGCAAGACTTACCGGCTGGAAAATCGATATCAAACCCGTGATCTGATCGAGTAAGCTTTGTAACACGGTTTCCAGTGAAGTTAAACCTTTTGTTGTAGAATCATCTATAGCGTTTTCTTGCAGAAGGATGTTAGAGGGGGTTCTTATAGTGACTCATGATCTGCTTAGAACAGAGTTGAAACGGCGCAAACAGCGAATGACTGCTCAGAGAGAACTCGTGTTGAGATCTTTTCTTGAGGCAGATTCTGATCATCTGAGCGCCGAAGAAGTCTATAGAACAGTTGTAGAGAAACGGCAGAGGATAAGCAAAGCAACAGTATACAGAACGGTTGATCTACTTGCAGAAGTTGGAATCTTGAGAAAAATCGTTTTCAGAGATGGTGTCATACGTTATGAGATTGCGGAATGCGGAAAACACCATCACCATCATTTGATTTGCAGCGAATGTGGAAAAGTAACTGAATTCTCAATGGATCTTCTGGAGAATCTCGAAGAAGTGATAGAGAAGAAGACAGGATTCAGGATAAATGATCACCAGTTGAAGTTCTACGGACTATGCCCTTCATGCCAAAGAAAAAAGCAAGCCCTGAACAAACAAGAAGAGAGGATATCAGCGAAGCCGACAAAGGACTGAAGTGGATCTCAGGTCCTATTTCAGATATTGTATATACAGTCTTCTCAAATACGTCAGAAAGCACCCTGAGACCCTCTCCCAGTATCGCGGAGAGGGTCTCAGCATTAATGAGCCCGAGAATAGTGATTGCCAGTGAACCTACGAAGAACGGAAGCACAAAAACAGGAACCAGTAGCAAAGTCATGGGTATGGTGAGAAGAGACAGTCTTTCAAAGTTGACGATTATCACAGGTAGTACGGCGATCTGTGCTGCGACAGATACCATAAGGGGTTCAGTGATGAAGGAGAGCTTGCTGGTTTCTTTGTGCAGCGGAGCGCTGATCAGAATAGCTGCCGTCGCACCAAAACTGAGCTGAAAGGCGATTGAAGAAAGCATTCCAGGATCAGCGATTATCATCACCAGTCCAGCAAGACCCAGAAGATTGAGTTCGTGCTGTGGGTAATCAACTAGAGCAAACATACAGTGGAGCGAGAAGACAAGAAATGCTCTGAGAGACGATATACTGGGACCGGTGGATAACGCATAGATGCCCAGAAGAATTATCATAAGGTACAGCCTCAGCTTGAGGGGTAGCATGAAGAGCTTGAATATCATTCCCAGCAGGAGATACATGAGTCCGATATGAAACCCTGAGACCGCGAAAAGATGGCTGATTCCAACCTCTCTGAAAGCGGAAGACAGGTTTCTATCAACGAAAGACTTCTCGCCCAGAAAAACGGGAAGCAGGGAGGAGTTCTTCAGTCCGACGTCCTCAAATCTCCTCACTATCCATGCTTTCATGTTGTTTCCGATTCTGCTCAAAAGACTCTTCTCGACGGCAGCACCGAAACTCGTTGCACGCATTGTCATATGAGGATAGCTCACATTGTCTTCGATTTTCCCAGCTGCCCAGATCACATCCCCTTTTCTTGGAACAGACGCAACAGCACTCCGGTTCACAAGAATCCCGATATGTGTGTTCGTCTTCTTCCATTTTCCTTCGTGCAAGAGGTAGCCTTTGCCAGCGATCACGTATCCTGACGAGCCGTCAGAAATAGCTATCCCTGTGTACTCATATTCTTCATCGGAAGAAACATGTGGAACAGAGTGGAGAGTACCGGTAAGAAAGCCCACAAGAATCAAGGCAAGTGAGACTGTTAGTATCAGAAGCGTCTTCCGGAAGAACAGGATAAGAGTGAATACTGCAAGGACCGTTAAAATCGCTACAGCCCATAAATGGAGGACTGTAGCGATTAAGTAACCGACATAAAAGGAACAAAAGAAGACAAAGAGAGGATACCTCAGCTCACGAGGCTCCAAGAGTCATGCTCCAAACTTCTCCAACCTGAGGGCGTTGGCCATCATCAGGGGGATCTGATCAGTTGAATGAATTGTGCCTATCATACCCCTGGCACATTCGAACTCGTTAAACACCTTGTGGTCAGCAACCCTGACGAATTTCGAATGCAGCATCAATGGTACAGGATGCCAGCTATGCGCTTTCATCGGCACGGGAGTGGAATGATCCGCTGTAACAAGAATCACATCCGGCTTGAGCCTCTTTATCTTAGGCAACGCCCTGTCAAACTCCTCGATTATCTTGACCTTTGCATCGAAATTGCCGTCTTCTCCATAAGAATCGGTCTTCTTCACATGTAGGAAGAAGAAATCGAAGTCGTGCCAAACAGTTGAAAGCGTGTCTATTTCGTCTTCAATAGTCTGACCGGTTTCTACAACACTCATCCCAACTAGTTTGGCCAATCCCCTGTACATTGGATAAACCGCAATGGCAGCGGCCTTCATTTTAAACAAGTCTGAGAATTGTGGTATATCGGGATACTTGGAGAAACCTCTGAGCAATGCATAGCTCATTTGTGCCTCATCAGAAAGACAATCTGCCAGCTGAGAGAGGAACTTGTTCACTATTCTGGCGGTCATCTCAGCCTCGGGGACGAGTGCCCTGCACTCTAGCGGTGCCTTCCCCTCTTTCTGAGGATCAGTATCTGTGATTCTTTCATCGAGCCCCTCACCGGTCAGTTTGAGAACGAATCTGTGTTCTTTCCCTGGAAAGAGCGAAACCTCAACATCTTCGATCTTCGATATTGATCTATTCAGCTTCTCAACGACCTTTGCACTTTCGTCAGTGCTTGGCCGACCTGCTCGACGGTCAGTAATCATCCCGTTATCTATTGTTGCAAAGTTACCTCTGGCGACCATATCTTTGGCACCAACATCAACGTCACCACCCAATGCTTCTAGTATTCCTCTTCCTATCTCGTATTGAAGTGGATCGTAACCAAAGAGCCCGAGATGACCTGGACCACTGCCAGGTGTTACTCCTGGTTTAACGGGAATCGCCTGGCCCAGCTCCGAGAAACGAGCAAGCGCATCAAGATTTGGAGTGTTTGCCGCCTGAAGGGGTGTCTTGCCTTCCAGAGGAATATCTCCAACCCCGTCCAAAACCACCATTACAAGCTTAGTATCATTGATACTAGCAAGCTGTTTGATTAACTCCTGTTTTGTCATAAATCCGCCTCCTTTCCTGTTTCCTTCAGATTTTACCATGAGCCTGAGTTCACCTCGTTATGGTAGAATTGCAACGAAGATCATTTGGGGGAATACTCTTGTGAACTCACATTTTGGCGGTATAACTCTGGTGGGTTACTATGGTTATGACAACTTGGGGGATGATCTGCTACTCCTTTCCAGCCTGTCCCTGATTGAAGAAGCCGGGTATAGAGGCAAAGTATATATACCTGCAAAATCCGGTATAAGCAGGCCGCTGGAAAGCGTCTCCTTCAAGATGCAAGTTGAGGTCATACCTCGTTTCTCCTTTGGTGGGATAATGAGTGCGTTAAAACGATCGTCACTGGTTATTTTTGGCGGAGGAAACCTCTTTCAAGATGAAACAAGTTCCCGGAGTTTTAACTATTATCACTACATCGCAAAACGTTCCCTGAAGAACGGGAGCAAGCTTTTGCTACTCTCTCAGGGATTTGGTCAGATAAAGAAACGCTCGAACTTTGAAAGACTCAAGTCTATCTTGGGGCATCCTCAAACATACTCATTGCTTCGCGACAGAGTTTCTGCAAGGTACAACTCCTTTTTTTCCAGCAATGCATACAGTGGTACCGATTATGGTCCTTATGTTCTATTCAGGCAGCAGCTGATTCCTCCTTGTGAAAGAAAGAAGAGCGGAATAGCTGTAGTGGTTTTGAAGAACGGTACCCCAGCATCGAGAGTCATTTCGATTCTTGAAGAGAAAGGAATAAAGTCTATCGCAGCAATAGGGTTTCACAATAACCATGACAACGTGAAGAAAGAGGAGCTTGAGGCATTTGCCAGAAAGAGAGGACTGGAAGTGCTTTCTCCACAAAGAGACTGGAGGAGTCTTGTTTCCCTCTTCTCTGATGCGGAGATAGTCATAAGCGAGAGGCTACACGGTGTCATCCTGGCCCTTACTCTCGGAGTGCCTTTTGTATGGAGAAGCAGCAAGAAGAACGACAGGTTTGTTGAATCAATTGACTCTTCGCTGAAGCTCTCCTATGACAGAACAGGGAATGGCCTTGAGGAAAAAGTGGCCCTTGCCATGGAGTCTAACATTTGTCCTCTCAGGGACAGATATGTTGAAGAGCTCGAGGTGACTGCGTCAAACTGCAAAGAGCTGATTAGCAGATTACTGGCTAGGGAGTGATGATGATGTGGAGATACTACATGCCGACAGCAGTATTCTTTGGACAGGGGTCGGTTCAGAAGAACTCCGAGGCTCTCAGTGAGGCTGGGACGAAAGCGCTTCTGGTTACTGGTAAGCGCTCTGCTCGGGTTTCTGGCGCGCTACATGATGTGACAAAAGCGCTGACGGTGCAGAAGATGTCCTATTCCTTGTTCGATGAAGTAGAGGAGAATCCCTCTTTCGAGACAATCAGAAGGGCCGCGATGCTAATGAACCGAGAAGCATGTGATTTAGTGATTGCGATCGGTGGAGGAAGCCCCCTTGATGCAGGAAAAGCAATAGCAATGCTTGCAGCCAACGAAAACTTGTCTATCGAGCAACTCTATGATGACCCAGACCGATGGCCAGCTTACAGCACTATTGCCGTTCCAACTACCTCAGGAACGGGAAGTGAAGTCACTCAGTTTGCTGTATTGACGGACGATGAAGGAAACAAGTCTGGCATCTCTGCGACCAGGAATTTCCCGGTGAAAGCGTTTCTTGATCCCGTATATACTACCACGATGAATGAACATGTAACTATATCAACGGCGTTGGATGCACTTTCTCATGCAGTTGAAGGTGAGCTTATCAATGCTGGAGCGAATCCCCTGGTAAAGAGCCTCGCCAGCAAGGCTGTGGCAACAATCAAAGGAACTCTCTCATCGGTGCTGTCGAGTCCTGACGACATTCAAATGAGAGGAGAACTCCAGTATGCCGCAATGCTGGCAGGAATGGTGATTGCGCATACAGGTACTTCTGTTGTTCATCCGGCAGGTTATCCTCTTTCTGTTCATAAAGAAATAAAACACGGGTTAGCTAATTCATTGTTTCTGGTAGGAGTTCTTAGACATGTGTCAAGAAAGGAAGCAAGAAGGGTTAGTAACGCAATAGAACCGTTTGCTTCCATCGAAGAGCTGGAGGCTTTCCTGGGATCATTTGGAGTCTATGATCTCATGCCAACCATTACTGAGGAAGAGGCTCGAGACTGGTCAGCAGCAGTAGTGAACAGCTCTCATTACAAAAGGACTCCGGGAGATTTCGATAGGGAGTTTTTCGAGAACCTTTACAAAAGAGCAGGTGGGAAGTGAGAGCACGGGTATTTCTAAGGAAGGATGTCAGAAAAGAACTGGCGAACGGTCATTCCTGGATCTATGCAAATGAAATAGAAACTCAAGATCAGGCTGATGACGGAGGACTCGTCGATGTTTTTACTCATTCAAAGCAATTCTTAGGAATTGGCTACATAAACTCATCATCGTTAATCCGTGTCAGGATTATCTCCAGATTACGGCATCAGATCGATGAAACCTTCTTTGGATCGAAGATCGAACGTGCTATTCGATTGAGAAAAAAAACCTTACCTGGTAGACGTTCCATACGTGTTGTCTTTGGTGAATCCGATGGACTGCCCGGGCTTATAGTAGACAAGTTTTCCGATTATCTCGTTATTCAGATATCTACGCTGGGGATGGCGAGGATGAAGGAGCAGATTGTAGGTGCTCTTGTTAAGGTTCTTCAGCCGAAAGGAATATACGAGAAGACGGATGGCTCTTTCCTCGACAAAGAAGGGATGGAGGAGATACATGAGTGGCTCTTCAGGAGCGGTCCGATAATTATTCCGTTTGAAGTTCACGGGCTTAAGTTCCTTGCAGATCTCAAGGGACAGAAGACAGGTTTCTTTCTTGATCAAGTGGAGAATGCTCAACAGGTGGCAGCGTATTTCCGTGACAGTACCGTCCTGGATATGTTTGCTTACTCGGGGAATTTCTCAGTTCATGCACTTGCTGCGGGAGCAAAGTCTTGCGAGGTTGTTGATATCTCCGAGAGAGCTCTTGGAGTTGCTCGAGAAACAATGAGAATTAACGGATTCGAAGGAAAGGTCAATTTCTCAAACAAGAATGCCTTTGACTACTTGAGAGAAGTTGAATCAGGGAGTTTTGATGCTGTAATCGTTGATCCCCCTTCTTTGGTAAAATCGCGCACAACTATTGAGAATGCACTGAGAGGTTATAAAGAGCTGAACCTTAGAGCAATAAAAGCGATTAAGAGTGGTGGGGTACTGGCAACAGCATCATGTAGCCAATTGATCTCCAAAGGTTCATGGGACAATATGCTGTCTGAGGCATTTCAGGATAACAAGACTGTTGGGGTGCAGCTGCTGTCATGCGGCCAACCGCCTGATCATCCAGTGGCAGATCCAGTCAAAGAGTCCAATTACTTGAAATTCAAGGCTTTTGCGATAACACCGCTGGCTGCCTTTTGACATAGAAAACAACAGATAATGTATAATCCCCTTAGGGAAAAGAATTGGAGGTAGGTTCGAATGGCCAAGACATACGTCGTTACCTCTGGGAAGGGCGGTGTGGGTAAAACCACAATATCCGCCACACTGGGCGCTGCGCTGGCTGCTAAAGGCGATAAGGTCTGTCTAATTGATGCAGATATTGGGCTGAAGAATCTGGACCTAACACTGGGGCTGGAAAACAGGGTAGTACACACGATACTTGACGTTGTCAACGGGAAAGTCACCGCCCTTGAGGCGCTCGTGAGACACAAGCAGATGAAGAATCTCTTCTTGCTTGCTGCTTCGCAAATCGCCACCAAAGAGATGCTTTCTCCTGACGACATGAGACGAATTGTTGCGGAACTCTATCCAAAGTTTGATTTCATTATCGTTGATTCCCCTGCCGGAATCGAGAGAGGTTTCAGAAATGCTGTTGCCGCGGCAGATCATGCGTTGGTAGTTACGACTCCTGAATTGCCTGCCATTACTGATGCAGATAGAGTAATTGGTTTGCTAGAAAACGCAGGAATGGCCGAGGATGACATAAGACTGATTATAAATCGATTCAAGCCTAACATGGTCAAGAGGGGCGATATGCTGACGAAAGACGATATCCAGGAGAATCTGGCTATAGAGCTTGTCGGAATAATCCCTGATAGCGAGGATGTCATCGTTGCCACGAATACCGGAAATCCAATAACTCTAAACGGTAACCAGGAACACATGATTGCCCATGTTTTCAGCAACATTGCGCTGAGATTAAAAGGCGAGATGATCTCAATCGATAAGGACCTGATCTACGGCGGATCAAGGGGTTTCCGAGAGTTCTTCAAACGCATCTTTGGACGCAATTAAAGGGGTGACGATGATGTTTTTTGGCTTATTTAGAAGAAAGAAGAAGGCACAAAGCAGAAAAGAAGCTAAAGACAGACTCGACAGCATAGTTACTGGCAGAAGAAGGTCAGTTCCTGTACAGGAAGTGATTCCAGCTGAGCTTCTCAAGAGTAGCGAAACAGATGTGGTCACTCAGATCAAGGGATACGTAGCTCAGCGCTTCAAAGTCAAAGAGGAAAACGTGAAGGTTCAGTTCGAGGAGCATAATGGTTACGTGGTAATAATAACAAACGTGGTCTTTCACTGAGCGATGATGACAGAACAGAGAATCAAAACCCCTTCAAGAGAATGCCTGATTGACATAACAGAACAGGTGAAGACAATAATCGCAAAAGCGGTCATAAATGATGGAATCGCAGTTGTTTACTGTCCTCATACGACCGCAGGAATTACAATTAATGAAGGAGCAGATCCTTCAGTGAAGAGCGATATAGTCAGGTTTCTTAGAGACATGATCCCAAGAACATATCCGTTTGACCATGCTGAAGGAAACTCCGATGCCCATATAAAGGCTTCGATAATTGGTAGTTCAGCTAACCTGATTGTTCAGAATGGTGGGATTATACTGGGTACCTGGCAATCTATCTATTTCTGCGAGTTTGATGGTCCCCGTTCAAGGAAGTTTCTTGTCAAGATCATCGGATGAAGTGATGCTCTCAATGTCGTCTTGCTTTTGTGGTATCTATTTGATGGAGGTATGTAATGCTGGAACTAAGATCAGTTAGTCTCCAAAGAGATGATAATGAAATCATAAAGAATCTTTCGGCAGTATTTCGGGATGGCCATGTCTATGCTGTGCTCGGTAACAATGGGGTGGGCAAGTCAACCCTTGCATACATCATAATGGGCTTGGAGAGCTACAGGAATTACAGTGGATCTGTAGTTTTCAACGGTCAGGCCATTGATGACTTCACAGTGTCAGAACGAGCAAAGCTTGGTATTACGCTTGGCTGGCAGGAACCATGCAGGTTTGATGGTATAACTGTCAAGGAGTACCTGACACTCGGCGGAAAGCGAGAATTATCTTCTGAAAGGATCGCTGAGGTTCTCGACATTGTTGGGCTTCCTAAAGATTATCTCTTCAGAGCAGTTGATTCGACGTTGAGTGGAGGAGAAAGAAAGAGAATAGAGCTAGCATCCGTAATTCTGCTTGATCCAAAGGTGGTTGTTCTGGACGAACCGGATTCCGGGATTGATCTCATGTCAACCAGCATGATAAACAGGGTCTTTGATGCCTTGTCTGACAACGGGACTACTCTCATTGTAATTACCCACCGTGAGGAGATCGCCAGTATGGCTGAGGAAGCCTATCTCATGTGTGGAGGTAATATGATCAAGAACGGTGATCCTGAAGAGATAATCGCCTATTACAGAACGGCGTGTGATGATTGCAGACACGTGAATGAACCACTTAAGAAGGTGAACTAGTTGGCTCTTGCGACGAAGTACGAACGTGAATTCAAGTTGATTTCCGATGCTTATGAAAGAAGCGGAGGCGATGCTTCAAAGTTTCTGAACAAAGATATCGTATCTGTCATAGTGAGCGGTGACAAACTGATAGGTCGTAATACAGTAGAGGGTGTAGATTTACGATTCAGGCAGATAGAAGATGGCGTTGAAATGTGGATAGAAATCCGGGACAATGTCAAACTTAAGCAACCGATACACCTCTGCACAGGTTTCATGAAAGAGAAAGGAAGACAGATGATTCTCATTCATAACAGGTGTGGCAGGAACTCTGAGGTCAGATTTCTTTCGCATTGCGTATTCCCTCACGGACTCGAGTTTCTCCACAAAATGGTAGCAGATACTGAGGTCGGAGAAAACTCGAAACTGTCTTACGAGGATGTCCATTTTCACAGCGATGCAGGAGGTGTGAGCGTTGAAGCCATATATAACACAGTGCTTCACAAAGGTGCCGAGTTCGGCAACTATTTCAACCTCACCCAGGGACGCGTGGGGAAGCTCAGAGTGAAAATGGTGGTAGACCTTCAAGAGGATTCGTCAGCGCAAATTGAATCAAAGGTATATGAAAGAGCTGATGATGATGTTCACATAACGGAAGAACTGAACCTGAATGGGGAAAGAGCATCAGGGCTTGCCAGGACAGTTGTTTTTGCAACAGATAAGAGCAAAGCGATGATAATTAACAGAGCATACGGAAACGCACCATATACAAGGGCTCATATTGAGTGTAAGGAAATAATAAAAGGCGATGGAGTCAATGTGGGCACTGTCCCAGTACTTTTTGTAAGGGACGAAAAAGCAGAACTCACCCACGAAGCTTCCATAGGACGTGTTAATCTGAGGCAGCTTGAGACTCTTATGGCAAAGGGACTTAATGAAGACGAGGCCACTGAGATGATTATCCAGGGTCTCTTAAGGTAGGACTTTACTATGGAAAACAACTACTTGACTGAAACTCTTGAGAAGCTTGTTGGTATTCCCAGCCCATCCGGTTTCACTGAAAAGGCTATACGTTTTGTGTCGGAAGAGTTGCAACGTTATGGTTACAGACCATGGATAACGCGAAAAGGGGCTTGTGTTGTTTCTTTGGGAGGTGAAGGCTCTCCGCTTGTTCTGAACGCTCATGTGGATACTCTGGGAGCAATGGTTAAGTCTCTCAAAAGCAACGGCAGGATTGAGTTTACCTGCATTGGTGGCTACACAATGTTCTCTGTTGAGGGAGAGAATTGTCTGATTCACACAAAAACCGGGAGAGTATTGACAGGCACTATCCAGAGCACCTCTCCGTCAGTTCATGTGTTTGAGGATGCAGGCAGGAAAGAGCGTAAACTTCAGAACATGGAGATACGTGTTGATGAAATAGTGAAGAGCAAAGAAGACTTGAAGAAACTTGGGATTGAAGCCGGCGATTTCATTTCGATTGATCCCAGGTTTGCCATTACAGCGACCGGCTTCATAAAGTGCCGACATCTTGATGACAAGGCAGGAGTTGCCGTTATGCTTGACCTGGCCCGACGAGTTAAAGAGGAGAAGCTGGACATCAAGAGAAGAGTCTACTTGTTCTTCTCGGCATATGAGGAAGTGGGCCATGGAGCTTCTGCGGGGATTCCAGAAGAAGCGGAAGAGATTATCTCGATTGATATGGGAGCAGTTGGTGACACGCTTGAAAGCAGCGAGTACGCTGTGTCCATTTGTGCAAAAGACTCGAACGGGCCATATGATTCAAGAGTTGTTCGAGCGCTGGTGGAAACTGCAAGGGCCAATTCTGTTGACTACACGGTCGACATATACCCTTTCTACGGGTCTGACACCGGGGTTTCGCTCAGAGCTGGCTACGATGTTCGTTTTGGCCTTCTGGGCCCGGGCGTGGAAGCATCTCATGCTTATGAGCGAACACACATACGTGCTCTGAGAAACTCATCCGATCTAATATCACACTACGTTTCTACAAGCCTCGTGTAACCATTTAGTCCAGGGGTTTCCTAGTTCTGATTATAAGTCATCTGACAGATTGCTGGAGGTGCAGTTGATGTCGCAAAGAAAGCTTCACAAAGCTGAGCAGCTTATGAAGAATATCAACTACTCATTACCATCGATATCACCTGATAATCTCAAACTTCTTTTCGCCAGTGATGAGGACGGAGTGCCGAACGTCTTCGAGATGGACATCTTCGATTTGTCAGTTGCTAAACTTACAGATTATCCAGATCCATCTTACCCGATAGGATATCTTCCTGACTGCCAAAGCTTTCTGTTTACTAGTGACCAGGGAGGCAACGAACAAGACCATATCTTTCTGAATCGAGGCGAAGAGACTATTAGCCTTACAGAGTCTAAAGCAGCAAAGGCCTCTTTTCTTTCATGGAATAAGGATCGCAGCGGTTTCTACTATCTTTGGAACAAGAGAGATCCGAGGTTCTTCGATCTGTGGTATATGGATCTTCAGAATCTGGAACCACGATCCATGTATGAGAATAATGGATTCGTCGTCTCATCAGTTTCCCGTGATGGCGAATTCGTCGCGCTTAACAGGATAAACGATATGAACGATGGCGATGTCTATGTGTACGACGTTGTTTCAAAGACGAAACAGCTAATTAGCGAGCATTCCGGAGATGCAAGACACTACGCTGTAGCTTTTTCCTCAGACAGCTCGTCGCTCTATTTCCTGACAGACTATGGTCACGAGTTCATGTACCTAAAGAAATATGAGCTTAAGACACAGGAGGACGAAACGGTTGCCTGGTTTGACTGGGATATCAGTATGGTTCGTCTCTCTTCGTCAGGACGCTATCTTGCTCTTGTAGTTAATAGTGATGGGAGATCTGTATTGAGAATCCGTGATCTGCTTTCTGATGAGGAGTATGAAGTCAATCAACTTCCTGAAGGCCAGGTAATGTCTTTGGAGTTTTCTGCTGATGGACGTTTCCTGACGTTTGTTGCTGATGGTTCTTCAGTTCCTGGTGATGTGTACCTTCTTGAAGTAGATACCGGCTCGCTCAGGAGAATGACCGAAGCTCTTAACCCTGAAGTGAGCCTCGAAGACCTTGTAGAAGCTACTGTGGAAAGATTTGATGCCAGGGACGGGTTACCCATCCCCGGAATACTCTACAGACCACACAACGCGTCTGAAGAGAACAGGGTCCCAGCAGTTGTCTTTGTTCACGGAGGTCCGGGCGGTCAAAGTGTGCTCTCTTACAGGCCAATGTTTCAGCTTTTGGTCAACCATGGCTTTGCTGTCTTCTGCGTAAACAATCGTGGTAGCAGTGGCTATGGAAAGAGCTTCTTTCGAGCAGCGGATCATAAGCACGGAGAGATAGATCTTGACGACTGTGTAAGCGCAAAAGAGTACCTTGCTTCGCTGGATTTTGTTGATTCCGAGAGAATTGGTATTATCGGGGGTAGCTACGGTGGTTATATGGTTTTGGCTGCCCTGGCTTTCAGACCAGACGTATTCACAGTTGGAGTTGATATATTTGGTGTCTCAAACTGGCTGAGAACACTTCGTGAGATGCCTGCCTGGTGGGGTGCTGAAAGAAACGCCCTCCTTAAGAAAATCGGAGATCCTGAGACGGAGGAAGAC
>LDZU01008932.1_pt1 | contig 16744 bp, 17 predicted proteins | sample 615531 | NCBI WGS metagenome assembly LDZU01 (sample SAMN03408293, study PRJNA278302) | terrestrial metagenome | isolation source: oil reservoir sample SB2 | place: USA: Alaska, North Slope, Schrader Bluff formation | collected 2011-09 | reverse complement strand
ACAATATCGCGTGGTAACCCCCTCCTGGAGCAAGGTTGAACCGCATAGACAGATAATCATCGTTATACAGAATTCGGCTTATTGTGTACTTGCGCATTAAACATCTTAGATCCATATTACAGGGCTGCCCTAGGGCTACCCTAAGTTCAGGGAGAATTCATGTCTTTTTGTTATTCTTTATTTATGAAGAAAAACAAAAACGATACAATTTACAAGTCCAATTCCTATTACCACATATACAATAGAGGAAATCATAAAAGAAAAATATTCTTTCAAGAAAAAGATTATGGTGTTTTTGAAAGATTGATGTACAAGTATTTCAAGAAATATAACCTTATGTTGGTTGCTTATTGTTATATGTCAAATCACTATCATTTTATTATTAAATGTGGCCATAATTGGAATGATATCCCAAAGTTTATGGGCTGTTTTATGACTTCCTATGTAATGTACTTCAACCGGAAATATCTTAAGGTAGGGCATTTATTCCAAGGTCCATTTCAAGTTAGAAGAATTATTGGAAGGCGAGACCTAGAATCTACGATACAGTATTTAAGAAATAATCCTGTGGAGGCTGGTCTTGTTAGCAGTAAAGAGGTGGATAGCTATCGATGGTTGTATATCAGAAAGTTGACATCTAGTGGTGGCTTGGGTGGGATATATGAATAAGGTGTGAAGCTGGGGCTGCCCTAGGGCAGCCCCGGTCAGAGGTCAGATATCTCTTCCAATTCCATTTAAGAAATCTCTCTCATTTGTCTTGTTTCTTCCTTCTATTTGAAATTCCAAAGTTCTCAAAGATACCAATGGGTCTTTGGTAGCGAATAAAACCTTTCCATCGTTTGCAAATATCTCGCCAGGATCTTTTTCCGAAGGGACTTTAACTAACTCGGCCCTAAAAATCTTAATAATCTTTCCCGCCATATTTTTATTCAAATTTGAAGGCAGTATTGTCCAAGCAATTGGCCACGGTATAAAGGCTCTAACCATTCTCTCAATCTGTTTAGGCGTTTGCATCTTCCAATTAATCTGTGCATTCTCCTTAGAGATGTCTTTCTGCCAGCAATATGTAGCCTCGTCGTTTTTCTGTTTGACAGAAGTTATGTCTCCAGCAACCCAATCTCTCAAGGTTGGGATTAAAACCTCCGTCGTTTTCTTAACAAGTCTTTCTCTGAGGGTAATATTTGTGTCATCCTCTCTAATCTTTTCCTTAAATATCTTTAGAATGTCTCCCTCGTCTAGACCTTCGCTCATGAGCATTATGGAAATTCCTGTCTCTTCCTCTCCATCTAAAATCGCCTTCTGAATGGGAACAGCACCTCGATATTTAGGCAATATCGAAAAATGTATATTTATACAGCCATACTTAGGGTAATCTAGGAATTCTTTAGGAACAATTTCGCCAAAAGCCTTACAAACAACAATCTCAGGCTTGTATTTCTCCAAAACCTTAATATAGTTCTCTTTCTTTTTCTCCGTATGCACAACAGGGATATCATGTTCTAAGGCATATTTCTTAACTTCACTTGGAGTTAATTTTTGTTTTCTTCCAACAGGTTTGTCTGGGGTTGTTATTACACACACCACATCAAAAAAAGAATCCTCATGTAAAACTTTAAGAGTTTCCAAGGACTCCCATGCTGTACCTAAAAATATTGTTCTCATGTTCTAATTTTACTCAATTAACGCCTAAATTGCTATATAATACATCTGTAAGTATGAAAATAGATGAATTTAAATACAATTTACCAGAGAAACTAATTGCACAATTTCCTCCAGAAAAAAGGGGAACAACCAACCTTTTAGTCCTGGACAAGGTGAACGGAAGGGTAGAAGACAGGAAATATTACAATATCCCAGATTATATTAAAGAAGGTGACATCGTTGTTTTAAATGAGACTAAGGTATTAAATTCTAGAACATATTTTTTAACACCAAAAGAGAAAAGGGTAGAGATTCTTTTTCTAGAAGATATCTCTCAGGGAAGATGGCTTGCTTTAATTGGTAGAGCTAGGAATGTAAGAATAGAAGACGTGTTGGTGAATGAAGAGAACCCAAATATTAAAGTTGTTGTTAAGGAAAGAAAGGATAATGGATTTGTAGTAAAATTCCAAGAAGGTAGTCCATATGAACTGTTTGAAAATCATGGTCACACTCCACTCCCTCCATATATTGGCCGAGAGGATTTAGAAAGTGACAAAGAGAGGTACAATACGGTCTTTTCGAATATTCCTGGAGCTGTAGCTGCTCCCACAGCAAGCTTGAATTTAACAAAGCAGATTATCCAGAACATTAAAGATAAGGGAGCAGAGATTGTAAAGATAGATCTAAGAGTTGGTTGGGGTACCTTTGCTCCAATAAGGGAAGAAGATATAGAGGAACATCGGATACATGAGGAACATATAGAAATAAGTGAGGAGGCAGCAACAATTATAAACCAAGTTATCCTTGGGCATGGAAGGGTCTGGGCTTTTGGCACTACTGTTGCAAGGACTCTAGAGAGTGTTGCTTACAAAGAGAGGGAAGATGGGGAATATTTGATAAAATCATATAGTGGTTATACAGATCTTTATATATACCCAGGATACGAATGGAAGATTGTAGATACCCTAGTAACAAACTTTCATATGCCAGACTCCTCTTTAATTCTCTTGGTAAGTTCATTTGCAGGAAAGGAGCAGATTAAGAGAGCATACCAGCATGCAATAGGGAACAAATATAAATTTTTGAGCTACGGGGACAGTATGTTAATAGGAGATAATTTAATAGAAGAATAGAAAATGACAGTAAAGGAATTAAAGAGAAAGAACTTCTTTATGCCAGATGCAACAAGAGGCGCTATTAGAAATCTAACGACCAAGCAACTTGAAGAAACTGGGACAGAAGCTATTGTTACCAATACACTACATCTTCTTGTATACCCAGGGCCGGAGATTATTTCAAAACTAGGAGGTATTAAAGAGATGATGGGTTGGAAAGGGCTTGTTCTAACAGACTCGGGTGGTTTCCAGGTCTTTTCTTTAATCCATTCTGGGAAATGGAAAGGCAAGGTTCACGAAAACGGTGCTACATTTAAATCTCCTAAAGAGGGGAACACATATGAGTTAACCCCAGAGAGTTCTATAGATATCCAGATGAAGATAGGTTCGGATGTAATGGTGGTTCTTGATGATTGTAGGGATTCGGAGATAACTAGGGAGGAGGCGGAGAAATCTGTTCAAAGAACCATAGAATGGGCGGAGAGAGGAAAAGAACGTTTTGAGAAGAAATATGGCGGAACTAAAAAAACCGGGAAATTACTAACCTGTGTTGTTCAAGGTGCTAAATATCTAGATTTAAGAGAGAAGTGTGCAAAAGAGTTAGTTAAGATAGGTTTTGATGGATACAACTTTGGAGGTTATGTTGTAGATACTAATGGAGATTTGGTTCTAGATGAAATGAAAGCAGTTATAGAGAATGTTCCTAAAGATAGTATTAGATATGCTATGGGGGTTGGTAAGCCAGAGGATATAATTGCAGCAAACAAATTAGGGTACAACCTTTTTGACACAGTCTTAGTTACTCGGAATGCTAGACATGGTACACTCTATACTTCTAAAGGTGTTGTTAAGATAGGTAATAGCAGTATGGCTCTTGATAAAAACCCTGTAGACCCAAATTGCGGTTGTGAATGTTGCACCAATTACACTAGAGCATACCTGCATCATATGTTTAAGGCAGGGGAAGCTACTGCACAAACTCTCGCTACAATTCATAACCTCACCTATTACCAGACCCTTATAAAAGAGTTAAATTCCACTTTCATTGAGGAAAAAGATTAAAAATGATATTATTGTGGAAGTCTTTGAAAAGGACGCTTTTGGTAATTAAAAGTTTTGAAATTTATATATATATGAAATTTAAGTCAAATACAAATAAAGTGTGTTTGCGGGAAGCGACGAGCTCTCCTTATTCTCCAAAAGTGTCTAAATAAAGGCTAGTTTAAATTTAACAGTCAGATACATGGAAACAGTATTGTTTGTTATTGTTGCCGTAATAGTAACGGCAATAACAGTAACTCTAGTTCTAAAGTACCTATTTAACTGGGTGAGTGTAAATAATATACCTTCGAAGGTTATAGAAGAAGCTGCAGAGAAGCTAATGAAGGAAAAATTCGACCGAGCAGAGAGTGAAATTGCTGAGATGAAGAAAAGGGAAGAACAGAGGATGAAGAGTGTTCGTAAGGAGAACACTGAGCATGAGGAGATTCTTATTGAGAGAGAAAAGAAATTAAATAAGAGATCTAAGCTCCTTGATGAAAAGAGTGATGAGCTAGAAGCAGAGGAGGCAAAGCTAAAAAAAGGTTTAAAGAATCTAGAACAGACGAGAATAGAGTTAAAAGATCAGCTAGAGAAGATATCTGGCTTGTCTAGAGAAGAGGCTCGAGAGAAGTTGATGAAAGAGATAGATCAAGATCTTAGTGAGTACAAAGCAAGAAAGATAAGAAGAGCAGAAAAGATGATTGAGGCAGAAGCAGATGAGAAGGCCCAGAAGATTCTTGTTGAGTCTATGCAGAGAATTGCAACAGATTATGTAGGGGAGACGACAACAAAGGTAATCAAGGTAGAAGATGACAAGGTTAAGGGTAGAGTTATTGGTAGGGAAGGAAGGAATATTAGAGCCTTTGAGCAATTAACAGGGGTAGATGTTATTGTTGATGAATCTCCAGATGCAATTGCACTTTCATCCTTTGATCCTTTAAGAAGGGAAATAGCATATGTTGCTATGACTAAATTAATAGGGGATGGTAGAATACACCCAGGATCTATCGAAGAGGCAGTTCAAAAGGCTAAGAATGAAATTTCCAAAGAGATCAAGAAGAATGGACAGATTCTTGCTGACGAGGCAGATTGGCCAGATATTGATATAGGTTTGATGAAATTAATAGGAAAGATGAAGTATAGAACTAGTTATGGACAATCTCTAATGTCTCACACTATAGAAGTTATTCGTTTAGCTGAGGTTTTGGCAATTGAGATTGGAGCAGATGTTCAGTTGGTAAAGAGAGCTGCTTTACTACACGATGTAGGAAAGGTTCTTACGCACAAGATAGATAGTCCTCACCACCATATCTCAGGGCAGGTCGCAAGGAAATATGGTCTGGATGAAAAGCTTGTAAATGCTATTGAAGCACACCACTTAGATATTGAACCAGCATCTCCTGAAGCTGTTGTTATATATTTAGCAGACGCGATATCAGGATCTAGACCAGGTGCTAGAAAGGATAGCTATGAGCAATATATACAAAGAATAGAAGGGATAGAAAATGCAGCAAAAGATATTGGAAAGGATAGGATAGATGAAGTATTTGCTATTAAGGCAGGGAGAGAAATTAGGGTAATAGTTAAACCTAACTTAGTTTCAGATGACGAAGCGAAGGTGATGGCGAAGGATATTGCTGAAGAGATTGAGAAGAAACAGAGTTACCCAGGTAACGTTGAAGTTACTGTAATTAGGGAAACTAGGGCTACAGGTGTCGCAAAATAGCAATATTTTGCCTATCTTCTAGTATTTAGTGCTATAGGGGGATATTTCTTGGAGATATCCCCCTTTTAATATTTTATTGAACAAAATTTTTAAGGAATCCCCTCGCAAAAGGATTATTTAATCTGTTGGCTCTTAAAATCCCTCTGTAAAGGCATTCTTTGGCACTCTAGTCTAATTGTAGATAAATATTTGACTTAATATATTGAATAAACTTTTAATTCATTAAAAATCCTTTCTATAACAAACTTTCTAAACTATCAGGTCAGTATCCTATAATAAATGGGCTTCTTGACTAAACTCTCTAGATTGCTTATTTTAATAGTGGATATACACAAATTCTTCATATTTAGTTTTTGTGTATAGTATCTCTAAGAAAGGAGGCATAATGAAATGTTAAAGAAAGATTTAGTAGATAAAATTGCAGAAACAGGCTTGACCAAGAAACAAGCAGGTGAAGCTTTGGATGCAATATTAGACGCAATTACAGAAGCTTTGGAGAGAGGAGATCATGTACTTTTGACAGGCTTCGGTAAATTTGAAGTTAGAACAAGAGCAGCTAGGACTGGAATCAACCCTAAGACTCTTGAGAAGATTAAACTTCCAGAGACAAAGGTTCCTGCATTTAAGCCAGGGAAAGGTCTTAAGAATGCTGTTAAGTAGTAAAGCCGGTATTTCTTTGTAAAGAAGAAATTCTCTTTAGAAATGGACCCGAAAGGGTCCTTTTCTTTTTTCTCTTCACTTCTATCCCTAAATATCCTAAACTATAATGCATATGATTAAACTTAAAAGTTTTTTTGTCCCAACTAAAGAGAATCATCAGAAGCCATACCTTCTCAGTAAGGTTGCTATTATCTTTTACACTTTTGTTTTGGTCTTTGTTAACAGCTTTGGAGGTTTAATTGGTTTAAGTGAGGTAGAAGCAAGCTCCATAACCCCAGAAAACATCATCGCTCTTACAAACCAAGAGAGATTAGGTTACGGACTGAATACCTTAAACACTAATGCACAACTATCTGTTGCGGCTTTAGCAAAAGCAAACGACATGTTTGAAAAACAATATTGGGACCACTTCGGACCCAACGGTGAATCCCCATGGCAATTTATACGTGCTGCGGGATATAACTATGTTTATGCTGGAGAGAATTTAGCGAAGGGTTTTAGAACAGCAGAGGGTGTTCATGAAGCTTGGATGGCTAGTCCAACACACAAGGCGAATATTGTGAGTGGAAATTACAAAGATATTGGTGTTGCTGTTGTAGAGGGAGAACTTCTTGGAAAACAGACAACCCTAGTTGTCCAGATGTTTGGTAATCTTACTAGTGAAGTTTATAGTGCTACACAAACACCAGAGGAGACTGAAACTCCATCTGAACCTTCAGTCCCATCTTCTACAGAGAAGGTTGTAGTGAATGATGAAGCGGGAGAGATTAAGAGTATAAGAATAACCTCTCCACAGGCAGGGACAGTTATTACGGACCCTACCACCAATGTTAAAGGCGAAACAGAAAATGCAGGAGATAATTATGTTGTTGAGGTCTACGATCAAGAAGACTTGGTAGGTGACACAACAGCAACAACACCAAAATGGGAATTTGAGAAAGCAAGTGATTGGTCAGAAGGAGAGCATGAAATAGTTGCTCAAATTAGGGGAGAGGATGCAAAATCTGAGAAGGTTGCTTTCATTGTGGACTCTAGAGCGCCAATTCTTGACCCTAAGACATTATTAGTTAAGAAAGAAGAAGGATTTTATACTGTAAGTTTTACTATTGAGGGAGAATGGGAAGATCTACAGCTAGTTATTGGAAGTGAGGTTGTCGATATTGAATACGAAAAAAATGGAGACCAAGTAACTTTCTCTGTCCCAGAGGTTAGTGTTAAAGGGGCAATAACTGTTGTTCTCTCGGACAAGGAGGGTAACACATCAGAATTGGAGATATCTGAATATTTTGTCGAAGATGAAGAAGAGGGAAAATTTCTTTTTCCTTCAATAAGTCTTAGCACAAGAGATGGTATTAGCTTAGGAATTGTATCTTTTGTTCTGATATTAATCATTATCGAGATATTTGTTTACTGGAGAAAAGGGAGAATGAAGGATGCTGTAGGAGAATTATTTACCATTGGAGTTTGGTGGATAATCCTTACTATGGCAATATTTAATGGTTTTTCAGGAACAATTAATTAATAGTATAGATAACTGCCCAAAATGAAATATAAACTGAAAATAAAAAACGATATTCTTTATCTTTTTTTACTTCTTACAGTAACCCAGTTTTTTAATTATTCAGTACTGCGAGCTCCCTTAAGATTTCTCGTCCTTTTGGGTGTTGTAGGACTTCTTCTTCTGGAGACATGGTTTATAAGAGCGTTTAGTATTTATTCAGGAAAGAAGGTTTCCAAGTATAGTGATGTAATTATAAGGATATCACTAAAGGATAGGTTTTTTGGTTATTTTATTCTCCCGGCAATATTTTATGTTTCCCTTCTTTTCTTCCTCTTTTTTAATAGAAATGAAATGCTTGGTTATGTTGTATTGGCAGGATGTATGGTTTTGTTACTAGTTCTCTTTCTGAATGTGAAGAGTTCTCTTAACAAACTTTACTCCTTAGCAATAGCTACGAGAGCTATTTTTGATTTCATCTGTATTACAATCTTTTATCTTCTTCTCAATTCATACATTAGGATTGGGTTTGGAATAGAGATGTTTACGATTTTAACAATCCTTTCCTCTCTTGTTCTGTTAGTATTTGTATTGAAGATACACAATAGATTGGGGTTTATAGAATTTTTGGTCTCTATACTAAGTTCTTTAGTTGTTTCTCTATTTACAATATTTTTCTGGAATTATAATATTTTCGTTATTCCAGCTGTTGGAGCATTGGCTTTCTATTTAATAATATCTATATGGAATATAAGATTCTCTGGCAAAATTAAGTTTGTTGATTACCTAATTCCTTTCCTTTATGTTGCTATAGCAATAATTTTAGTACTTAATATATAAATAAGTGGGAGATTCAATAGTTCTCAAAATAGGTGGCTCTGTTATCTATGATAACTCTCTGAATGTAAACCAATCACTTTTAGATAAATTAAAGGGTTGGTATTTTCGCAAGAAGGACAATTACCAGAATATTGTTATTGTTGTAGGGGGAGGTTCCCTCTCTAGGGATTTGCAGGAGAAGATATCTCGTTATATTGGGGGAGAGGAGTATTTACACAGTATAGGGATGTCAGTTACAAATACGAATGCGAACCTACTGAGGGCATATATAGGGGATCCAGATATTGTTGTCCCTCAAAGATTGGGAGAGGCTTATGAATTGCTTGTAGATAGTGCTAAGAGCATAATAGTTTGTGGCGGATTGAGGGTTGGTTGGAGTACAGATATGGATGCTGCTGTATTTGCAGACATTTTGAATGAATCTAGGATAACCAAGATCTCTGATATAGATTATATCTACAACAAAGATCCTGAAAAAGCAGAAGATGCTACAGCAATAAAGGATATGACGTGGGATGAATATTTCAAGTTTTTTGATATTCAAGAAGACTCTACCCACGCCCCAAACAAGAATATCCCAATAGATGTAGAGTGTGCTAGATTTTGTAAGAAAAAGGAGATATCGTTTTGGATTTCTGGAGGAAATAGAATAACTAAAGCAGGTGTTTTCGAGGATATAATAACAGAAGGAACACTAGTTCATCCTTAAGAAATCTTTTCAATAGTGTATTCTGTAACTCCTTTGGGAGTTTTAATGTCTATTTTTTCACCAACCTTCTTACCCATGATTGCCATACCTATGGGAGACTTATGAGAGATTTTCCCTTCTAAAGGATTCGCATCGTCTTCGCTTGTTATCTCGTAGGTAATAACTTTACTATTTCTAAGGGTTACAATATCCCCTAGGCCTACTTGACTTTTGTCTAGATCCTTAACGACTTTTGCATTCTTAATCTTCTCTTTAAGTTCTGCAATCTTCTGCTCATTAATATGTTGTTCTTCTACAGCCATAGAGTAGCCATCATTTTCTCTAAGGTCTCCTTGGCTTCGCATCTCATTAAGTTGTGTTGCAATCTTCTTGCGCAATTCATTCTCTCGGTATTTAACTTCCTCTACGAGCTTATCTAGGCCTTTTTTAGTTGTTTCGTATACTTCATCTATACCCATTTCCGGTATCTAATAATTTATAAGGCACAAAATGATATATGCTAGGAATATTAAAAGTCAAATAAATAGGAACCTGTAGTAACCGTTCAAAATCTGCCATTAATATGATAAAATCACTATTTGTAAGCCGCTATCGTCTAACGGTTAGGACACAGGATTCTCAATCCTGCAATCGGGGTTCGATTCCCCGTAGCGGTACCACTTTAAATTCGTTTTACGAACATATGGTTTTCGATATATCTCAATCCCACAATAAAAAAATAGAAAAGTTTTATAACGAGGCAATGGAATCATTGGGGGAATTTTATGGGATTAATTGGAATGTAGGAAAGCCCCTTATTCTTCTGTTAGAAACTAGAGAGGATATAGACAGAATTAAAGGACGAAAAACTGAGGATTGGGTAGTTGGTTTTACGGATGGTTCCAAGAAATGTATCTTTTTATTATCGCCTGAAATGTATGAGAAGGAGTCCTCTCATACATATTCTGATGAGGAATATTCTGCACTTATAAAACACGAACTAAGTCATCTCTATTCAAGGATTCTCTATGAGGGTTATATTCCCATTTGGTTGATTGAGGGTATTGCAATATATTCTTCTGGCCAGACAACTCTTAAGAAGAGGCCAAAAGAGTTAAAGAATTTCCTAGGCTTTTTTGATAAGGGTGGAAGTGGTTTATATGATGAATCTGGTTTTGCTGTTGAAGTCTTAATTAAACAATTTGGCAGGGAAAAGTTTCTTAACTTTTACAAAGGGCTAAGAGAAGTGGAGTCAGAGGAGGATCTAAAGTTTCTTTTTAAGAAGAATTACGGAGAAGATTTGAATTACAAGTTTTTTAATAAATACATATAACCATGATTGTTTTCGACATTATTACAATATTCCCAAACATTATAGAAGAATATATAAATACAGGTATTGTTAAAAATGCTTTAAAAAAGAATTTAGTAGAAATAAATGTTCATAACCTCAGAAACTGGGCTACAGATAAACATAAGACTGTAGACGACACACCATATGGAGGAGGTCCTGGAATGATTATGAAAGTAGAACCCATATACAGAGCTATACAGGATCTTAAAAAAGAAAACACCATAGTGGCAATAACCACACCCAAAGGTAAGAAAATAAAGCAGAAAGATTTAGAGGAATTCTCTACCAAAGAGAATCTCCATATGATTATAATCTGTGGAAGATACGAAGGCTTTGACCATAGAATACATGAATATCTAGCAGATTATGAATTCTCGATAGGGGAATATGTCCTCTCTGGAGGAGAACTCCCAGCCTTAGTCCTTGTAGATGGAATTACAAGACTACTCCCTGGAGTTTTAGGAAATGAACAGTCACTAGACCAAGAGACATTCAAAGACGGTAAAATAGAGTATCCTCAATATACAAAACCAGAAGAATTTAAGGGTTGGAAAGTCCCAGATGTTCTTTTATCTGGGAATCATAAGAAAATAGAGGAATATAGACAAAAAGGCCAGAAAATATTATAATAATCGTCCTATTAAACCAGATATGTGACTGCTCATATTCATTTTTATAGAATTTCAGTAGATTTTAGTTAATAGAAGAAATTACAATGGCAGAAAAAATTAAACTTACAAAAAGCAAGGTAGATTCTCTTAAAAAGGAATTAGATCAGCTAAAGAATAAAAAGAGAGAGGACTTGTCAGAAGCTTTAGAGAGAGCTAGGCAGAACGATGTTAGTGAAGAAACAGGAGATATCATTGCTGTTATGGAAGAATTAGAGAAAGTAGACCAGAGGATAGCAGAGATCAAGGAGACTCTAAAGAATGTAGTGGTTATAGATAAGAAAAGTTGCAATGTGGACAAAATCGCCATAGGCACAGATGTTAAAGTTGAGGTGGGTGGTAAGAAGAGAACACTAACAATAGTCTCTGAGGTTGAGGCAGACCCCTCTAAGAATAAAATCTCTGACAAATCACCATTGGGTAAACAGCTTATTAAAGCAAAAGAGGGAGATGAGATTAAACTAGATGTCGCTGGTAGAAAAATTTCTTACAAGATTTTAGAAATCTGTTAAGAGAGATATTCGTCTAAATCTTCTATCTTTACTCTTTCCTGTTCCATAGTGTCTCTATCTCTTACTGTTACAGTGTCATTCTCTAAAGTCTCGTAATCTACGGTTATACAGTGTGGTGTTCCTATTTCGTCCTGGTATCTATACCTCTTTCCTATATTCCCCCTGTCATCCCATACGACCTTTATGTCCTCTGAGAGCAATTCAAAGATACCCCTAGCTTTATTTACAATCTCTTCCTTATTGGAAACAAGTGGGAATATTGCAACTTTGTAACCTGCTATCTCAGGATGGATCTTCAAGACAGTCCTAGACTTACCACCTCCCAAATCTTCCTCCTCATAGGCATCAAGAAGCAACATTAACAATGTTCTATCTACTCCTCCAGAAGTTTCTACTATCCAAGGAATATATTTCTCTCCACTCTTAGGATCTGTGTAAGAAAGGTCTTTACCAGAGAATTTGCTATGCTGTGTAAGATCATAATCACTTCTCCAGTGTATACCTTCATTTTCGGCCCATCCCCAAGGCGCTTTATATTCAATATCGTATGCATCCTTAGCATAAAATGCTAACTTGTCCTTTGGATGCTGTTCCAGTCTTAGATTCTCTTGGTTTCTGTAAAGACTTTTGTAAAAATCCATTCTTTTCTCTTTCCAGTATTCAAACCACTTCTCCATATCATCAGGATGAACAAAGAATTGCATATCCCACTGTTCAAACTCTCTACTTCTGAAAGTCAGTTTCCCAGGAGTAATTTCATTTCTAAAAGCTTTCCCTATCTGTGCAATTCCAAATGGAATTTGCATCCTAGTACTGTCCACTACATTCTTGAAGTCTAGATAAATCGTCTGACAAGCCTCTCCTCTTAGATAAGCTTTTGTTTTAGTATCCTCAAGTACCCCAACCTCTGTTTCAAAAAGGATATTGTAAGATCTTGGTTCAGTGAAATCTCGGGAACCACAATTAGGGCATTTCTCTTCAGTAATATCTTCTGACCTAAATCTTTGGTGACATTTTTTACATTCAATTACCTCATCTGAAAAATTCTGTATATGACCTGAAGCCTCCCATACCTTAGGGTGAGTTATTATCGTTCCATCAATACCTACTACATCCTCCCTCCTGTCCACCATCTCTTTCCACCAATATCTCTTGAGGTTATTTTTCATTTCTACTCCGACAGGACCATAGTCATAGAAACCACCAATACCACCATATATCTCTGAGTTGGGATATATAATTCCTCTTCGTTTTGCTAAAGCAGTTACTTTTTCCAGTAAATCGTTCTTTTGTGTATCTGACATGTCCAAATTATATATCATGGGGGAGAGTATTGGTAGTAAAACCCTTGGATTTGTTAATTTCTTACCTTAAATTAAATACTTATTGTGCTATAATTATTTTTAATTAAGATCTTAGATATTAAGCTATGTCCATGATCGAGAACATTCGTAAAAGTAGAATAGAGAAAGTTCGGGAATTTGAAAAGAGAGGGATAAATCCATACCCATCTAAGTCCAAGAGAGACACTATGGCGAATGAAATAGTTAGTAATTACGATGCCTTTGAGGGTAAAGAAGTAACAGTATCTGGAAGAATAATGTTCTTTAGAGATTTAGGGAAAATTGCATTTCTTAAACTGAAAGATAATTCAGGAGAGATCCAACTCTATCTTAAAAAGGAGAAACTTGATGATGACTTCTGGTCTGACCTTAAACTTTTTGATGTTGGAGATTTTGTAGATGCTAAGGGGGTTGTATGTAAGACAAAAACAGGAGAGATATCTGTAGATGTTGAGACCTTAGATATCCTTGCTAAATCCATTAAACCTCTCCCTGAAAAGTGGGTAGGTCTTCAAGATGAAGATAAAAGGTTTAGACAGAGATATTTGGATTTCTTAGTAAACCCAGATGCAAAGGAAAAAATAGAGAAGAGGGCAAAACTAACAAGGTTTCTAAGAGAGTTTTTATGGAGTAAAGGCTTTGTGGAGATTGAAAATCCTTCCTTAGAGGTTAATCCCGCTGGAGCTCAGGCCCAACCATTTAAGACACATATCAATGCGTATGACATGGATTTGTATCTTAGGATATGTGCAGGAGAACTGTGGCAGAAGATGTCCACTATTGGTGGTTTTGAGAAAGTCTTTGAAATCGCTAGAGTTTACAGAAATGAAGGTGTAGATGCAGATCATAATCCAGAATTTACGATGCTTGAATTTTATTGGGCATATGCCACCCTAGAGGATAATATTAAATTCCACGAAGAATTATTCTCTGAAATGGTAAAAGAGATTGTAGGAGATTACAAATTTGAATACCAAGGAAAGATCTTGGATATGACCCCCCCTTATAAGGTTGTTAGATACAACGATCTCTTTATCGAGAAACTAGGTATAGACCTGGAGAAATATGATGATTTAGACGAACTTAAGAAAGTTGCAATAGAGAAAGGTGTCGAATTGGAAGACGACTTGGGGTGGAGCACAACAATAGACCAGATATTTAAACAGAAAGTGAGACCCTCATTATTTAAACCAGTATTTGTTACAGATTACCCATACATTCTTACACCTCTAGCTAAGAGAGTAGAGAACGGAGAAGGAGAGTATGTGCAGATGTTTCAGTTCATAATAGATTCTATGGAGATGTGTAGAACATATGGTGAGCTGAATAACCCTCTAGAGCAAAGGGCAAGATTTGAAGAGCAACAGGAATCTAAGAAAGAAGGTAAAGACGAAGAGAATTGGTCTGCGGATTATGAATTTGTTGAAGCTATGGAATATGGTATGCCTCCACAGAGTGGTTCTGGACTCGGCATAGATAGGTGGGTTAAAGTTTTAACAAATGCACAAAGTCTAAGAGAGTGTATAGCATACCCCATTATGAAGCCTGAGAAATAGGTTGCATTTAACATAGAGGATTAAAATGGATTCAATAAAAGATCTGGTTTCCCAAATTAGAGAGAGGGGTAATGAAGAGGAGAGTGATACAAATCAGTCTAAACTTTTTGACACCTCCAAACTGAAAACAAATCCTAAGGAAATGATGGGGGATAAGCATAAATATATCTCCAAAGAATACCAACTTTACGGTTTTAGGCTTGCAAATAAGCTCGATGACAAGAAGAGGTCAACTATGTATATCAAGTGGGCGAAAGAGAAGCCCCGAGGGATACTAGAGAACGCTCTGAGTTTTACAATAGACTATCCGAACGCCAAGGATAAAAGCAGGATCTTTATGTGGAAGGTAAAAGAATTGGAAGAGGAGTATCACAAAGAGAAAGATAAGAAAAAGGAAGAGAAGAAAGAGGATAAAAAAGCTAAGAACAAAACTAAGAAGTTACCTTTTTAATGGTGTTAAGAACAGCATCAAGAATTTCTTCAACAGTATCAGCTTTTATTTTTACAGCAGAGGCATATTCATGACCACCTCCATTTAATTCTTTTGCTATAACCTCTACATCTTGGTATCCCTTTGTACTCCTAAAGGATATAGACCACTCTTTTTCGTCATTAAACATAGGTTTTACTATAAAGCCCCAATGAACACCCTGTATAAATCTAAGATATTTATCTTTTAGAAAAACAAAAGCCTCATTTACAGCTTGTTTCTCAAAACCTCTTTGGTCAATAATATCTTGAGATATATACATGTAGGCCATATCTCCCTCAATCGTTAAGGTTTTAAGGTATTCAATAACAACATCTGTAGTTTCTTTAGGAAATTTCGCAGATCTGTATTCAAAATCCTCAACATCAACACGATAAATCTCCATAACCTCTGCAAACACACGGAAAGTGTCAGGAGTTGTTAAGTCAAATAGAAATCTTCCAGTATCTGATATGATTCCATACTGAACAAGAGCAGCACCATCTTCATCTACCTTAAATTTGTTACCAAATATCCTCTTTAGGGTTACATAAACTTGTTCTGTAGCAGAACTTCTTCTCTCATTAATAAAGAACTGATTCTCTCTTTCCTCTTCATCTACATCTGTTCTGTGGTGGTCTATGAAAAATACAGGAGCACTAGACTCTCTTATTGTGTCTCCTTCCTCTTGGCAGAGTCTCCATAAGGAGGAATCGGTTATGAGTATTAAATCTTCCTCCTCTGGCTTAATATTCTCATCCTTGTCTATAAGTGTAAGCTCTTTCATAAGTGGCAATTTGCTACTAGGATATTGCCTTGACTTCATAGTAACTTGCTTATTGGGATAAGTCTCTTTTATTGTTTTATACATAAGTAACATACTAGAAAAGGCATCTATATCTGGTCCTTTATGTGTTAATAATAGGATGTTTTTTGCTTTCTTTATGTGTTTTTTTAATAGTTTTTCGGTCTTGTCCATATCTTGATAATACCAAGAATGCGGAATATAATACAATAATTTGTATAAATTAAAGATCAATTCCATGATAGATATCAAAAAGATTTTAGAAGATAAAGAAGCAACCAAACGAGCCCTATCGAAGAGACTATCAGAGGAGGAATTTGATTTGGACAGAATAGAGGAACTAGATCGGAACAGGAGAGAGTTACAGCATCAGTTTGATACTAAAAGAGCGGAACAGAATAAATACAATGACAAAATGGCTAGTATAGATAAAGGTAGTCAGGAATTTAAAGATCTTCTAGAGGAATTGAAAAAAAAGTCTGAAGAAGTTAAAAAAGTAGAAACAGATTTAAGGGAGGCGGAGAAGGAATTAACCCTAAGATTGGAAGTCTTACCAAATCTTCCAGATGAAGATGTTCCTGCTGGAGGCAAGGAGAATAACGAAGATGTTAAAACTGTTGGAGAGAAACCGACCTTTGAATATCAAATTAAAGACCATGTTCAGCTAGCAGAGGATCTAGGTCTTTTAGATTTAGAAAGGGCATCTAAGATATCTGGGAGCAATTTCAGTATGTATACAGGTATGGGTGCAAGATTGGAGTGGGCTTTAATAAATTTCTTCATAGATGAACATATTAAAGCAGGTTACGAAATGATAATCCCTCCAAA
>LDZU01010465.1_pt1 | contig 16762 bp, 15 predicted proteins | sample 615531 | NCBI WGS metagenome assembly LDZU01 (sample SAMN03408293, study PRJNA278302) | terrestrial metagenome | isolation source: oil reservoir sample SB2 | place: USA: Alaska, North Slope, Schrader Bluff formation | collected 2011-09 | reverse complement strand
TTTTGATGATTATTTTTGACCGTTTTAGCAGTTCACTTTTCAACTGTTATCAGTTCACTTTTCAACTGTTATCGGTTCACTTTTAAAGTTCTGCTAACATGGAAAAAAAATGGAATTGACAACCCAAAACGCGCATGCTACAATTCGACCACTGCCCGCCCCCATTGTCTAGCGGCCTAGGACGTGGCCCTCTCAAGGCCAAAACAGGGGTTCGAGTCCCCTTGGGGGCATTCTTCATCATCCGTTTTATTCATTTTTTCCTTTTCTAACCCCTTCATTTTTCCTGCGGAATCATCCAAAAACAATGTTAGACTTTAAGACGAGTGATGCCATGAAACCTATATATAAGATTGCTTTCTTAATGCTTCTGTTGGGGCTGATCAGTTTGCCCGCCGGCGTGGTCTTTTCAGCCAGCGGTGCCACCGCGGCGGACCTCATCGCGCTCATCAATGGCTGGCGTGTCGCCGAAGGCTACAGCGCCCTCATCGAGGATCCTCTGCTGGATGTCACCGCCTACGACACTGCTTACACCATGGCCGTGCAGGGTCTGCACGCCCATATTGGCAATGCCGCCGGCAGGATCGCAGCCTACGGCTACGGCGATGGCAGCACAGTGCACTGCACTGAGAACTTCGCCATGAGCTACGGCGAAGCGGATATCAATGAGATCTCCAGCTACTGGAATGATCCTGACCACCGCCTGCCCGCCACGTATGCTTATTACAAACATGTCGGGGCGGGTGTCGCTTCGTACAATGGTGTGTATTACTACGTACTGCACGCCTGCTACACCTCTGCCGGGACCTATACCCCCGGTTCAGGAACCAACACCACCACTACAGCTACCAGTATAGTCTCGCAGATTATCGTGCCGGTCGTTACCGCCACGCCGCAAGCGGATGGCAGCGTTATGCACATTGTGCAGAGCGGGCAATCGCTGTGGGCTATTGCCACCGCCTACGGCACCAAGATCGACACTATCAAACAGTTGAACAGCCTCACCTCCGATTCTATTTACAATGGCGATGAGCTGATCATCTACCCGGCTGGCAGCATGCCCACCCCTGCACCTAGCGCCACCCCCAGCCCAACCGCTGCCCCCACACAAAGCTCAACCCCTACTGAGGAAGAAAAGCTAACCATCACGCCGACAACCGAAGTAACCCCCACTCAGGTAGTTCCAGCAGGCGGCAAAAACAACATCCCGCCCCAGACGATCATAGGTTATGCCATCGTGCTGGTCTCAGTCATCGGTCTACTGGCTATGCTGGTGGATATGTCAGTTAAGAAAGTGAAAAAATAAAACCATTCTACGGGCTCGTCTGAAAACCCGTCCATCTATTTGTCTTTCTGATTTATCACGTACCCATGCAAATATCGACCAGATATGTTGTAGAGCAGTATCCTGATCTCGTCTGTTTTCTATACCATGCACTGTTCACGCCAGCAGCCCTGAGATCTCCACTGCTGTGTATACCAATAGCAGCGCCAGCCCTATATTGACCCATCTGCGCAATGCTGGTTTCTTCAAATATTTGTGGATGACAGATCCAAACAAGGTCCAGATCGTGACCGAACAAAACCCCAAACAAGCCAGACATACTGCAGAGAGCAGCAGCCAATCCACCCGGTATGTAAGAGAGCTAAGAAAGCCACTGTAGAGAGTGAGCGCGTAAAAGATGGCTTTGATATTGAGCAATTGCAGAAAGAAACCACGCCAGAATGTGAGTGGAGGTTGTTTTTGCAATTCAAAATCGTAAGAACTGCGTAATGTTTCATACGCCAGCCAAGCAATGTACAATGCACCTACCACACGAAGAATGACCTCAAATGAAGGGAGAACTTCCAGCAACGTACGCGACAGGAACCCACACAGGAGCATCACAAGAAAAAAACCGCTCACAATACCTAAAATATAGGGCAGGGTTTTGCGATACCCATACAGCATTCCCATAGATGCGCTGGAAACATTGTTCGGTCCAGGGGTAAACGTGGTGATTAAAATAAAAGGCAACATGCCAGACCAATTCAACATCGGCTTCCTCCCGGCAGATAAAAATTAGGCGCAATTATACCCGTTGTTGGTATTAAATGGGGTAACTCAGCTTCTTTCTGCTATTATTTCAATCCTTTTTCATACTAGCGTGGATAGACCCAGTTATCAAACTCCTGCTGCAGGTCACAATCACAGGCTTGCTCTGCGGTAACGCGGAATTCCTCCGTGGTGAGCACATCCCATTTATTCTCCAGGAACAATGTTCGCAGGAAATTAAAGAAGACCTCATCGCCCATCTTCTGGCGCAGCTCATGGATAAAGAGCGGCGCACGCCCATAAATGATGGCGCTATAAGCAATATCCTCATATTCCCTGACCGGCAATCCGATGGCAATGGGCTCATGCCCCACCCGCTCCCAGCGGTAATCCCATGAATCGCGATAACTGCGTGCAGAGGTGGTGCCATAATTATCTTCAAAATACAATCCGGTCAGAAATTGCGCCATACCCTCATCAATCCACGGTTCATCAATCTGATCGCTCATCACCATATTGAAGAACCATTCATGCGCCACTTCATGCGCGGTGGCTGATTCAAGCAGCGTGAAAGCAGACATGCCTGAAAAAACCGCCTGGGGATCATAATACTGCAATCCCAGGGCAACAATACCGGAATATTCCATACCGCCTGCCTGCATGGGTGTACCCACCAGATCCAGCTCGGTGTATGGATAAGTGCCCAGATATTCGTTGAAGGTTTGCAGAGCGTCCACGCCCACCCCCAGAACATATTCTCCACCATCCGGGTAATCTGCCAGATAGTAGCTGGAGACAAGTGTTCCCCCTACCTGCTCGCTCTTGACCACAAATGCTTCACTGGCAGCCAGATAAAAATCGCGCTCCGGACCTGCTAGAATGGTGTGGATGGTAGTAGCGCCATCTTCCTGTTTATCCACAGTCACGCCGCTGGCAGCAATGACCAGTTCTGAGGGAGCTGTTACGGTAACATTGAAGAAAGCAGGATCGGCATAGACCATATCGCCGTTAGTGGCGGGGATTTCCACGTTCCATCCTTCATCATCATAGATCGGGATGATCAGATAGATCTGATCCAGTGCCAGAACGCCATCGATGTAGCTGAAGAGCCCGTAATTTCCACCAAAATCGGTCGGAACCTGCACATCATACGTTATATCCAGGTACACACTCTCGGCGGGCTGCAGCGCAGTGGGAAGATCAACCCGTACCGCTGTATTGTTGAATTCTAATTCAAAGGACGTTTCCACACCTGTAACTTTCAACCCAGAAACATGCATCAAGTCGCCGCCATTATTCGGGAACATGCGCAAATAGATCTCGTTCAGTTCTACATCTTCATTGTTAAAATAGGTGATCTTCTCCTGCCCTTCGATAACAGCATACGGTTCAACCAGTTCAATGGCAAGTGTATAGTGGGTAGCGGTTGGAAAATTTGCCAAAATACTTTGTTCATTAGAAATGAGATTTGTCTGATAAAGAGCCAGATCATCCTGCCGAGATACAGAGGCATTTCCAGCAGGAGTGTTTGCGGCGGATGCCCCAGAACAGGAGGTGATTAGCCCGACAAGCAGCAGATAAAAAATACCATGATTTCTTCTCTCCATCAAAACCTCCAATAAATGTACTTCTTTTATAAGGCGAAATACCGTGAATGCCAATTCAACAAGTGTACAGGTTCTTTAGAAAAATTTGGACGTTTGTTCGTTCACTGAGCTGAGAAAACACCCCTATTGTACCCATCTGTGTCTGAAAAAAACTTTTCTGTACCGTAGATTATAAAATTCAACACATATATTATCGCTGCATCTAGCACGTATTTTCTGCCTTAAAAAGGATAGAATAATGAAGACATGATTATCAATAAAAAGCAACTTAATAAGATCGGTTTGATTTTTTTGTTTCTACTGAATAGTTCCTGTACCAGTACGGTCAATTTGGTCACCATGGATGAATTGCAAACCGCAGAGGCTGCGACATCGCTCCCCAACCAGGAGCCAATCACTACCCAATCGATTGCAACTGCTGTTCCCGAAATCGGTGAGATCACCACGAAATATGACCTATGGACCTCTACCTCGCCTCAACTGCGAGGAGTAAATGTGTGGCAGGCACTGGTCATTCCTGAGATCGATGGGGATATCTTCAAAGGCAGCGCCCGTGTTGGTCCACCCTTCAGCCAGGCAGATTTTGATATGCTGTCAGATTTAGGCGCCAACTATGTGGTCATCTCAGCACCCGGGTTGTTCACCGAAAACCCGCCCTATGAATTGGATGTGGAAGTACAGCATAACCTGGATGCCATGCTGGACATGATCGCCAACGCCGACCTGTTCGCGACCATCGCCTTCCGCAGCGGTCCAGGTAAATCCGAATGGAGTTTATGCTGTTTGAATGAGCCCCATTACAGGGATTACTTCAATGACATTGTCTGGAGCGATCCGGCTGCACAGGCTGCCTGGGCTGCCATGTGGCAATACACCGCGGAACGTTATCGCGATAACCCGGTCGTGGTTGGCTATAAGTTGATGGTCGAGCCCAATGCAGCTGATGTATTATATGGGATGGATTCCCCCAAGGAGTTTCTCCGTACCTATGGTGGAACCTTAGCCGATTGGAATACTTTCTACCCACAGATCGTCAGCACCATCCGCTCAGTGGATAGTGATACCCCCATCCTGGTAGGCGCGGATGGGTACAGCAGTGTTGCCTGGCTTGCCTATCTAACTCCGGTTGATGCAGCTAACATGGTGTACATCGCTCACCAGTATTTGCCCTATGACACCTACACTCACCAAGGATATAAAGATGAAAACAGCTACCCTGGAACATTTGATGTGGATTGGGATGGCTATCTGGAGGATTTCGATAAAAATTATCTTTCCAGCCTGCTTAAACCCATCCGTCAATACCAGCAAAAAAATGCCGTATCCGTTGCCATTGATGAATTTGGCGTCAAGCGTTGGGTGTCAGGCGCAACTGATTACCTTTTCGATCTGCTAGACCTTTTTGAAAAAGAAGGCTGGAATTACGCCATCTGGGAATGGTCCACGGGCTATGAACCCTACGGGCTGGCAATCGATGATTTCAACTATAAACTGGGTACCGATCCATCAAATACGACCATCATGCTGGATAATCCTCTCCTCAATGTGCTGCGACACTACTGGAGTCTGAACAGCATGCGTCCTTCCAATGCTCCCTGGTAGTTTTACGACGGGATATTTAAGCGAAAACCGCTCAGAATCTGAGCGGTTTTCTTTTTTGCTGTGGCATCCTTTTAAAGGATTACTAGGAGGGACGCCACAGCTTTAGGTTTTGCATAACACATGAGAGACATCACCTCCTCTTCCTTAAGAATAGCGATTGGTAAAGATCAACCTTACGCCTTTATTGTACAACATTTTGTTATGGAATGGCAAAAGTGATACGCCAGGTGTTATCTTGCTGTACCTTTTGTGAGGAACTGCCCACCACCTCAAACCAGGTATTGCCGGGTTTAAATGGGAAAGCATTTCCATCCCCATCCACCAGTGTCAGGGTAGAGCTGCTGGTCTCACGTTTCCAGTACACTGGGAAGATCTGACCATCACGCGCAATGAGGGCATCCCCTGAACCAACCATGTTTACATCCACCACTTCTTCGGTTGCGTTTTTCACATAAAAACTGTACGGTACGAAGAGGGTGACCACATTATCCGCGCTGATCGCTTCGTCTGTGGTCTTATCAACCAGCAGATCATAATTTTCATCTGCGACGGTAGCGGCATTATTCTGGTCCACATAACGTTGGTATTTTCCGCTTGTGCTATCATAAACCCAGCGGTTATAAACAGCGTTGGAAAAGTGCACAGTTACTTCCGTGGCTGGGTAACCGTTCACATCCAGCGTTTTACTGAAAAACATGCCGCTGATATCCTGCGCTTGATTATCAATGCCCAGTTTGGTCAATGCTTCTGGGAGCTTCGTCAGGTTAGCAAAAAGCAAATTATCTCCATCCACCGATTGTCGATACAATGCCGGGTAAGAGCTATTGCCTTCCACAACCAGACGTGGAGAGATATCGCTATTCCACATACGACTGTACACCGCTGAATAAGCACCGCCAAATAAAAAGGTTGCTTTGTAACTCTGTACAACCTGAATATCAAAAAATCGTGCCGAGCGCACCGGTCCCACTTGTTCGGGCGCCTGCCCATGAAACAGGGCAATAAAACGCGTGCTGCCAAATTCTGTGTAGTATTCATATACCAGATCCGCTGCGTTCAACCCATACTGCGGACGATGTTCTCTTGGAAGGTTTTCCACCTTCACCGCCGCCACCCTTTCATTCAAGGTTTGGGGGTCTTCCACTTCCAACCCGGTCAATGGGTTCACATTTTCAGGATATTCTGAGGGTCCAATGCCCTCAACTGGATAATCCGATGTGGGCACCACAGTCGGTTCTACTGTATCAGTAGGAAGATTTATCACAGTGGGGACATTAGTAGACTCTCCATCCACTGCAGCCGCCGGGGAACAAGCAGCCAACAACATTGCGATCAACATAAATAGGATAGTGTCTTTTTTCATTTTTACTCCAATGTTCATAGGCATTTTACCGCAATACTTGCATGCTTGCGTACAACCAGAGTATCATCTATAATCTGGTTTTCAGAGCGCAACCATGAACATTAAACGTTCGAGTTGGAAAATAGTTCCCGTCATCCTTTTTCTTGGCGTATTCATCCGTTTTTTGATCCTCTCTCCGCAAGGATTTCAAGAAAAGCTATGGTGGTTGGGTTCGGCAGTTTGTCACCAATTACCAGGGCATTCCTTCCATCTCAATGGGCTGCAATTTCCGCTGTGTGCACGCTGTACCGGCAGTTTCCTTTCCGCCTTCATTGCCATGCTGTTCTTCCTGGTGCGAGGGAAAAAACCTGCTATGCCACCCAAAGGGATCATAGCATGTTTCACCATATTCTTCTTTTTCTGGGTGGTAGATGGGATTAATTCTTTTTCTTCCGAAATATTGCATCAGCAGCTATTATACCCCCCCACCAATATATTGCGCTTTTTGAGCGGGATCGGCATGGGAATGGTGTTTGCATTGATCATCATGACGATTTTCAACATGGTTATTTGGAAGGACCAACAAGAAACCGCACTTCTGCAAGATTGGAAGCAATTGGGAGTGCTACTTCTGTGCGAAAGCACCCTAGTATTGTTCCCCTTCCTGCGCAACACCTTCCTTTTCCAGCTGGCTGGTTTTTTCAGCATTGCTACCGTTGTTATTCTGATCGCAGTGCTTTATACGATCTTATTTGTGGTCTTTACGCATAAAGAAGCTACTTATGTACGATTCAAAGAGCTTATATTTCCCCTTCTGGTAGGATTTAGTGCTGCGCTCCTTCAAATGCTGCTCATTGGGAATATGCATAAGAGCTTTTTCCCCTTTTCCAACTTTCCTTTGTGATTAAAAAAGAACAGGAGATTATTTATGGGTACCTTTTTAGAAATTTTTTCCGGCTTCGGGTTATCTGCCAGCGCCGGTTTGAATGCATACATCCCCCTTTTGGTAACTGCCTTACTAGCAAAATTCACCGACCTCATTCAGCTCAAAGAGCCATGGGATGCCCTAACAAGCGGGTGGATCATCGGTCTTTTAATGGTGTTAACCCTGATCGAATTCTTTGTAGATAAGATCCCGGCGGTCAATCATGTCAACGATGCAGTGCAATCCGTGGTACGACCAATCGCCGGCGCCATTGTTTTCGCTGCGAGTAGCAACATCATCACCAATATTCATCCGGTGCTCGCATTGGCATTGGGGTTGTTAGTGGCAGGCAGCGTAAACGCCATTAAAACCACTGCTGTGCGCCCGGCAGTATCCGCAACCACCGCAGGAGTAGGGAATATCCCGGTCAGCATGCTGGAAGATGTCACTTCCACCGGAGTATCCATCATGGCAATCGTGGTGCCTGTTGCAGTTGCTGTCCTCGCCTTGATCGTTGTGATTGGGGGAACTTGGTGGTTCGCCCGTCGCAAGCTGCGAATATGTTAAATTATCAAAGCAAATCCACAAGGTTCGGGGTCAGCGTGGTCTGGAACAGCTGCACTAATTCTTCCAACCCTTCCAGCGCCATGCGCCTCTCATGCCCGTTAATGTGAAGCGCTCGAAATTCATCCCGGTCCAAAATACTGTGTCTGCCATCGGGATACACCAGCAGGTCCAAAGCCAGGTCTTCATACGCAATGGAATCCATCTGATAGGTCATGGGGCGACAGATATTGCAGTACCAGGCTTTGATCACCTCGGTTTCTTCAATATGGACCTCATAGATATTGAACCATTTCTCGAATAAGTAATATTCATTGAAAAGGTCGCCCTTTAAAAAGACCACATTTTCAACCTGTACTCGCTCAATACCAAAGACAGCTTCTACCAGTAAACCCCGCTCAGTTTTACGAACCAGATCTCCCTGGTACTCAAAAACCGCTTCGCCCGATTCATTCTTCTTGATAATAGTGATCATTTCATTCATGGGTAGGATACCATAACAGGTCTTGTGGAGAAATTGCAATATGGATGGGAGCGCCACTCTCTCGCTTCTGTTCGTCACGGAAATAGAAAAAATTTCCGTTTGCCAGCTTGACCACCAAGCGATAGCCATCCCCGCGAAATTGAGAATCCTTTATTGTTGCTTTAAAACTGTTGATTTCTTCAGATCCCTGATGGATGCGCACCTGCACCGGCTTAAAAACCAACACACCTTCTTCGCCAGCAGTCTTCATCTGATCCGGGTTGGCAAAAAGCTGGAACCTACCAATCGCAGTGGAAACAGCCAACGGTTGAGCGTCCTCCAGGCGACCTTGGATCTGGTTCGTAAAGCCAATAAACCCTGCCAACCACAGGCTGTCAGGGTGGTTATAGATTTCCTCGGGTGTCCCTCGCTGCAGGATCTCGCCAAAATTCAACACTGCAACACTATCCCCAATCGTGAACGCTTCTTCCTGGTCGTGGGTGACATAGATGGTAGGAATATGCAGCTCTTTCAGGATGGCACGCAGTTCCTGTCCCAGCTCATCACGCAGCGCCTTATCCAGCGCTCCCAGCGGCTCATCCAGCATCAATAGGTCTGGGTTGGGGGCAATCGCCCGCGCCAGCGCCACCCGCTGCTTCTCCCCCCCAGAGAGATCCACCACCCTGCGTTCGGCAAAATCTTCCAGATGAACGATCTTCAAGGTTTCATCAATGCGCGCTTGAATACTGTCTCTCTGCCAGCCTTTCATGCGCGGTCCAAAAGCAATATTCTCGGCAACATTCATATGTGGGAAGAGCGCATAATCCTGGAACATCAATCCAAAATTACGCTTCTCTACCGAAATACCCTGGATATCCTTACCTGCCCATAAGATTGTCCCATCATCCGCTTGTTCCAATCCAGCAATGATGCGCAACAGAGTGCTCTTACCGCTACCTGATGGACCTAACAGGCAGAGCGTTTCATCGGCATGCACATCAAGATCGATCCCGCACAACAGGGGAGTACCCTCATAATCTTTCGTTATATGTTGGAGCGAAAGAATCGCTTTTTTCATGAGACTACATCCTGGGATGAGAACTTATCCATTATAAACATGGAAAATGCACACACCAACATTAAAATACATGCCATCGCCATTGCCTGACCATAATTCATCGCACCGGGTAAACTAAGATAACGATAGATCGCCACCGGTAACGTTGGAAAAGCTGGACGTGTGAGAAATGAAGTAGCGCCAAATTCACCCAGAGACAGGATGAAAGCATATAAAGCGCCTACCAGCATTGGTCGGCGGATCAGCGGTAAATCAATCTTGATAAGAACATTTATAGGAGAAGCTCCTAAAACCCCGGCAGCCGCATGCATATTCGATGGGATGGCTGAGAAGGCGGGGTAAAGGGTGCTGATCACCACCGGCAATGCAATTAAGGAGTGAGCAATAGGTACCAGTACCTGCGGAAAATCCTGAAAGAAGGATAACCGTGTAAAGGTAAGCAGGAAACCCAACCCCAGCGTCACCGACGAGGTTCCTAACGGTAAATTGACCAGCGCACGCAGCAACCCGGTACGGCGTACCCTGGTCAATCCATAAGCACTGATAACGCCCAGAACTCCAGCGATAAGGGTCGTTGCCAGCGCGTATAACACGGAATTCTTGAGAGCTTGAATAGGGGGCACATAGAACAAGGAACGCCGTGTGTTTTGAAACAATTCTTTGTAGAAATCCAGGGTAAACCCGGTGGAAATCTGCCCGATCTGTGTACGATCCGCTTCCAATCTAACCAGCGAACGCAGTAATAAACTGACCTCTGGCAGCACGAAGAACAGGATCACAAATACCAGCAGCACAGCCAGAAACACTTTCTGGGTATGGGTACGCGGTTTTTGCAGTCTTTCGTTTTTAATATCAGGGAGAAAGGCAATGCTGCCCGCTTTTTTCTCACGCAAAGTCAGCGCCGCGATACAGAAAGTAATCACCAGCTGTATCATGCTCAAGATACCTGCCATGGGAAGATCAAGCATCTGGGTAGTCTGTAAATAGATCTCCACTTCAAGCGTACTGAAGGCAGGTCCGCCCAGCAGCAGGATGACCCCAAAACTGGTGAAATCAAAAAGAAAAACCATCAGCAATGCTGAAATGATGGATGGTTTCAACAACGGCAGGGTGATCCTGCGAAAACGTTGCCAGGCATTGGCGCCCAGGATGCGAGCAGCTTGTTCCTGCTGCACCTCCAATTGAGCCCAGGCAGCGCCCACCATGCGCACGAAAACGGAGGTGTTGTAAAACACATGTGCCAGCAGGATAATCCCCAGCGTGTTCATCCACTGAATAGGGGGATTTTGTAGGTTGAAGATATTCATCAACAGCAAATTCAACCAGCCATGCGAACCCAAAAGGCTGTTGAAAGCAGCCGCCACTACCACCGTTGGTAAAATAAACGGCAACGTTACTGCCATATTGAAGAATTTCTTCCCTTTGAAATCAAAGTGAGTAAATACATATGCGATGGGGAAGCCCACCAATACCGTTAGCAAGGTAGAAAGGATCGCCTGGTAGATTGTAAAACCCAGCGGCTTGCCTATCTTGCTTAACAGGTCAGCTCGCTGCAAAGTCTGCTGTACCCCTTGCACGGCTTTTTCGAAAACAACCCCCAATGGCAGGACATAAAAGGCTAAAAGGAAAAGAATTGGTACCAGCCCCACAATATAAAAAACCTGCCGTCGCGAATTTTTCATCCAGAACCTTTACTGCAATACTGTTTCCTGCCAGGCTTGGATCCAAGCTTCCCGTGATGCAGCGATCTGTTCAAAAGGGAGCGTGGCAGGTGCATCAGGAATCTGAATATAAGCTTCAAATTCAGCAGGCAGCTGGGCATTCACATTCACGGGCAAGACAAACATATTCATGGGAATATCCTGCTGGAAAGGAACGCTCAACATATAGTCAATGAATTTCTGTGCCAGGTCACGGTTTGGAGTGCCCTCGAGAATACCCACAAATTCGACCTGCCGAAAACAAGCGTTTGTACCGATGATCGAAGCTGTGGGAGATTCTTGCAACGGCTCGCTGGCAAAGATGACCTCCGCTGCCGGGCTGGTGGCATACGAAACCACCATGGGCTGCGGTCCAAGCCCGGAGGATGCAGAAAAATTGGAATAATAGGCGGTTTCCCAATCATTCACCACCACAACATCATTCTCGTATAACTGCTGCCAGTAATCTAGATAACCTTCTTCTCCATATTGAGCGATAGTCGCCAGCAAAAAAGCCAACCCGGGTGAGGATACTGCCGGATTTTCCACCACCAGCATGCCAGCGTAGGTGGGATCAAGGAGATCATCCAGGTTCTGGGGAACCGCAATATCTCTGGCATTGAAATATGCCTTATCGTAATTGATGCAAACATCCCCATAATCCACCGGCAAAGCGCGATATTCCTCATCCAGAATAAACTCTTCAGAGATATCTGCCAGCATAGGGGATTGGTAGGATTCAAAGATATCCTCGTCAAGCGCTCGGGAGAGAAAGGTATTATCAACACCATAGAACACATCTCCTAAGGGAGCATCCTTGGTGAGAATGACCTTGTTCAAGGCACTACCAGTATCACCGCTCAATACGAAGTTGACCGTTACGTCATTTTCCTGTTCAAATTGACGGATCACATCCTCGCCAATAGCAAAGGAATCATGGGTAACCACTGTTAACGTACGAGGTTCCTCTTGCTGGCAGCCATTGAGAATAACAACCGCCAGTAAAGCTAAAATGGTACTTATTGTTATAGAATTTCTTTTCATCTTTGCTCCTTTCATAGATGGGTACGGGTATGAATGCAGAATGCCTTTCCTTGTGAGAGGGTAATTTCTGCATACACTGCGATCATTTCATTGCTGATCCCGCGCGTTTTATTCTGTTCCAGCGTTTCTTCTTTCAACGCGTATTTTAAATTGTTCGTATTGACGCCTATACAATCCCCTTCCATTGGAATGATGGAAACAATGTCTCCTACATTCCCGTGGATGGTGAGCGAATCACGAATCAGGCATATTTCTTCCACGCCGTCATCGAAGACAATATGGCATTTCCGGAAATCGGGGTGCAGCATAAGCAAAAGGTTGCCAATGGTTTGATCCAACCTGCCACCCAGCCCTGCCACCACCAGAATCTCACGGTACCCACGCTCCATTGCCACCCGGATAGCCAGTTCTAGATCGGTTTCATCTTTATCCTTATTAAATCGAATGATCTCGGTTTGCTGGTACTCCGCAATATCCAGATCGGAGGCAGAAATGGAATCCATATCCCCCACCACCAGCGCTGGTTTCAATTTCAATTTATGGATATGTTTCAAGCCACCATCCGCTGCCATCACAAAATCGCGCGCGTTCAACTGCGGTAAGATGAGACTATAATCGCGCACCACCCCGTTGACAAAGATTACTGCTCTATTCATACAAAAATCCCTCACGCGGCGAGGGATTTATTTTTTTCTATTCTCCCTCCGCCGGTATTATCCGGATCAGGTTTTACGGGTCGAAGATAGTGCTCTTCCTCTCAGCCGCTGTACGGCTCCCCGGATCTGTTCCTTTTATCTATACGTTTTAAGTATAGGATAGTTACACTATTCTGTCAAACCACACTTCAATCAAAGGAGGTCACGGAAATGAGGAAAGCCAGATTATGCTGTTGAGGGGATGACGTAGCTTCCTTTTGTACAACCTGAAAAGCATGGCGGCTGTCCATCCATTCGAGCAAGCTTTCCAGAATTCCCATGAAGGAATGCTGCTCGCCCACCTGGATGAAAGGAGCATTGGTTGGCAGGACAGGTCCTTCCAGAGACCAATTATTATGAACAACATTACGAACCACAACGATATCAGCGATTTCCTGATCGCGCAGCATCTTGAGAAACACACGCAATGTGGCAGTAATTTTCTCTGCAAAGGGCAGCAAGCGATTTTCTAATTTTCCACATTCCACAAGAACGGGAATATCATCCTTGTAGGATTGAAACGCCAGCCTGCCAGCTACATGCGCAATTCCCTGCGCTGCGGCGGAACCGTAGCGAGCAATCATGGCTTCATTCATATCAGAAAAGAAATACGCGGGCAGGGAATCTTTTAGAATAAGTTCATTTCCACGCACGATCTGCGAAGTCTGCTGGGAGGGCAGCACTTCATGCAGCGCCTGTGTTCCCAGAACCTCTAAAAACCCATTTAATAAACCGTACTGTAAGATCATATCCATCAAATTCGATCCTTAAAAAATCGCATGTTGAATTATAACCATAATCCCTGTGTTGTTTTTCCATTAAAATCAGGGTAGTGAGAAAAGCATGCCCACATTAAGAACTCTGCTGCACGACCATGACGAGGATGTCCGCCAGATCATCCTTGCCAAATGGGGATTTATTGAAACCAGCGAGCAATCCCCGCAGGTCATTAAATCCATCATCCAATCCGCCCTTGATAATGGCATTTTTATAGAGATCGTACAGACGCTCCCGCAGGATGTCAGAAAAGGCTTTCACGCCATCTTGCGTTCCGGTGGCAGGATGGCATGGTCGCAATTCAGCCGGGCATACGGGGATATCCGCATGATGGGTGCCGCCAAACGCGAACGGCTGCATCCAGAACGCGAGCCCATCAATGTTGCAGAGACCTTGTGGTACAGCGGTCTGATAGGCAGGGCATTTTTTGATGCAAAACCGGAACCCAGTGAATTCGCCTATATTCCCGATGAGATCATCCAGCTATTTGAACCCAACATCTCCTCCCTGCGTTCTCCCATCGGGAAGGAGCTTATCTTACCCAAAGGGAGCAGCATTAAACACGCCAGTGATGCCATTCTGGATGATATGTGCACACTGCTGGCAGGGCTACGCATGGGTAAAGAGATGGAAGAGATCCAACCCATGCGCACCATGTTCACAACAGCGCAGGTGCTGCTGCTGGTCCGTTCGATGGGGTTGTACAGCCCTAAAAAGGGTTTGAACGTGAATGCCGTTCAAGATCATCTCACCAAACCTCGCAATAGCGCGTTGCACGACGTGCTGCGACACTGGCTGTCAAGCAGTATTTTCCCAGAGATCCTTTTCATGCCCAATCTGGTTTTTGAAGGCGGGCTTAAGATCAATCAAACGGAAATACGCCGGCGAATTGTAGATCTGATGAAAAATATCCCTGACGGCACATGGTGGGATCTGAAATCCTTCATCCAGGAAATCAAGTCTTCCTATCCAGAGGTTCTACGCGTGGCGGGGGATATGGATGCTTGGTTCGTCAAAAGCCACGCATCGGATGAGATCCTGCGCGGATTTGAACATTGGGATGATGTGGAAGGTGCTTTTCTGCATTTCTTCATCACGAATATCCTGCACGCTTTAGGGCTTTGTGACCTCGCGGTGGATCGAAAAAGCAGCGAGATTGTGGGGTTCCGCTGGACAAAATGGAAAGACCTTGTTTCTCAAGAACCAGCCGAATCTGGAAGCGAACCAACAGGCAAACTATATACCTTGTCGCAAGGCAATGTGATCATCAGTGCCAGTTGCCCGCGTTCCCTGCGGTACCAGATTGCCCGCTTCTGTATTTGGAAGGGTATTCGCAGAGCGGAATACCAATACCAGGTAACGCCAGCATCCCTGCAGCATGCCAGGCAGCAAGAATTGCAGGTCAGCCAGCTGATCGGATTATTAAAAAAACACCTCACGCAAGAAGCAGCGCCTGGCTTTTATCAAGCGCTGCAGCGTTTTGATGAAAAAGGGGAATACGCAGCTATCAACAATTGTATATTGCTACGTATAAACGACCGTCGCATCGTTCAAACCCTGAAAAATTCCGACCTGCAAAAATACATCCTTGAGGAACTCAATCCAACCACCCTCATCATTCAGAGAAAGGGAATAGATCATTTGCAGGCAAAACTTACTGAGTTAGGTTACTTGTGCCAGATTGACGGGGAAGTATAATTTTCAAGTATTAATGCATGACTATCCTAAAATTGCGAGGTAAACATGGCAAACAGATTTGATTGGATCCAAAAAGAGTTGAAAAATCTCAAGAAAAATGGTCTTTACAACAACATCCGCACACTGGATTCCGCTCAGGGTGCTTGGTTAACCGTAGATGGTAAGAATGTCTTGAATTTCTGCTCAAATAACTACCTTGGATTGGCGAATAACCCACATCTGGTAGCCGCTGCTAAGAAAGCACTGGATGAATACGGCATCGGTCCCGGTGCGGTACGCACCATTGCCGGGACAATGGAAATCCACCACGAATTGGAAAGAAGGGTGGCTGCCTTCAAACATTCTGAAGCCGCCATTACCTTTCAATCCGGCTTCACCGCTAATCTGGCAACCATCCCCGCCCTGGTCGGCAAAGAGGATGTCATCTTCTCTGATGAACTAAACCATGCCAGCATCATTGACGGCTGCCGTCTGTCTGGGGCGCGCGTCATCCGCTACAATCACTGTGATCCAACCCACCTGGAACTGGTCATCAAGGAGAATGAAGGTACTTACAATCACGCTTTGATCGTGACCGATGGTGTTTTCAGCATGGACGGCGATATCGCCCCTCTTGACCAGCTTTATGATATCGCCAATGCCTATGACATTTTATTGATGGTAGATGATGCGCATGGCGAAGGTGTGCTGGGCAAAGGCGGGCGCGGCATTGTCGATCATTTCAACCTGCATGGTAAAGTAGATATCGAAGTAGGAACATTCTCGAAAGCCTTCGGTGTAGTTGGCGGGGTAGTCTCGGGTAACGCAAATATTGTAGAATGGCTGACCCAACGCGGCAGACCCTTCCTGTTTTCCAGCGCGGTTACACCACCGGATGTGGCAGCCTGCATCGCCGCCATTGACGTGCTGGAAGAATCTACTGAACTGGTGGACCGCTTATGGTCCAATGGCGCTTATTTCAAGAAAGAAATGGCTGCGTTGGGATTCGATACCGGCAATAGCCAAACCCCCATCACACCGATCATGCTGGGTGAAGCACAACTGGCACAGGATTTTAGCAAAAAATTGTTCGAGCAGGGTGTGTTTGCCACTTCCATTGGCTATCCCACCGTGCCGCAGGGCAAAGCACGTATCCGCGTGATGATCTCCGCCGCACACAGCAAGGATGATCTGGATAAGGGTCTGGCGGGTTTTAAGATAGTCGGAAGAGAGTTAGGTGTGATTTAGGGCGCGTT
>LDZU01004917.1_pt1 | contig 16789 bp, 15 predicted proteins | sample 615531 | NCBI WGS metagenome assembly LDZU01 (sample SAMN03408293, study PRJNA278302) | terrestrial metagenome | isolation source: oil reservoir sample SB2 | place: USA: Alaska, North Slope, Schrader Bluff formation | collected 2011-09 | reverse complement strand
TCATTGGAGAGGATACCCTCGTTGTTGAGCAGTGCCTGGGTGACAAGTTCTGATCGTGAGGGATTGTGATAAATCTTCGATTGATGGGTGATGCCGATTTCTGTAAGCCAGTTGTTCAGTTGGTGAGACATGAGAAAATCCTGTTTCCTCTTAAAATATTAGTAAAATTCGCATAGATAATACTTGGTTATTATTAATTCAGACCTGAAAACCAATGTTGAATGACATCTTTTGCAGGTTTTCCGGCAATTGATGAAGTCGGGTCGTCTGATGTGCCGCCGGGGATGTAACCGCGTATGGAAATGCCTGTAATCCATTCTCGGCTAGCGGCAGTGGGGAAAATTGCGTTGTAAATCTCTGCTTGCTCAAAAAGATTCAGGGTTTGATCTGATACTTCTTCCTTAACAAATAAACCATCGTTATTACAATCATTGTTGAGAAGCTGGCAGCCTTGTACAGCGCCATCTACAGAGGGGTAAGCGAAAGCAAGGGTGACAGGTTTTAATGTGCTTCTATAAACTTCGTAAAGAAAATTGTCCAAATTTCTTGTAAAACCATAGGCAATTTGATTAAATGAGGCACTGTTTCCCTCAGAAAGGGGGCTGTCCATGCTGACGTAAATCTCGTCAAAAGCGTCGATAAATTCAGGCAATGGGTCCATTTCGGCTCCTGCATTCGCTGCCCATACAAGCTTGCCCCCATATTCACTTCGGATATCGGAAATTAAACTAAGCCATTGATCCTCAAGCTGGTCAGCGTTGTAAGCGTTTTGGTCCGGTAAGCTTGCGAGAAGATTTTTATCGCCAACGAAAAGATATTCTGTATTCGTAATTTCGGCTAACTTCGCATAGTTGAGAACGAATTGCCGGTATGAATCAAACCATGATTGCTGCCAGGATTTGTTTTGATGAGAAAAATTGAATGCATCACCGTCAGAAGCCAATAAATCCATCTGGGGGTAAAGCCCAACTGTAAATCCATTTTCTTTGACGGCATTTATATAGCTATACAATTCAAAGTAAAAAGGTGTTTTTCCGATTTCAGGATGTAACAGGTCCTCAGCACCATTTTGGAACCACTGCGGCGTCAGTATCACTGTGTTGGCATTCAATTGTTTAATTTCTTCTATCCCAATAGAGATAAGGGCGGATTCGCTTGGTCTTATTCTCGGACTCAATTCAATAATTGTTTTATAGTCCTGTGATTTGTATGGGAAAGGAATACGGTAAATATCCGGGTATGATTCCTTGGTTAATTCGGTTAACCATGAGTCAACTGAAATTGAACGGCTTAATGGTTGGTCACTTTGTTCAACCTGTTCCTCCTGACTGATCAGTTGACTTGCTGATGGAGAATTGCAAGCGGTATCCAGGCATACTCGATAGGTAATTGGCGAAGCCATCTCAAAAGGTGAGTATAAAATATAAAGATAATCCCCATTACCAATAGGCCACATCCGCAGGGGTTCGGTCCAATCATTGATCTTAAATTGGATATACCTTTCACCAGCATAACCAACCCCCGGATTTATAAATGTACTGAATGAAATTGGTTCAAAAACTGAAGAGCGCCATGATTCAATTTGAAGTTCCAACGTAATATTTTGATTCGGTACGATCAACTGCCTGGTAAAATTTCCGCCTTCATTTTTTTGTTCTGTATTCCAATAGCCGTCTCCAAGGGTAAACTTAAACCGAAGGTCTGTACCTGAGTATAAACTCATCGTTTTCCTTAATGTCCCATCAGCTTGTTGTTCCAACAAAGGCATTCGACTGGTTTCAATACTCATTGAGCCCAGTAAATCAGAAAAGGTGTTTCCAAACTGCACCAGGTTTCCTGCAATATAAACTGGTGCGCCCATTGCATCGTCAGGGGGAGATACAAGAAAGGTGATCTCAACAGCGGTGTTTTGGTTTAATTTAATATTTGCAGGTGTTGTTTTCCCTGTGGCGATCTCTGCACCTTGTTGATGGACTTTATATTTCCCGTCGATGGCATAAAAGACGGTATTGTGCGTTCCTGCGGGTAAATTGGCAAAAACAAAAAGACCATTTGCATCTGTAAAACGCGTTATACCACCAATGTTGATTAGAATATCAGGGATGGGTAAACCTGTGTTTTGATCGAGAACGACCCCTTCAAAACGTCCCACTTCAAAATCTTTCTTATCATCTTCCCAGGAAAAGATTTCATCGTTGTGCTCGGTATTGCCTTCCACATAAAACATACGATAACGAACATGCCCCCCGTTTGGATTGGTTTCGGGCATGTTTTCCGTTCCGATTTTCTCATAGCGATACTTGACAACCGACTGCATTGGAATGGAAAGTGCTGTTGTATAGGACAGGGGATCGACTTTGCTCATCTCGTAGGCCTGACGGTTATTAGGTAATCCGGTGACCTCATCGAGAATAACAATGGTCAAGGTTTCTCCATCAGATAGGGGCGCTGGCAAGCTTACGGTAAATTGAACTTTGACAAATGGGGTCGCATAAGCTTCCAGACTTTGCGATCGATCCTGAAGGAGTTTATTTTTTGTCGTTGGGAAATTACAGCCGAAAAGCAGAACAGGCAGAATCAATAAAAAAAATATTCTTTCGAAATTTCTTCTATTGTGAAATGAAACCTTATTGCTCTTCGTCATTGTCCTGAACGATCTCCATGTTAAATTTGATTTCTTGCAGGTTATCAATAAATCCCCCTAAAACACCATTAATAAATCTTGGTGATCCCTCAGCACCATATAATTTTGCCAGTTCCACAGCTTCATTAATGACAACTTTAACAGGTGTATTTTTGTATACCCCCATTTCCCATAATGCAATCCTCAACAGGTTACGATCGATAAAAGCGACCTGGTCCAGAGGCCACTCTGGCGCAAAATCAGCAATAAATTCATCAAGAACTTCTTTATAGGAAGTCACGCCAGAGACAATCTCACTGATAAATTTTTTATGAGCATTGTCCATTTTTAAACGCAGGAAATGTTCTTCAAGGACTTTCCCGGGTTTGTGCCCGCTGATATCCACTTCGTAAAGAACCTGTAAGGCGATACTTCGGGCTTTTGTGCGTGATTTCATATTAGATGTCTTCTTTTTGATTGTTGTTTATGCACTGAAATCGATATCCATGATATGGATGTTGACTCCGCCAACTTCCATACCTACGATCTCCGATATCGCTCTTGAAACCCTTGATTGTATCTCTCTTGAAATATCACGAACATTCAAACCGCTAATTAGAACAACAAATATCTCTACAAATACCATATTATCTCTGATCTGTACCTTAACCCCCTCGTAATCTTCTTTACCTAAAATTTTTTCAAAGCTGCCCTTAAAACTTGCCATACGACAAACACCATCAACGCTAAGCGTGGTGAGTCGGGCAATTTTGTGCAGTACTTCCGTTGATATCGTTGTCTTTCCGACGTCTTCTTGTATCGCAGAGGTATCCATAATTACTCCCGTCAAACGGTTAAATGTGTGTGCAGCTAAAATTATAAACCAGAATCTTCCTGGGGTAATCTTCCAGAAATCCATAAAACCATCAGGATTAAGTCATCCTCGTCAAAGTCGAGCTTGGGATGGGCATTCTTGAAGTCATCAATAATCTTTTCGAAGGATAAACCCTCCGGTAATTTGTTGAGAAAACCCTCGTTTTCGTTAAAAATCTTTTCTGTGCTTAATTGATCCCATCCTTCAGATTCAAGCCAGGATTTCACCTTCGATGCGAAATCCGATTTGATTTTCGTCCAGGTGGAGAGTGTAAACGGTATGACCTCATCCTTTTCTTCAAAGGCCTTAGTATAAGAGTTGACCTGTAGTGTGAGGGGTGCTCGCATAGGATTGCGAAATCCCAATATGGTGACATATTCCCTGAATGATTTCACAAAAGATATTTGGTCTTCTTTTGGTAAAGTGTTGAGGTTTTTAAGGATAAACTCGAGGGTTTTTCGTAAGAAATCGCTCTCGATGTAAACATTTATTGCCTTGTAAGGGAGATATTCATTTTCAGTCATTATTTTCTGCTTTCTCTATAACGTTAAGGATAACGCAGTTTTGATTTTTCATGTTGAATTATACTCAATATGGTGCTGTTGGTGGTTTGCTGGCGATTTAAATAACAGAAGGCTAAAGAAAGCCTTCTGTCTTATTTTATGAAATTCATAATTAATATTAGTACTGGTGATCCTAATTATGAAGGCGTTTTGGTTTGGAGACCTTTGTTAAAAGTCGTCCTCATCATCTAATTCCAGATCAAGCAGATCATCATCGTCGTCTAACCAGAGATCTTCATCTTCATCGTCTTCCATTTCATCCCACTCATCGATGTCTTCTGGTTCGTCCCAGTCCTCAATATCAATATCTTCATTGGGCTGGTAGGTTTTACATCCGGTATCCGGATCTAATTCAATGGCAGCTGCACTGCAATATTTTCCGTCAAGGAAAACACAATCAAGATAATGGCAATGAATTCGAGGCATAATTCCTCCTGATTAAGATTTCATAGTGGTTGCTCGGTCGAGATTTTACACTATAAATTTTAAATAGTAAAGGGCAAACCAGTCATTCGTGCTGAATTTCTTATCTCATTTTAGCCAGGGCGCTGCCGTTTGGCTTCAAATACATTAGGCAGGTTTTCAAGCTTAGTTAATACCCTGCTGAGTTGCGAAATTCCCTGCACGCCGAGTACAATTTTTATCACAGCTAAATGTTGATTCATTTTCAAGCTCATGTCAATCAGGTTTATGGATTCGTCAGCGATGACATTGGAGATATCTCCCATTAAACCCTGGCGATCGTAAGCTTTTATTTGAATAGGAACCGTAAAGGTCTTTCCGGGTTGTCCCCAAGAAACTTCTACAAGACGTTCTTTTTCAGTAACTCGCAAAATATTTGGGCAATCTGCCCGGTGGATGGTTGCTCCTCTTCCCCGGGTGATGTAACCGATAATCTCATCACCTGGCATTGGGTTGCAGCATTTCGCCATAGTGGTTGCGATGCCCTTAAGTCCCATCACTTTTACTGCATCTGATGGAACAATTGTGGAGGGCGCTTCAACCAGCTCAAATTCCAGTTCTGGTTCAAGTTCCTCTTCTTCTATCTCAGCAAGCTTATTTATCACTCGTCCAGAGCCGATATCACCGCATCCAATCGCAACGTAAAGGTCATCGAGCGTTTTTACATTGAGTTCCGGAAGAATCTCATCAAAATTTACTGATTTAAGGCCCAGGCGCTTAAATTCTTTCTCGAGGATGGCTTTCCCCTGCGATAAATTTAAGTCCCGGTCTTGTTTTTTGAACCATTGTTTAATTTTTGAGCGTGCGCGGCTTGTGTGTACCAATCCCAGGGTTGTGTTTAACCAATCACGAGATGGACCGCCGCGTTTGGCCGTCAGGACTTCAACCTGATCGCCCGTTTTTAATTCATAGTCCAATGAGACAAGTTTACCGTTGATTTTTGCACCACGGCACCGATGACCGATTTCGGTATGGACATGATAAGCAAAATCGATTGGTGTTGAACCCGCAGGCAAATCGATGATGTCACCCTGGGGTGTGAGAACGTAGACTCGATCTTTAAAAACGTCAGAATTCCAGCTGTCAACAAGATCGTCAGCGTTTTCTTCTTCTTGCTGCCATGCAAACAGACTTCTCAGCCAGCTAATTTTTTGTTGGTAGGATTCCTTAATATTGCTCTGGTCTTCCTTGTAACGCCAGTGAGCGGCAATACCGTATTCAGCACTTTCATGCATATCCTGGGTTCGAATTTGAACTTCAAGGGGTTTGCCGTCATCAAAGATTACAGCGGTGTGTAAGGATTGATAATTGTTGTCTTTTTTCGCTGCGATATAATCGTCGAATTCGCCGGGGATTGGACGCCATTTCATGTGAACCACACCCAAAGCTTTGTAACAAGCTGCCACATCCTCAACAATTAATCGAACACCCCTTAAGTCCATTAACATCTCAAATGGTTTCTCTTTTTGGACCATTTTCTGATATATGGAATAGATGTGTTTGGGCCTGCCTGAAATCTTAGCCTTGATGCCTTCTGCTTCGAGTTCTTTGTGCAACCGGTCAATGATTTCCTGGATCTGGTTTTCTCGATCAGCCCGTCGATTAGCTAATTTTTCAGCAATGCTTTTATATTCTTTGGGTGAAACATATCTAAAGGCAAGATCCTCTAACTCCCACTTTATTTGCCAAATCCCCAATCGGTTTGCTAATGGTGCAAAAATATCGAGGGTTTCCTGGGCGATGCGCTTTTGAATGTCTTCATCAAGATAAGAGAGTGTCCGCATATTATGGAGGCGATCGGCAAGTTTAACCAATACCACCCGAATATCATCGCTCATTGCAAGAAATGTTTTTCTTAATGTTTCTGCAATTTCATCTTCGCGAACTTTTCGATGGGGTGTTTGCCCCTTCTCTTTTACAGGGATGTCTTTGTACTGGTCCCCACGTAAAAGATTGGGTAAGTGCGTTAATTTTGTAACCCCGTCCACAAGTGTGGCGACTTCCTGGTTGAATTCTTTTCGAATATCTTCAAGCGTGATGTTGGTGTCTTCGACTGCGTCATGTAATAAAGCTGTAATTATCAACTCAGGGGGCACCGTCATTTCTGCCAGAATTGTCGCTACAGCAACACAATGGGAGATATAAGGCAGGCCGCTCGCGAGGCTTTGACCTTCATGTGCTTTCTGCGCAATCTGATAGGCTTTTTTTATTTGTGCAATATCTAAAACCGAATAATTTTCTGGTAATTTCTCCAGAAATTGTTCAAGTTGCATCGCGTGTCTTCTTTCATCGCGTAAAAATTTGACTTATACCAATCTTGATTTTATCTCATTAATCAAGTCTAGACCCGGTTTATAATGAATTGTTTGAATTCCCAATGAATTTGCACCTTCAATATTTTCGATGAAATCATCAACAAACAGAATATCTTCGAAATCGCAGCCGATCGTTTTAGCTAAGATTTGATAAATCTTTGGATCCGGTTTCACAACGCCAAGTTCTGCGGATACCAGGATATGGTCTACAGTTTCACCTTCTTTTATGTTATATGCTTCAGATAGTGTGCTTCTCAGGTTATTCCAGGCGTTGCTCAGAATTGCGGTTTTATAGCTTGGTCTGCATGACTTTATAAATTCAATCAATTCATAGTCAATATAATCACCAGCCCAAAACTTGTCTTTAAATTGATTTAGCTCAGCATCAGAAAGCACCAGTTCATCGGCAATAAAATTCCATATTTTACTGGTATCAGTCTCACCAATGCTTGCGGACTGCGAAACTGCGGATTTGAAAACCAGATTGTGAATGCCACCTTCTGGTAGACCGTATTTCTTCTCAAGTTCTCTACGACCTGTATGGTCTTCTGTGCGGATAATTACGCCGCCAAAATCAAGCACAATTGCCTCTACCATTATTTTAGCCTTTCTATGACGTCAAAATTCCGATGGAATGACAGGTTGTCTAAAATCACCCGATCGGATTCATCAAGATTATCTAATACCATATTTGTCAGAAGCTGTCCTACACCTGGGCCGAACATAAATCCCTGACCGCACATGCCAGCAGCTAATAGGTAGCCATCCAATCCATCAACATTACCAATAATGGGCGACCCATCTGGCGTCATTGGATAAGTTCCTCGCCACACTCTACGAACCCTGATGTATTTTAAAACCGGCATGAGTTCAATCAGTCGGCGTGCTGCCCTGGGTAAAAACTCACTTGAAGCAATCGTATGGGTTCCCCAAATTGGGGGATCTGGGGTCATACAGAAGATGATTTTACCAGTTGGATGTTGATAAAAATAGAAGTTTGCCGATCCGGGGTAGGCTCGCATATCAACGATCATTGGATCGAACAGCCGCATAACTGGCTCTGTGATCGCCGCCTCATGTGAATCAGGTTCAACGGGGACTTCTAGCCCAATTTTTTCTGATAATGGCTTTGCCCATCCGCCAGCGGCATTGATAACAACCTTGCTGTAGTACTTTTCTTTGTCAGTGATAATCCCTGACACTCGACTGCCATCGAAAATAAAATCCAAAACTGACTCATTGAAGTGGAAGGCAGCTCCAGACTCGACAGCCCGTTTATGAAATGCAAAGGCTGAAATCAGGGGGGATGCGCTGCCATCCCCGGGAGAAAAGGTACCGCCAATCAAATGGTCAGGATTGAGGTTTGGCAAAACTGCAAGCAGGTCTTGTTTCCCGAGCCAGGAGATATTGAGATTGTGCTCTTGCTGCCAGGCGATCAGGTTCTTCAGAAGCCTGGCATGTTCTTCTTGATAAGCAACGTAGGAATAACCGCCTTGCCGCCATTCAATATCATCACCATGAAGGTTTTGCCAGTTCGAAAAAACATCAATACTGCGTTTGCCAAGGTTAATTTTTGGGGGGTCTGAATGCGTTGCCCGGATACCCCCAATGGCATGTTTATTTGATGCCTGCCCAACGCTGGAATACATCTCAATGACGAGAACTTTCAAGCCGGCTTTTGCCATGAAATATGCAGTCGGTACGCCGATTGACCCAGCACCAATGATAATGACGTCATAGATTTTCTTGTTTTCAATAGCCATTATCCCTGCCCCTCCTGGTGATTATTCGCCAGGGTGTCCAAAGAAATCTCTACAAAGACCGGCCGCTGTGTAGGTTCTGTAATTTTATCAATGGAAACGCCCTCTTCTCTGAATATTTTTTTGATCAGGGATAAACAGGTTTTCCCACCACATGCCCCCATTGTCGCTTTTGTTGCAGCTTTAATCTGGTTAATATCTCTGACACCACTTTGTACCAGATCTCTTATGGTGTCGGCGGAAACATGTTCACAGCGACAAACGATGTTTTCCTGTTCTGTTTGTTGATGATACTTATCCAGACTTTCTTCTTGTTGGTTCCATTCTGTGGGAATCCTGATTCCTGCTATCCTGGTAGCTACTTCAGCTGGTGTCTGGACCCGAACAATTAAAGTATGTGAGAACTTTCGGAGCGTGCGGATAAATGTCACAGGTACATATGCCAGAATATTACCGTCCACATCCGTGACTGAAACGGTGTCACCGACACTTATGGTGTGTTGAGAAAATTCCAGGGGTATTGAAACAATTGGATGCAGAGGATCTTTCCGAAAATCAACCAATGTGATTGCTAACCCCGGGCAAATTGCAACGCAGCGTTCACAGGCGATGCAATTTTTTCCATCCAGCGAACAAAATTCTGGGATTCCCCGAATGTCATCAGGGTTGATTTGGATGAGATTGTTTGGACAAACCGAGGCGCAAGGATCACAGGGAATTTCCTGTCGACAATGCATCACAGGGAAAACATCACCATGATGAATATCTTCATCGATCGAAATGACTTCGCCGGGACGTGATTTTAAGATGGTTTCAAATTCTCGCCATTGTTCCGGGATTTTTGGAATGTCGTATCCCAGGTACTGTGCGATTTCTAAACCTTTTATTTTCCCGGCGTACATCGCTGCTGAAGCTTCTGCGATTTCTTCAGCATCACCTGCAGCAAAAACTGGCATCTTTACTTCATTTGCTTTTTGAATGAATTCATCCACCGGATTGAGTCCAACTGCAATTAAGACACAATCACAGGGGATTTCTTTCTCTGTACCTTGGATGGGTTGGAAATTTTCATCAATCTCTGCGATGATAACACTTTTCACATGATCCTTGCCCTTTGCTTCCAATATCGTGTGAGAAGTGAGGATGGGCACACCAAACCGTGCCAATTTATCTTCATGAACCTTGTAGCCGCCGCATTGGGGCATGGCTTCAACAAGTCCGACGACATTAATGCCGGCCTGTAGGGCATGATAACCGGCAATTAAACCAACATTGCCGCCACCAATAATGAATAAGTTATCTGTGGGTTTCACCAAATCACGATTGACCAATGTCTGGAAAGCACCAGCGCCAAAAATTCCCGGTAGCGTGTTCCCTTTAAAGGGCAAACTTCGCTCACGGGCTCCTGTTGCAACCAGAAGCACATCTGGCTTAACCAGGACATATTCGTTCCAGTCTACCCGCCACAAACCAACCGTTTTTTCTTCAAAGATAGCAACAGCCGTTGTTTCTAACCAAACCTCGACAGAGTCCAGGGCTTCAATCTGCCCGGATAATATTTTGGCAATGTCCACGCCCCTTGTTCCTGCATAGACTGCTTTTGTGGACCCGAAGAAGCGATGTGTCTGAAGGACAAGCTTGCCGCCCAACTGAGATTTATCATCTACAAGCAAGACATCAAGCCCCAGGTTACCTAATTCAATCGCAGCGGATAACCCAGCAGGACCACCGCCGATAATTAAGACTGGTATTTTCATAATTTCAGTTAATTTATGTTCATTTGAGGATATAGATTCTTCTATTGGTAAGGCAGAGATATCTGGCAAACCTTCTGCTGGCATAACATCCATCCCCGGTTTTACTTTAGTCATGCACGATTTGATGGGTTTACCATCGACCAATACCATACACTGTGAACATTGACCGTTTGCACAAAATATGCCTAATGGTTCGTCATCTTTTGGATGATGGCCAAAAATATTGATCCCATTCGCAATCAGGGCTGAAGCAATTGTCTCTCCTTCTTTGGCTTGAAATGGTTTACCCTGCCAAAAAAATTCAATTATTTTCGATACAGGAATTTCTAATATTGGATGAGAATTTATTCGATTCTGTGGCATAGGTGAGGATGCATCCTTTGTTTTTTGGGTGAGGTAGGTTTCCCGAAATTATACCAATAGTATTTATACTAAAGCTTCCTTAGTCTTTCCATTGCCTTTCCTCCCTTCCCAATAGTACCATCAATCATCATTCTAAATTTTAGAGAAAATAAACCTGAGGGATCGTTGGGTTGGAAATTTTGACCTTATTGATTCGATTTTTTAAATGTTTTCAGTGCCCCTTGCCAGGGTTTTCCCATACGGTGCCTGCTGCTAACTTTAATATCCTGAAATTTTTCCATGATTTCCAATAAGATATTTGCTATCTCACCCCAATTATTTTTCTGAAATGACATTCTCAATTTCTTAGCTGTGATTCCAGCCCACTGCCACGCCATCCGATATTTATCAGCCTTTACCCAATAGCCCCGTTTTTCCCAGGCAGCGACAGATTTGTCAATCCCTTCAGCAATTTCCTCTAAAGCAAGGATAATGAATGCAATCATGTCATGAGTGCTTTTATCCGGCTCTTTTTGCTGCATAAATTCGCGAATGGTTATGACGATTGCTTTGCTAAGCTGCGCTCTTTCTTTCCCTGGTGTTGATGTCGCTATAATCCGTGTCACAAAATCTCCTTGTCGTCTGAATAGTCCACGGTTGATTATTATACTCGGTCATTAATGGGATTCTTACAATTTAATACGATGATCTTATTGACGATAAAATATCGCTCGCGTATAATTTCAGTGCATTTTAGATCAGGGGAAGTGCTGGAATTGGCAGACAGGCGTGACTTAGGATCACGTGCGGCAACGCGTGAGAGTTCGACCCTCTCCTTCCCCATAACAAAAAATTTTTATTTTAAAGGACTTAACATTGAAAATTGAAAAAACCATCCAAGAGGATCGACAGGCAAAGCTTATCGTTGAATACACCCAGCAAGAATTTGAAGGTTACAAACGACGGGTAGCTAAGAAAATATCAAAGAATTCCAAAATTCCTGGATTTCGTCCCGGTAAAGCCCCTTATAATGTCATCTTAAATCATTATGGTGAAGGTGCGATCATTCAGGAAGCACTTGATATTTTGCTTGATGATGATTATGCAAAAATACTGGATGAAGCAGAGATTGAACCTTCGGGATCGGGCAATCTTGAAACCATTGAGACTTATGATCCGCCAAAATTGGTTTTTATGATCCCACTTGAGCCAGAAATCGATCTTGGAGAGTATCGAGAAATTCGCAAGGATTTTGAACTTGAGGAATTTGATACAAAGAAGGTAGATGCTTTCATTGACAAAATGCGGCGCAATGCAGCAACGATCGTCCCTGCAGATCATCCTGCAGGCGAAGGCGACCTGGTTTACTTTAGCCTGAGCGGAGAATTCTTAAATCTTGAAGAAGGCGAAGATGCCATCATCACAGACAAGACCCCCCAACAGGTTGTTATTGCTGAAGAGGGTGAAACCTCAGAGCATGAATGGCCCTACCCGGGTTTTTCGCGAGAATTGATCGGCGTTGAAGCAGGGGAAACAAAAGAACTTCAGTATCAATATCCTGAAGATTTCGATGATGAGGAATTCCAGGGAAAAACGGCAGTTTTTACGGTTGAAGTTCAATCCGTTAAGGAATTGGAGCTGCCCGAGTTGGATGAGGAATTTATTCAAACACTGGGCGATTATGAAACGGCTGAAGATTTTCGTAAGTCGGTGGAAGTGCGTATGCGTGCTGACCATGAAGAATCTTACATTCGGGATTACGTCAACACTATTCTTGAAGAGATTACTGAAAATGCAAGCATCAATTATCCTCCACAAATGCTTGAGCATGAGGAAGAACATGTTCTTGAGGATATCAGGTCCAGGTTAGAAGAGCAGAAAATGGATTATGAGACCTATCTCAAGCTCAGGGGCATTGATGAGGATGCATTCATTGAGCAGGAGATAAGACCTGCTGCGAAACAGAGATTAGAGCGTTCCTTAATTGTGGATAAGCTGATTGAAGCAGAAGGATTAAAGCTTGATGAGGAAATGTTTAATAAGCACATTAACCAAGTCATGACAGAAATCTACAATTCTGGAAATCTTGAGGATATGCAAAAGCAAATGGGAACGGAAGAATTTTCTCGGGCAATTAGCATGGAAGGTTTCAATCGCACGATGAACACTCAAATTCAAGAACGTTTGAAGTTGATTGCCACAGGACAGCCAATCCCTGAGGAAAGCGATGATGATACTCAGGATTCAGAGGAAGCAGAAGCGGTTGAAGAACTAACGGAAATCTCTGAAGATGTTGAAGATGCTCAAGAAGTTTCCGCTTCCGAAGCGAGCGACGCAGTTGTTGAAGAAGAATCGGAAGAAACCGAAGAATCTCCTCTTAGTGAAGAGATGAATGAAGTTGAAGAAGAATTGTCAGAAGAAGACGAGAATACAAATAAATAAAAATCGATAAATAAAAGAAAAAGAAGGTGAAAATGTTTAATAAAGAATTTTCCTCAGTCATTCCGATGGTTATTGAAACCTCAGGACGTGGCGAACGAGCATACGATATTTATTCACTACTGCTGAAAAACCGCATTATATTTTTAGGTTCAGGCATAAATGACCAGGTTGCTAACCTGATCGTTGCCCAGCTTCTTTACCTGAGCAGGGAAGACCCTGAGAGTGGTATTCAAATGTATATCAACTCTCCCGGCGGCCAGGTTTATTCAGGAATGGCTATTTACGATACGATGCGCATGATCCCGAATAAGATCAGCACAGTTGCTGTTGGCGTTGCAGCTAGTTTTGGGACTGTCCTGCTTGCTGCAGGTACCAAAGGTCAGCGTTATGCCTTACCGCACGCAACGATCCATATGCACCAACCTTTAGGCGGTGCACAGGGGCAGGCATCCGATATTGAAATCCAGGCAAAAGAAATTTTGCGGTTGAAGGAACGCATCAACCAGATTTTAGCAGAAGCTACCGGGCAAACTGTTGACACAATTATCAAAGACACAGAACGAGACTTCTACATGAGCGCTGAAGAAGCAGTTAAATACGGCCTTGTTGATAAAGTATTAGAAGTTCCAGAGAAATAGTCCCAATCAAAGCAGAAATTAATGCCGGATTGCAGCATGCTTTCCGGCATTTTTTAACAGGAAAAATTATGTTTTATGATCAACTCCCGAATATCAAAGGTTTGATTATCGATATGGATGGTGTTTTATGGCACGATACCTCCCCTATAGGCGATCTAGCAGCAATTTTCGATCGGATTAACAAGTTGGGTTTGAAATTTATTCTTGCGACGAATAACGCCACACGAACCATCGATGAATATATAGAAAAGCTGGCTAAGTTTGGGGTGCCATTATCGTATGATAAGGTGATCAATTCGGCACAGGCAACAGGTATCTATTTGCAGAGTAAATACCCTACGGGAACAGGATTGTATGTCATCGGGCAGCCAAGCTTGAGAAAGACCCTTGAAGGCTTCGGGATGGAAGTCTATGATACGGCAAGTGATATTATTGAGGTTGTGGTTGTATCGCTTGATTTTCAATTGTCTTATGAAAAGCTAAAAACAGCCTCATTATTACTCCAATCTGGTTGTGATTTTATTGGTACCAATTCAGATAATACTTTGCCAACACCTGACGGCTTCATTCCCGGGTCAGGAACATTCATTGGGGCTTTGGAGATTGCAACTGGAAAAAAGGCAAAAATCATCGGGAAACCAGAGCCGTTGCTTTATGAAATGGCATTAAAAAGACTGGGCACTTTACCTGAAGAAACGCTTGCTATTGGTGATCGATTGGAAACCGACATTGCCGGTGCACAGGCTGCCGGGATTCACACTGCCCTGGTATTATCAGGTGCATCTCGTATTGAAGAAGTGAAAAATTATTACCCACCGCCTGAGATCACTGCTCAGGATTTATCAGAATTGGTTTTGTAAATGGAAATAAAACAACCGCTTATTTATGACCTTGATTTTGAAACACTTGAATCTCAATTGAAAGCTTTAGGTCAACCAGGGTTTCGAGCGAAACAAATTTGGACAGCGCTTTACCAAACATTTCGCGTTTCGCCGGATGAAATCACAACCTTGCCCAAGGATTTCAGGGAAAAATTGAATCAATCCTACTCATTTAAGGCATTGGACCCGGTGAAAACCATCGAATCTAAGGATGGCCGTACAATAAAAACCTTATATAAACTCAATGATGGCAATTATATTGAAGCAGTTTTGATGTACTATGATGAAAGACGCACATTGTGCATTTCCTCTCAATCTGGATGTGGGATTGGGTGCTCATTTTGTGCAACAGGACAAATGGGGTTCAGACGGAACTTGAGTTCAGGTGAGATCGTTGCGCAAGTTCTTTATTTCGCCCGTATGCTTGATGGAATGGGTGACCATGTCACCAATGTTGTGGTGATGGGGATGGGTGAACCCTTTCAGAATTATGATAATGTGATCACAGCCATAAACCGGTTAAATGACCCAAGAGCATTTGGATTGGGTGCTCGCCGATTTACAATCAGCACAGTGGGACTGGTACCAAAAATCATTCAATTTGCAGATGAGGGATACCAATACAACCTGGCAATCAGTTTGCATACAGTTGACGATACTTTAAGATCAAAGTTGATACCGATCAATAAGAAGTATCCTGTCGATGAATTGATTTCAGCCTGTCGGTATTACGTTCATAAAACAAGCAGGCGCATTACATTTGAATACGCGTTGATTCAAGGTGTAAATGATTCAGTAGAAGATGCACTTGCCCTGGCGAAAAAGATTAGCGGTATGATATGCCATGTAAACCTGATCCCATTAAATCCTACCAAAAAGTTTGGTGAACAGGCGACCAGCGCAGATCAGGCTCAGGTATTTTGTGATACATTGGAAGCGCATAATATTTCCTGTACGGTCAGGCTTCGTCGCGGCATTGAAATTCAAGCAGGCTGTGGGCAGTTGGCGACAGAAGGCGAATCGAATTAACAATTGGTTTAGAAATGAAATAGTAGAGCGGTTATGGCAGAGAATATTATCGGAAAATGGCGTAAAGGCTTAGAAAAGACAAGAAAAGCTACCTTTGGGAGGATAGCAAATTTCATTGGCACCTCTGAATTGGATGAGGAAACCTGGGAGGAACTTGAAGCGCTGTTAATCCAGGCAGATATGGGCATGGCAACCACCATGGATGTCATCGAATCATTGCGTGAGGGAGTTAACCAGAAAGGGATCACACAATCCGTTGAGCTTATTGAAACCTTAGAGCAAGAGTTGGTCAATCGGTTAGCTGAACCTGTTTATCCTGACTTCTCAACAAAACCTATTGTGATCATGTTGGTTGGCGTAAATGGATCCGGAAAAACCACATCTGCTGCTAAATTGGCACACTTATACGAGCAAGATGGCAGGTCTGTCCTTTTAGTCGCTGCCGATACTTACCGAGCAGCAGCAATTGATCAACTTAAAATTTGGGCAGATCGGGTTAATATTCCAATGGTTGCAGGCCAGGAGGGTGGAGATCCTGGGGCAGCGGCTTATGATGGCATTAATGCTGCGGTAACAAGGCATAAAGATATTGCGATTGTCGATACAGCCGGACGCTTGCATAACCGTTATAACTTGATGGAAGAAATCAAAAAGGTTCACAGGGTGAGTGGGAAAGCGCTTCAGGGCGCTCCACACGCCTCGTGGCTCGTTTTGGATGCAACTACGGGGCAGAATGCCCTTCAACAGGCTAAAGCCTTTCAGGAAGCCATACACATTAATGGAGTCATATTGGCGAAACTGGATTCGTCTGCCAAAGGTGGGATGGCATTTGCAATCAAGGAACAGCTGGACTTACCTATACTTTATGCAGGTTTAGGTGAGGGTGTTGAGGATTTACAGCGATTTGACCGGATTGCTTTTGTACGCGGCATTCTCGAAGGGACAATGGAGGACTAATGGCTATTGATTTAACAGAACGATTAAATGAGACCTATGAAAAGCTCCTAAACTTACAGGAGCATCTTTGACTTAGCTAAAAAGAAAGATGAACTGGCAAATTTAGAGAAAGAAGCACAGAACCCGGATTTGTGGGACAACAGGGA
>LDZU01010030.1_pt1 | contig 16907 bp, 14 predicted proteins | sample 615531 | NCBI WGS metagenome assembly LDZU01 (sample SAMN03408293, study PRJNA278302) | terrestrial metagenome | isolation source: oil reservoir sample SB2 | place: USA: Alaska, North Slope, Schrader Bluff formation | collected 2011-09 | reverse complement strand
TTTTTTTGTAAGAGGACGGACAAGACAGCTGTCGTGATTGTCACACCGGCGGATGGACCGTCTTTGGGGATTGCTGCAGCGGGAAAATGGAGATGAATGTCATAATCCAGAAAACGATTTGTTTTGATGCCGTATACATCCGCATTAGCCCGGAGAAAAGAGATCGCAGTACTTACCGATTCCTTCATCACCTCCCCTAATTGTCCCGTCATCTTCTGGCTGCCTGTTCCTTTCATGAGGGTGGCTTCCACGGGTAATACATCCCCGCCAGATTCGGTGTAAGCCAATCCTACAGCAATGCCTGTCATATCCCGGTGAGGCACCTCTTCTTTAAAAACCAGGGGGGGGCCCAGATACGTCTCCAGGTTCCGGGTAGAGATATTTACTCTGGGAGTACCGGGTTCTTCGGCAATTTTCCGGGCAACTTTCCGACATATCTGGCTGATGTTCTGCTCCAGCTTGCGGACTCCCGCTTCCATTGTATAATTTTCAATGATGTTTTCCAGGGCTTTTGCCGTAAAACGAATATGTGAGCTTTTCAGGCCGGCGCTTTTTATCTGTCTGGGAATCAGGAACCGTTTGGCAATCTGAATTTTTTCCGGTGTAATATAGCCGGGGAGATGGATGATTTCCATCCTGTCCAGCAGGGCATCGGGGATGGTAAATTCCTGATTGGCAGTTGCGATAAAGAATACATTGGACAAATCGAAGCTAACTTCCAGGAAATTATCCCTGAAATCATTATTTTGTTCCGGATCCAAAACTTCCAGGAGGGCGCTGGACGGATCTCCCCGAAAATCCTGTCCGACCTTATCCACCTCATCCAGCATGATCAGGGGATTTTTTACTCCGATTTTCCGGATATACTGGATGATACGTCCGGGCATAGCCCCGATATAGGTCTTGCGATGACCGCGTATTTCCGCTTCATCGTGCATGCCTCCCAGCGAGAAACGGATGAATTTCCGTCCCATCGCCCTGGCAATGGATTGCCCCAGCGATGTTTTTCCCACACCGGGCGGTCCGACAAAGCAAAGAATAGGACTTTTGGCTTCCTTATTCAAAGAAAGAACAGCCAGAAACTCCAATATCCGGTTTTTAACATCTTCCAGGCCATAATGGTCTGCATCCAAAATAGCTGCCGCTTTTTTCAGTTCCAGCATGGCATCGGTCTTTTCACCCCATGGAAGCCCCAGAAGCCAATCCAGATAATTTCTCCCCACGGAATATTCCGATGAGGAGGGATGCATCAGTTTTAACCGTTCCAATTCTTTTTCAGCAGTATCCCGGACTTCCTGCGAAAGGGGCAGACTATCCATCTTCTGGCGGATTTCAAGGAGTTCCGGATTGGATTCTTCATCTTCGCCCAGTTCATTCTGAATGGCTTTCATTTGCTCACGAAGATAATATTCACGCTGGGTCTGATTTAGAGAAGAGCTGACCCGGTCGTGAATTTTGGCATTCAGCTCTATCAGTTTGAGCTCCTTCTTCAACAGCCTGACTAAAATTGTCAACCGTTCGGTGATACGGTTTTCTTCCAGAATCTGTTGTTTTTCAGAGACTTTTAGATTCAAAGCGGAGGTAACCAAATCACTGAGCTTGGAGGGATCCTCAATAGAAAAAACAATTTCCTGTATTTCTTCCGGCAGCACCGGTGAAAGGGCCAGTACTTGCTGGAAAAGGTCTGCAATCGCCCGGGTGAGGGCTTCCGTTTTCAGCGCATCACCGGTAGTTTCAACCAGGGAATGAACCCGGGCAACAGGAAAAGGTTCTTCCTTTATAATTTTATCCAGCCGGATACGATGGAGTCCCCGAAATAAAACACGCATGGAACCGTCGGGACTCTGAAACATTTTCAGGATCAGGCAGGCCACACCTACTTCAAACAGATCGTTGGATTCATCCAGTAAATCATCGGGGTTTTTTCGGGCAAATACCCCCACAATACGGTCCGACGTAATGGCATCCTGAATCAATTGAAGATGGCGCTCCTCCCGGACAACGACAGGAAAAATGATATTGGGAAAAGGGACATTTCCTTCGATAGCCAGCAGTTTTATCTGATCAGAACCATCGGGGGATTTACGCTTTTTTTTAGGTGATGGCATACGTTATTTTTTCCAAAAATATGGTAAATGGGTGAGCTTTTTTATTTATTTCCCGCATCTGCATGCATACTCTCTCTCAGAAGATGAAAGTTAGAGAAAACTGGGTGTTCTTTCAAGCAAATTAGCCTTCAGAAAGCTCTTTCAACAGGGTTTGATAAGAGGCGATCACGGCTTCCATTTCGTGGACTGAGGAACACATATTCGCTTTTTGCCTGAAGGTGGTTCCATGGGGGAGTCCCTTGGTATACCATGATATATGGGATTTGAAAATTTTATAGCCCTGTTCCGGGCCGTAAAATTTTACCACCTTCCTAAAATGCTGACTCATTAGATCCATTTTTTCTTTGGGAGAAGGATTCTCCGGGATAGCTGTCCCTGTCAGGGCGGCTTTAATCTGGCTGAGGAGCCAGGGGTTTCCCAGGGCTCCCCTGCCGACCATCACACCGTCGCACCCCGTCTCATCCATCATGCGCAGGGCATCACCCGCAGTACGGATATCCCCGTTTCCGATCACCGGCAGCCGGGTGTTTTCTTTCAGTTGCCGGATCAGGGTCCAGTCCGCTCGGCCTTTATACCGCATGAGTGTTGTCCGGGGATGGAGGGTGACAAGCTGAATGCCGCTCTCTTCCAAAACCGGGGCAATTTGGGGAATCACCCCATGGTTTTCATCCCATCCGGAGCGTATTTTAGCCGTCACCGGGAGTGTGACAGCTGATGAAACCGCCGAGGCAATATCCCGAAGCCTTTCCAGATCTTTCAATACGGCACTGCCGGCTCCCTTTTTGACCACTTTGGGAACGGGACAACCAAAATTCAAATCGATAAGGTCGGGATGAAACGTTTTCTCAATAAAAGCGGCTGCATTAGCCAGAACCTCCGGATCATGACCGAAAATCTGAATCCCTACGGGCCGTTCATTCTCTTGAAACATCATGTAGCGGAGGGTTTTCCGGTTGTTCCGGATAACACCTTCCGAGCTAACAAATTCGGAGTAGCTGAGTTCGGCACCAAAGTCCCGGCAAATCTGACGAAAAGGCATATCCGTAACACCAGCCATAGGGGCAAGAAAAAGAGGAACCCCGATCCTGAGTTTTTCTAAAAAAGATTGCATATCAATCAGAGAAGATTCCTGAAATGCGTTACGCGATTTCTTCCGCTGTTTTTGGAAACATACAGGGCTTTATCCGCCTGCCGGATCAGCTTATCAATATCCACCTCTCCCCCGGACCAGGTGGACACACCCAGACTCATGGTGATCGGTTTATCCAAACGGTCATTTAAGGTATCTTTGAAGCCTTTTCGAAGCTTTTCAGCTACATACATGGCATTGATTTCATTCACATTGGATATAAAAATGACAAATTCTTCACCGCCGAACCGGGCCAGAATATCATAATTACGAAGATTATTCCGCAATATTTTTGCGCTTTCAATCAAAATTTTATCACCTGTATCATGACCGAAAGTATCATTGATCCGTTTAAAATGATCAATATCCGACATGATGATGGAAAAAGGCAAATTCTGACGCCGTGACAGGTTGATATAAGGCATGATCTGGTCATAAAAACTTCGGCGGTTCAGTAACTGAGTCAGATAATCCAACTCCGATAACTTCTTGATAGCTTTCATGGAAAGGACGGTTCGGAGCAGACAGGAGATTTTGAGAGTAAGTTCATCGATATCAAAAGGGATGTGAAGAAAATCATTCACACCCAGATCGTAGAGACTGTGGAACATAACCCGTCTATTGCCTGCAGAGAGGGCTAAAACTGGCAGATTGGCATCCTGTTTCCGGATATTGCTCAGTAGAAACTCCGAATCCTCATCCGGACTGTCTACATTGACAACCACCAGGTCATAGGGTTTGATCTCAAGAAGCTCCTCTGCCCTGGCATAGGTTTCGGTAAAGGTCGCTCCATATTTATATATCTGGCTGATATTTCTGAAGATATTCCGTTCTGTTTCGTCCGGAATAATAAATAATATTTTGCTCCTGGCATGATTTCTCAGGTCGTTAAAAAATTCCGACACAACGGGTCGTATGGACTGATAAGGATGGGACATTTCAAGGATTTTTACAACAGGGAAATGGTTATAAGCCTCCATGACGGATGATTCATGTTCCGAAACCAGTATCATGATGGGGATCTTTTCCCGGTTTGCCAGGGAGAGGATATGTGTCAGCTTGTGATGACAACTGATTATTAAATCCGGGGTGAAATGAAGTATTTCATTTTTTATTTCCTGTAAATCATGCTGTGAATAACTTTTTACCTGAATTGTCTCCGTTAATAAATCCTCGCGAAGAAAAGCAATCAGGTCTTCCTGTTCGCTTAATATCCAGATGAGTCGGTTTTCACTAATATCGGTCATTCGATTATGGAATCAGCATTCTTCATTGAAGATTGAATCCAATCTACAGTTTTTTGAATCCCCTTTTCCAGTGTATAATCGGGAGAATAGCCTAATTTTTCCCGGGTTTCCTGTATATCCGCGCAGGTATTATTCTGGTAAAACGCATAGGGATTGTCAAAATATTCAATGTAGTGATCCGTTCCCAAGGCTTCGTTCAGGATGGCTACTATGTCGTTAAACGTTCTGGAAACTCCCGAGCCGGCATTGAAAATTCCGCTGATACCGGCTGAAGCCGCTTTCAGATTCGCCTGAACAATGTCGTCCACAAACACAAAATCCCGCCGTTGATCGCCGAATTTAAAAAGACGGGGGGTGACATTATTTCGCATTTTCAGGGCGAGCTGCAGGATCATGGATGCCATTTTTCCTTTATAATATTCTCCGGGGCCATAGACATTGAAGTATCGGAGTCCGACAATACTGTGCTGAAGATCCGGATGCTTTTTCAGATATAGGCGGGTCATTTCATCCATCAAATATTTTGAATACCCATAGACATTTTCTGGGATTTCTCCATTCCCCACCCTGTTGGGCGAGGGGGAATTTCCATACACAGCTGCACTTGAGGCATAGACAAGAGTTGCCTGATTGCGGGAGGCAAGATCCAAAAGAAACGAAAAGGAGTTGGTATTCACTTCTATCATCTTTTTTTGGTCGCTCACTGTTGTATCGGTGATGGCTCCCTGATGAAAAATTATATCAAAAGGCCGGTTCTTTAATTGTTTTAAAACCTTTTCATCGGTTAAATCCCCGGCAATTAATTCTCCCTGAAAACCGATAAGGTTTTTAAAGTGGCCATTCACAAAAGCATCCAAAATGCAGATTTCGGCATCAGGCCAGCGGGTGGTGATGGTTTTTACCAGATTTGAACCAATAAACCCGGCACCGCCTGTAATCAGTAACTTTTTTCCGTTATAGTTCATTACGATAATCCGACAAGTGTCTCATTTGTTAATATACACAATTTAATGAGTTGAGAGTACTCTGAACTCCACACACAATTCAGCACACAAACTCAGTACTTCATATAGATGACTCATCACTTTATAAATTTAAAGTAATTCCCTCTTCGTCCAGCGTTTCCCGAAGGGATCCGTCATGCATTTTTAATCGTTTTTCCGCTTCTTCGTAGGATACATTCAAAGAAGCCATCACCAGGGTAGCCTTAACCCGTCCACCGGCTTTAATCAGAAGATCCATGGCTTTATCATAGTCAATACCGGTACAGTGCTTTATAATTCGTGCGCCACGATCCCATAATTTTTTATTGGTGGTCATGAGATCCACCATGAGATTTCCATAGGTTTTATGCATAAGCACCATGGCCGATGTCGTAATCATATTCAGAATCAATTTTGTGGCAGTCCCTGCTTTCATTCGGGTCGAACCGGTGATTACTTCGGGCCCCACAATCGTTTTGATCAGCACATCCACATAATCCGGTTTTTCGTATTCATTACATACCAGGAGTCCGGTTGTCACGCCGATTTCTTTAGCCCGTTTCAGAGCGCCATGGACATAGGATGCCATCCCGCTTGTGGTAATTCCCAGAAGGCAGTCATTTTCTGTCAAGCCCCGTTCATCCACAATTTTAACACCTTCGTCATATTCATCTTCAGCTCCTTCAACGGCAGTAACCAGGGCTGCAAGTCCGCCACACATGATACCCTGGACCAGGGAATTTGGAGCTGAATAAGTGGGTGGAATTTCCGATGCATCCAAAACACCAAGACGACCGCTTGTTCCGGCACCGATATAGTACAACTTGCCCTTTTTGTGGAAACTTTCAACAACTTTGTCCACAAATTCCCCGACAGCGGGAATGGCTTTTTCAACTGCGTGGGGGACAGTTTTATCCTCGTTGTTAATGAGATAAAGAATTTCGCCGGTATTCATCTCATCGATATTCATACTTGCCAGATTTTGCATTTCCGTGTGTTTATCACTGATGGCCATAGTGCTCCCCTGTTTTTTCACCGGGCAATTTTACGAGTTAATCATAAATATTCCAATATCGGATTAAATCAACAAGCTGTCCAGTACCTGCCGGTCCCTTTCGGGAGAAACGTGAAAAGATTTCAGGATTTTGCCGTTTTGTGTCAGAGTTACCTGGACAGAATCTCTTTCGCGACCTTTACTGTAGCGCCCCAGGAGTTCGCCAGCCCTCAACACTTCTGCGTCAGTAAAGGGCCCGGATAAGACGCCCACGGCTCCGATGACATCCACACATTCCAGCATGGGCAAACCGGAGGCCATATCCAGAAGCCGTTTATGTTCGTCCTCATTTCTTGATACAATGAATTTCAGAGATTTCGATAACCTGAAATGCCTCCCCACCCGCAAGAGGGCCCGGTCTGTTCCGGTGATATGATCCTTCCCTTTATAGTGGAAAAGATCTTTCATTCTTGCAGAATAGCCGGCATCGATGAGGAAACAGTTTGCTCCCCCGGCAACAGACAAGTCTGCAAGTCCCCACCGGTCCGCCAGTTCCAACTGACGTTTACGGCTTCTCCCCTTGATACCTTCCAGTAATTCCCGCTTGACCAGTCCTTCCTGTTCAGGAATGGTCGGGGGAAGACATTTGGCCGACAAGGGTCTTAAAAGGCGTCCTTCCAGCCCGCTATCACGTTCAGAAATTTTCAACTGGTGGGACAACTGACTTTTGGGGCGCTGTCCGATGACTTCGCCGGTAAACACAAAGGCTGCATTTTTTTCATACATCACCCGGGCGGCTGTTTTTAGCATGAGAATTCGACAATCCAGACAGGGATTTATGTGTTTCCCATAGCCGTACCGGGGATTTTTTATCATCTCCCAGTATTCTTCATGCAGCGGGATAATTTCAAGAGGAAAACCTATCTCTCGGGCCACATCTGTGATGGAGGGTCTATCCGCATAGGCATTTGATTTTCCTTCTTCTTCAAACATAGAAGAAAATCCTGTATCTATGACAATTCCCAGCAGATTCAGATCCTGCTCCATCATCAGGCGCATGGCCAGCAGTGAATCAAGTCCTCCGGATATCAGTCCAATTCCATCAGGCAACAATATTCCCTTTCATGATTTCATGATGTTTTGAGTTTATGTTAAGGGTGGTGTCAGAGTTCGTTCAGATACTGTTGTTGACGTTTTTCCTGTTTTGTCTCAAAATAGGAAATCCATCGATATGTCATAATCATTTTATACTTATAACTTCGTTCAACAAATAGTTCAATTTCCGTATCATCCACTTCCCAACGGAGAAACAAATCTGTCTTTACTTTTTCCTGAAGAATGGGCTGACCGTACTTCCCGCTTATTCGTCGTATCAGTTTATCCACTTCTTTTTCCGATTTATCAAACATATCCGAAAACGTTTTCTCATCCGTCAGCAGATAGGGCAATTCTGATTTAATCCCAACAGTATGCAGGGAATCTTTTGAAAAAAAGAAACTGTAAATCGCATCATTTCCCTGAAATGTGTCTGTAAAAATCAGCTTGGATTCTGTTTCGTAATAATTGTCACCAAAATATTCCCGGGCAATCTTTCGGGTTGCATTTTTCGAGCTTCCCCAGGGAATATCCCGGTACCCATCCTGGGCAAAGAGCCCGGAGTATAAAAGGAAAAGCGTTGTGAGAATGAGGGAGATCGTTGTTTTCATCAAAGACTCCATGCTTTTCTATGAAAATAGTTTTATTCACTCATAAAATCAATATCGGCTTTACCGATACAGTGAATACTTTTCTTTCAGGGGGAGAAAATCTTCCACATCCTGGCGGACACCCATCATGAGATTTTCGATGGAAAGGTCACCTGTCATGGCCTGATACAGAGATTCTTGACCCCAAAGACGGTTTGCCCATTCGGGGCGGGATATTTCAAAATCATCGGGATAGAGCTTGTTCAGGGTATTCAGTAAGATGACACCAAAAGTTACCGATTCAAACACCTCGGGATCGGTAACTTTAAGGGAAATACCTTCGATTTCCACATTTTTATATTTTGGATTGGTGGCTTTACCCGGCAAATCAATGGGAATGAATGACACCGGTTCGAGAGCCAGGCCTTTAATATTCAAGACCCTGAGTACTTGAGCCAGTTCCTCACCGTGGATAAAATCCGCACCGATCCATTCAAAGGCATGATCTGTCCCCCTCCCTTCGGATACATTTGTGGCTTCCAACAGACAGAGTCCCGGATACAATGTCGCCGGATTCATTCCCCCGATATTGGGTGAAGGGTCGATCCAGGTCAATCCGGTTTCCTGCCAGAACATTTTGGGATGCCAGTTTTTCATGGTGATCACCTTTAAATCCAGGGATTCCGCTTCATGGATCCAGCCTTCACCTTTAATCATCAGCGCCAGCTCACCCACTGTGAGTCCATGACGAATGGGAATGGGATACATCCCCACAAAAGATTTCCACTGCATATCCAACAGAGGACCTTCTACCCATCCTCCCAGGGGGTTGGGGCGATCCAGGATAATGACCGGGATACCGTTTTCCGCTCCGGCTTCCATCACATTTCCCATGGTAGAAATATAGGTATAAAACCGGGCTCCCACATCCTGTATATCGAACACCAGAACATCCACATCCTGTAACATCTCCGGTGTGGGTTTGCGGGTGGATCCGTAAATGCTATAAATCCGGGCCCCCGTTTTGGAATCCATTTCTCCGGTGATGTATTCACCTGCCTCTGCCGTCCCCCGAAAACCATGTTCCGGTGCAAAAATTGCCGTCAGAGTCACATCCTCCATGCCATGGATAACATCAGATAAATGATCCCCCTGCCTGTTATAGGCCGTATGATTTGTCACAATACCCACATTTTTACCCTTCAGCAGGGTGCATCCCTCTTTTGTTAAAACATCCAGCCCTGTTAGGGTTTGTCCGCCTCTGTCGGAGCTGCAACTCAACAATCCTGCCATAATGAGGGGGAAAAAAATATAAACAACCGTTCTTTTCATGTGAAATAACTCCCTATTTGTTTATCTTACATACATTCACAGGTAAATTTATCATGTTACATGATGCAAAGACACGATAATTTTCATAAGGATGACGCATGAAACCTCAATTTGATCATCAGGGCATTACGATTGTACCCGTAAAAACAAAACGGCAGTTGCGTAAATTCATCATGTTCCCCTGGAAAATTTACAAAAAGGATCCAAACTGGGTGCCGCCGGTCATTTCCGAACAGAAAAAGTTCTTCAACAAAAAGAAGAATCCCTATTTCATGCATTCTGAAGCCCAGTTGTTTTTGGCCTACCGGATGGGTCAGGTGATTGGGAGGATATCAGCACACACCAATACGCGCCATAATCAGTTTCATCATGACCGGACCGGTTTTATCGGATTTTTTGAATGTATCAACAGTCTTCGCGGGGCGGCAGCTCTTTTTAATGCCGCCGAGCTATGGTTAAAAGAGAAGGGGTGCGACAGGATATGGGGACCTGAAAACTTTTCGGTAAATCACAATTTGGGATTACTGATTCAGGGATTTAACCAGCCGCCGGTCGTTGAAATGACCTATAATCCCAAATATTATATTCGTTTATTTGAAGGATCGGGATTTAAAAAGATCCAGGATTTATATGCGTGGAAAACCAATCTTGAAGATAAGCCTCCGAAAAAAGTTCAGGATGTTGCAATACTGGCCCGAACCATGCCGGGACTGGTAGTCCGGAAGATTAATATGAAGGATGTTCAGAAAGAAGCGGAAAAGATCATCTCTATTTATAATCAGGCCTGGGATAAGAACTGGGGTGCCGTACCCCTGACACCGGAGGAATCCAAAAAGATGGTACACGATCTATTGAAAATTGCCAATCCTGATTATTTATGGGTTGCTGAAATCAATGGACAGACTGTTGGAACGGCCATTTGCCTGCCGAATGTCAACGAGCAGTTGATTCATCTGAACGGCCGGCTTTTGTCGCCACGAACCATCCGGATGATGATCCGCCATAAGAATAAATTTGAATCGGTCCGTGTGATTCTTATGGGGGTGCTGGAGGAATTCAGACATTTCGGGATTGACAGCCTGATGTATTATATGCTATATGAACAGGCAATAAAGGATGGTATAAAATGGGGGGAAATGTCCTGGATTCTCGAAAACAATATCGTCATGAACCATATTATTGCGTCCCTGGGCGCAGAACGATATAAAATTTACAGAATTTATGAACGGAAGATAGAAGTATGAGTCGAATTTTCGTCACGGGAGGAACCGGTTTTATCGGCCGGCAGCTGACTGCACTTTTGCTGGAACAGGGGTTTGAAGTAACCCTATTGATACATCACCGGAATTATAACGGTCCCTCTCATCCCAATCTTTCCCTGATCCGGGGGGACATTCGGCAGCCTTCATCATGGGATCAGAATCTAAAGGCATGTGATGCAATCATACACATGGCCGGATCCATCAGTGAAACCAGTCTGTACCGATATATCAGGTATAACAGTGAACCGACCCAGATTTTAGCGGAAGCAGCATCCCGAACACCCCGAATCCGGCAGTTCATATTTATCAGTTCCCTGGCCGCTGCGGGTCCATCGAAACCGGGGCACCCTCTTTCGGAATACCAACCGGCAAATCCCGTGAGTGAATATGGAAAATCCAAGCTCATGGGAGAAAGCCGTTTACTCATTTCAAGTGGGGATTTTCAAAAGGTAATCATCCGTCCGCCGGTTGTATACGGCCCCGGAGACCGCAGTTTTTTTAAGATATTTCAAATGGTACACTATCACATAAAACCTGTTGTACATCATGGTATTCAGGAACTGTCTATGATTCATGTTATGGATTTGTGTTCCATGATCGCCGGACTTCTTTTAAATCCCCGCCTGAGTCATGATGAAATTTTCTTTGTCAACGACGGGACGGATATTCATCCTTTAAATGAAATGTTCACCCAATTGGAAACGGTGATGGAAAGACGGACTATTCCTGTGCCCATTACCCGTTTCATGATGGGGAGCACCGCCTATCTTTCAGGATTAGCCGGCACTATAAGGGGAAAAGCTCCCCTGGTGAACATGAGTAAATACAGGGAATTAAAGCAATCTGCCTGGTGTTGCAAAAGTGAAAAAATTCTAGGCTTCCTGGAATACCGCATCAAATATCCTCTGGAGATGGGCTTCAGAGATACCTACAATTGGTACAGGCAACATCAATGGTTATAAAATGAAGAGAATCACGATTTTTTTTGCATGTCTATGTCTGCCTTTTCTTCTCCATGGCGAAGTCATATACAACGTCCGTCTGGATGGCATCATTAATCCAGCATCTTCCCGCTATATAGAAAACAGTCTGGAACGGGCAGTCCAGGATTCTGCTATTTGCTTCATTCTTGAGATGGATACGCCCGGCGGTTTGATGACGGCCATGAAAGATATTGTAAAAACAGAGTTCAATTCACCGATCCCCTTTATTGTTTATATTTCCCCTTCAGGCGCACAGGCCGCTTCAGCCGGTGTATTTATCACCCTGGCTTCGCATTATGCCGCCATGGCCCCCGGGACCAACATCGGAGCTGCTCATCCAGTGCCGGCGGGAGGCGGAGGTGGCATATTCGGCGGACAAGGTCAGGACAGCCTGAATATTATGGGAGAAAAGACTGAGAATGATGCGGTATCATACATTCGTTCCCTGGCAGAAAAGACAGGCCGAAACGCAAACTGGGCCGAAGATGCCGTTAGAAAATCCGTATCTATTACTGCCAATGAAGCCGTCGCTTTGAATGTTGTGGATACCATCGCCCCAGACCTTACATCCCTCCTGAATATCCTTGGAGGGAAAACCTTTCAAATCGGTGATAAAACGGTCACACTCCCTGAGAATTTGCCGGATCTACAAGTAACACACCATGAAATGTCCTGGACAGACCGCTTGCTGGATGTCTTCAGCAATCCAAATATTGCTTATATTTTTCTGATGCTGGGTTTTTACGGACTCTTTTTTGAAATCACCCATCCCGGGTCGGTCTTTCCCGGTGTACTGGGTGTTCTTTTTCTACTCATCGCCTTTTTTTCCTTTCAGATGCTTCCGGTGAATTACGCAGGGATTGCCCTGATTCTTTTCGGGATTATCCTGTTGATTCTGGAAGTGAATATTGTCAGTTTCGGATTATTAACCATAGGAGGACTTGCGGCAATGCTCATCGGATCAACCATGCTGATTGATTCCCCTGATCCTCTGATTCAGATATCAAAGGGAATTATTTATCCTGTCGTCATCCTAACGGCCTTGTTTATCATCGTTGTGGTACGCCTGGTAGTAAAAGCCATGAAAAACCGCCCCATGACCGGATTTGAGGGACTCACCGGCCTGAAGGGCACAGCCGAAACAGAAATTACACCTTTGGGAGGGACTGTTTTTGTGAATGGTGAGATCTGGAAAGCCGTATCGGATGAAACAATTCCTAAAGGGACGTCCATCGAAGTCATCGATGTCAACCATATGATTTTAAAAGTAAAAAAGTCTAAAGGAGGCCTATGATGTTTTCTCCATCCTTCTTCCCCATCTTAACAGTTGGGATTATTGTTATTTTGTTTTTATCCTCGGCGATACATGTCCTGAAAGAGTATGAACGGGGAGTCATTTTCCGTTTAGGACGTTTAATTAAAACCAAGGGTCCGGGCCTGATCATTGTGATTCCATTTGTAGATAAACTGGTGAAAGTCTCTTTGAGAACCGTGGTTATGGATGTACCTGAACAGGATATTATTACAAAAGACAACGTATCCGTCAAGGTAAATGCGGTAATCTATTTCAGGGTTCTAAGTCCGGAAAAGGCCGTGGTTCAGGTAGAGGATTATTACTTTGCCACATCCCAGCTTTCACAGACAACACTGCGGTCTATTCTGGGTCAGAGCGAACTGGATGAATTGTTATCAGACCGGGATAAAATCAATCATTCCCTGCAGGAAATCATTGACCGGCAGACCGATCCCTGGGGTGTAAAAGTGGCCAATGTAGAAATCAAACATGTTGATTTGCCCGTTGAAATGCAACGTTCCATGGCCAAACAGGCCGAGGCAGAGCGTGAAAGGCGGGCAAAGATCATTGCTGCCGAAGGAGAATTTCAGGCAGCCCAGAAACTCAGCGATGCGGCTGAAATTATTGATAAGCACCCCTCTGCTATTCAACTCAGATACCTGCAAACACTCATTGAAATTTCCAGCGAAAACAATACAACCACTGTTTTCCCCATCCCTCTGGATATTTTTGAACCGTTTAAACGCTTTATTGAAAAAGGTTCGACTGAAAGCGATCAGAAAAAAACCTGATACGTATTGTTATGGCGTAATAGCCCATATTTGACACATAATTCCTGAAACAGCTGAACCCCGGATTCAACCTGACCGGGGTTTAGTGTATGGAGAATATTTTTTGTCAGATAATGCAATAATTCAGGTGTTGGAATGTTCAATTCGCGGCTCCAGGTATTCACAAGTGCTGTTTGATGTTTTTTCCAGAACATAAAATTTTCATGCAACCAGGGGTGGACCTGCAACAGGTTTTCTATTTCAAAAGATGCAGTAACAGCATAGATAAAGGGTGTATCAAAAGTCTCTTTCCACCATTTTCCAAGGTCAATGCAGACCGGCAGATCCGGGATTCCGGCCCGGAAATTATCATCCCCGATCAATAAAAAAGCGTCAATATCTTTACGTAAAAGCATGGCTTCAAAAGGCAGGGATACATATTGGATACGCTGATACCCTGTTTCATTCAAAAGGATTTTAAGCATACGGACAGAGGTGCGGCTTTTGGCATCCAGGGCAATCAAGGCTCTGTCTTCCAGTCTTTTCTTACTGTAAAGACACACCGAGCGTACGGGTCCGTCGCTGGCAATAACATATTTTCCGGACATCACCGGCAGGGCATTTTCTAAAAACGAAAAGGTGGGAACCATGGCTGTATCCAGGGCATGTTGAAACAGCATCTCATACAGATGTGAGGGTGCCGCCAGGGTCAGCTTCACGGCGATATCTGAATTCCTGTCAGGCGGCAGTGCCCGGACCAACGGATAGGCATTGATAAAATCAATACCTCCAAAATGAAGTGTTTTCATCAGACTTCCCTGATTTCCCGGAAAAATGTATCCCTTTCCACAGGAATATATCCTGCTGAACGGATCAGTGCTCTCAGTTCATTGACCGTCATCGCGGATTGGGTTTCGGCTCCGGCTTCATGCGCTACATGTTCTTCAATGACTGTCCCATCAATATCATCGGCACCAAAATTCAGGGCTGTCTGGGCTACCGGGGATGTCAGGTAAATCCAAAAAGCTTTTATATGGGGGATATTATCCAGCATCAAACGGCTCACAGCCTGAACTTTCAGGTCATCCCCTGCATGAGTCCTTTTTCCTTTCAGGGCATTATTCATAGGCTGGTATGGTAAGGGAATAAAATTGAGAATACCCCGGGTCTCATCCTGCAAATCACGTATCCGTATCATATGATCCACACGCTCTTCCGGTGTTTCCACATGACCATATAACATGGTGGCATTGCTTTTCAAACCCATGCCATGAGCAATTTTCGTAATTTCAAGCCATCGTTGGGCGGATATTTTTTCAGGGCAGAGAATTTTCCTTACCCGGGGAGCAAAGAGTTCGGCTCCTCCTCCCGGCAGAGCTTGAAGTCCGGCTTCCATCAAATCCTCAAGGACCCGTTCCACGCTTTTGCCGGAAATCCGGGAAAAGTAGTCAATTTCAACGGAATCATACATTTTCAGCACAGCCTGGGGACGTAATGATTTTAGCAGGCGAACCATATCAACATAGTAACTGAAAGGTAAATCCGGATGGAGTCCGCCCACCACATGAATTTCACTAACCGGCTCCTGGAGATGGTCCCGCACTTTTTTTTCAATATCCGCTAAAGTAAGGGTATAGGCACCGCTTGTGTCCCGTTTTCTGTGAAAAGCACAAAATGCACATCGGTTTATACATATATTGGAATAGTTTATCACCTGATTTCGGATGTAATAGGCTTTATGGTTGGAGACCGCCTCCCGCCGGATATTGGCAAGATAGCCAACGGCAGGGAGGGATATATTCCGAAAGAGATGAACACCTTCTTCAAAAGAGAGCCGCTGACCTGTTAAAACCTTTTCTGCAAGGGATTCATACCCCTTAAAAATTATTTCTGTTATAAGCCTTTCTGTCATCCAAAACCTTTATATTTTTTTCACTCAAAGAATTTACATCATTCACGTCGAATCTGAAATAAAAGCCACAATTCGGTCCTGAATTGTCTTTTGAAATGCATCATACAAAACATTAAATTAAGATATAAATATGGAGAAAACCTATGCCCCCCTTGAATCCCTTAAAAGGAAAGGACCAGTTACAGGATGTGGGAGAAACACAACGAAATCTTGAAGAACAGGTCCGTCAGGGCATTCCTTTACATGATTTACTCCCTGAAGAATTAAAAAAGCCCGGGAAGGTCGTACACCAACCGGCTTCCAATCTCTTTAAACTAAAAATAAAGTGAGGACATTTTGAAACTGGAACTTCAACGGATTGGCTTATGGCCATTATTCAGGAACACATTTTTGGTTTCGGGATTGTTATTCCTGATTCTTTTCATTTTTATGGGAAATGTTCTGGTTCAGATGATGCAACAATCCATGAGTGATATAGGAATGGGGGGATCAACTCTATCGGGGTCTCTTTCTTTTTTCACATTATTGACTCTGGCAATATCGAATGCGTTTTTCTTCAGTCCTGGAGTTTAATGACCCCTATGAGGGATATGAAGATGATTATACAGAAAACATCTTACCGGAAGAAGAAAGCTCATTTCCTGAAATAGATGAAGAAGAGACAAATCGGGAATGAATCAGTCAGCAATACGGGTGCGTTTTGCTCCCAGTCCAACGGGATATCTGCACATCGGCGGGGCCAGAACAGCTCTTTTTAATTATTTATACGCCCGGAGCATGGGGGGGACATATCTTTTACGGATAGAAGATACAGATACCGAACGCTCATCACAGGAGATGATTGAGCAGATTCTGGACTCATTATCCTGGCTGGGGCTATTGCCCGATGAACCTTATGTCCTACAATCTGACAATATTCAGGCCCACAGGCACTCGGTAGACACTTTACTCAATGAGGGCAAGGCCTATCGTTGCTTTTGCACCAAAGAAGCTCTGGAATCAGAAAAAGAAAAAGCCGCCCGGGAAAACAGACCATATCGATACAGTGGTAAGTGCCGGAATCTGACAGATCAGGAAATCCAGGAGAAACTGGATCATAACCTGCCTTTTACGGTACGTCTGAAGGTGCCCAATGAGGGAGTGACACGCTTCAAGGATATGGTCTTCAAATCCATTGAAGTCAAAAATTCAGAAATTGATGATTTTAT